>Ga0210380_10000016_pt1 | contig 146956 bp, 126 predicted proteins | sample PLM4_5_coexredo_FD_155476 | JGI IMG/M metagenome (GOLD analysis project Ga0210380, IMG submission 155476) | Groundwater sediment microbial communities from an aquifer in East River, Colorado, USA - PLM4_5_coex redo | ecosystem: Environmental > Terrestrial > Soil > Riparian zone | place: USA...
ACGCACTCGGCGACCATGACGCCGCGAGGGCGGCCGAGACCGCGCAGGCATTCGGCGCCCACGCCGTTGGTCGCTTCGACGGCGCCGGCCAGGACCATGATGAGCGCCACCGATGTCGCGGCTCGGAACTCCACCCCGAAGATCAACGGGAGCAGTGTCGGCGTCGCGACCAACAGCAGCAGCGACGTGCCCATCGCCGCGAAGGCGCCCACCCGGTAGACGAGGCGGGCCCGATGCCAGGTGTCCTTGCCGCCGGCCAGCGCGGGCACGACGTTGTGCGCGACGACCTCGGCAAGGGGACGTGCGGCGGCGCTCCAGGCGACCCCGACCACGTAGAGCCCGACGGCTCGCGCGTCGAGCAGGGCAATCACGACCAGCTGATCGAGCCTCAGGTTCAGCCATTGCGGAATCGTGGCCGCCATCGTCGGCGCGCTGTACGCCAACATCGGGCGGACGAGGCTCCGCCCCGGGGCGGCCGCACCGGGAAGCGTCCGCCACGCATAGAGGTGCGTGACCAGGCCGGCCACCCCGGTCGCGCCGATGAAGGCCAGTGCCAGCGTGGGGACGGTGGCATAGTCCGTACCCCGAACGGCCACCAGTGCGGCCAGCCAGATCAGCGGGGTGACCAGGCGCAGGACATTCCAGGCCCGATATCGACCCAGACCCCGGAGCGCCTGCGACGGGGCGGCCGACAGCGTCAAGAGCGGGACGAGCACAAGACACTGCGTCGCGACCTGCTGCACTTCCGTGCTCTGGCCGCGCAACATCAGCGGGAGAAGCCACACGCCGGCGAGAACCGCGACGAGGGTGAAGGGCACCGCGAGCAGAAGCCCCGTGGCCAGCGCGGAGCGAGCCCGCGACGGAGAACGCGCCACGAAATAGGCGATCGACTCCGTCAGGCCGAAGCTTCCCAGCGTGGCCAGAAACAGCGGCCATGCCTGCGCCGCGGCAAGCTGGCCCCGTCCTTCGGCGCCGAGGAGACGCGCCGCCAGCATGCCGGTCACGAGCCCGACCAGGGAGAGCGCCCCGTTCGCAACCGCCGTCGATGCGAACGGCCGGGCGTCGAGGCTCGAGGGCCAGATCGACTCAGGGAGGTGAAAGCGCATGAACGGCCGTCGTCGGATTAATCTGCGTCGGACGCATATGAGTTGGCAGCAGGCCTACCTCGAGCGCTTCTACGGCTCACGGGAGCACGTCGACGGCACCACCGAGTTCCACGCCATGTGCGCTGCACACATCCCGTCCGGAGCCGCGATTCTGGAAGTCGGCGCCGGTCCGTCGAACCCGACATCGAAATACCTTGCCGCTCTCGGACGCCTGTCGGGGTTGGATGTCGATCCGGCGGTGCGATCGAATGACGCTCTGGCGGACGCGCGCGTGCTCGACACAGCCACATTTCCGTTCGGCGACTCGTGCTTCGACGCCTGTGTGTCGAACTACGTGCTCGAACATATTGCCGATCCGGGCTCGCATCTTTCGGAGATCAGTCGGATCCTGCGACCGGGAGGCGTCTATCTCTTCCGCACGCCGAACCGTTACCACTATGTGTCACTGGTGTCCCGGCTGACTCCTCACTGGTTCCATGAAGCCGCGGCCAATCGGTTGCGAAACCTGCGCGAGGACGCACCGGACCCATACCCGACCTACTACCGGCTCAACTCACGCCGGGCCATCCACCGGGCCGCTCTGCAGGCCGGCCTGCACGTCCGCGAACTGAGGATGGTCGAGAAAGAGCCTTCGTACGGGATGGCGTCCAGGCTGTTGTTCGTGGCCTTCATGTTCTACGAGCGGGCCGTCAATTCGAGCGGCCTCTTCGCGGTGCTTCGTGCCAACGTCTTCGGCGTGCTGGAGCGACGGTAACGCACGACGCGCTGGCTCCACTCACTGGCGAGTGGGCCTCATCGCCTGCACCTGCGTCAGCGCCTGGACCAGTCCGCCGCCGTGGGCCAGGGCCTGGTGCGCCCGGCCGATGCATGTCGAGAGCTTGCCCATCTGCGCGTGGACATGCTCGTCGTCAAGGATGGCCATGATGTGCCGCGACATCTCGCGCACGTCACCGCAACGGTAGACGAACCCGTTGACTCCCGGTTGCACGTCGTCGGTCGGTCCGTAGCTGCCGCAGCGGTCCGAGAGAACGACCGGGAGACCGCAGTAGATCGCCTCACTGATCGCGAGCGAGTGCGGCTCGTTGTCGGAGCAGTGAACGTAGGCATCGGCGGCACAGTAGTGCTCTGCGAGCACGTCTGGCGGAACGAAGCCCGCGAACACGACACCGCCCGGCCCGAGCCGGCGTGCCGACGCGCGCAGGAATGTCTCGTCCGGTCCGCTGCCCGCGAGCACGACGGTGATGTCGTCGCGATGACCCTGGAGCGAGTTGGACAACGCCACCAGGTCGCCCTGCCGCTTCCGTGGCAGCAGCTTGCCGACCGTGAGGAGCACTTTGTGGTGCGCCGGGATGCCGAGTGCCGACCGCACGCGATCCCGGCATTGCTGGCGACGGGCGATCACCGCATCGTAGAGATCGATATCAATCGGAAAGAAGCAGCGCACGAAACGCTCGTCGGAAATGCCGTAATGCCGGTAGTAGGCTTCGTTCGCGTCTCCGACCGTCAGGAAGAGCGTCACGTGTCTCAAGAGAGCAGGAACCACGATGGCCTTCATCGCTCGCACCGGCCAGCTGCGCCGAGCGTGCAGCTCCGAATCGGCGGTCATCAGCACGGCCGCGCCGGCCGATCTGGCCCCGCGAACCGCGCGGCGCTGCAACCTCTGCGAGTAGCCGTAGACGAGAACCACGTCCGGCGAGAACGTCGAGAGTCGGTCCGCCAGCTGGGGCGCGTCGACACCTTCTGCCACAGCGCCTGCGTTCGCGCCGCGAAGGAACTCGTGAGGAAAATCGAGCCGGACTCCATTCCATTGCACGACGCGTCCGAAGCCCTCGTCCTGGTACGCGGACAGTCCGTGGTCCGACGCAAAGAAGACCTTGAGGTCGACGTTCGGCAGCGCCGCCCAGTGCGTGTACTGCGGACAGAAGTGCTGGATCGGGTGGGAGACGACCACGGCCACGCGGAGGGTTCGGCTCATCTCGTCCCGCGGTTTCCGGCCGGCCTCGACGACGTGCGGGTCTGCTCGATTACGACCGTCCGGCTGTCACGTAGTAGTCGGCGTATTCGCGCCGGTAGTACTGCGAGTAGTAGTAGGCATGACGCTGGATTTGCACCCGGTTCAGCACTCCGCCCGCGAAGACCGCCCGGCCACGTTCGAGCTGCTCGACCGCGCGCCGGGCGATCTTGTAGCTGGTCATCTCGGCGCCAACCACGAACACGACGCTGTCGGACAGGTTGGCGAGGATGTTCGGGTCGGTCACGGCCATGACCGGAGGCGAATCGATCACGACCCAGTCGAATTGTCCGCGGATGGAGGCGAGCAGCTCCGTGAACCGCCGCGAGCCCAGCAGCTCCGCCGCGTTCGGTGGCACACGCCCGGCGGTGAGCACGCACAGACCCGCGACGTCGGTTCGACGGACCGCTTCACTGCTCTTGGCGTCGCCGACCAGCACGTTCGAGAGACCCGGCTCCTGTTCGTAGGCAAAGACCTCGTGCACGCGCGGCCGGCGCAGATCTCCATCCACCAACAGCACGCGCTGACCGGCATACGCGACGCCAATCGCGAGGTTGCTGGCCACGATCGTCTTACCCTCGCCCGGACCGGAGCTGGTCACGACGACGACCCGACACCCCTTCTCGGCGGCGGAGAAGAGGACGTTGGTACGAAGCGCCTTGAATGCCTCGGCGAAATCCGGCGGCACGCCGTTGCTGAGGAGGGGTTCCACCTGCCGCCAATTCTTCCCGAGTGCGGGAATCAGTCCAATCGCCGGCAGCCCGAGACGGTTTTCGAGCTCTTCCGGTGTCTTGATGCGGCTGTCGAGATACTCGAAGAAGAACACGAGGCCGCACGCCAGGAAGGTGCCGCCGAACAGGGCGAGGACAATACTCAGGAGGCCGCGGGGCGTGACTGGCTGTCGCGGGATCTCGGCGCGATCGACCACTCGCACGTTGCTCGACTTGAGCTCGCCGGTGACGCTCGTCTCCTTCGCCCGCTGCATCAGGCTCTGGTAAATCTGCTGGCCGCTTTCCACCTCGCGCTCGAGCACGCTGTACTCGATGCCCTTGCGGTTCATGGCGAGCGCCTCGCGCTTCTGCTGATTGAGGGCGGCCGTCAGGCTCTCCTCCTGCACGAGCGCGGCCTGGTACTCGGTGCGCACCGCCTGGACGACCTTCGCGACTTCCCTCCGCAGCTCCGCCTCCGCGTTCTGAATCGCCGATCTGACCTTCACCATCTCGGGGTGCCGGTCGCCCAGCCGCTCGGCCAGCTGCGCCTGCTGACGCTGGAGCCCCGCCAGCTCGGTCTTCTGGCTCTGGATGAACGAATTGCCGAGAATGGCGGGAAAGGTGTCGAGCACCGGCGCGTCCGCCGCGGACGCGTCCAGCTGACGATAGATCGCCTCCTTCTGCAGACGCTCGGTCTTCGCCTTCGTCACGGCGGCGTTCAGGTCGGCGAGCTTCTGAACGACGATGTTCTGGCGGTCCTCGAGCGAGATCGATTCATTCTGTTCGCGATACTTCTGCAGCGCCAGTTCCGCCTTTTCGACCTCGGCCCTCTGCTCTGCCAGCCGGTCTCCGAGCCAGTCGCTGGCGTCCCTCGAGGCGGTGAACTTGTATGCCAGGTTCTGCTCGATGTGGTTCTTGGCGATGCCATTGGCCACCGCGGCGGCGACCGTCGAATCCGGCAGCCGATACCTGATGTCCACGAGGCGGCTGTTGCGCACCGGGGCAATCGTCAGGTTCTCGAGGAACCGGTCGACCGCGAGCGAATGCAAGGCGGCCTCGCTGGGAGGAGCCGCTGCCTGACCGGTGTTGCGACCGAACGGCATCAGACTGGCCGCGAACGTCCCCAGCTGCGACAGCCGTCCCGGAGGTGGCGCGGCGAAGAGCGGATGGTTCCAGAGGTGGAGATCCTCGAGCGTGTCCCTGGCGAGCGTCCGGCTCTGGAGAATGTTGTACTGGGTCTGGTAGTAGTCGTTTTCCGCGGGTCCCTTGTCGATCACTTCTTTGAACGACACGATGTTCGGGTCGCCCGACTCGATGAGCAGGCGCGTCCGTGCTTCGTAGACGGGCGTCGCCGTGAACGTGTAAACGGCAGTGGCCAGCAGCACGATCAGAAAGACGGTCGTGGCCGTCCACCGGCGCTTGTAGAGCACGCGCACGTAGTCGAGCAGGTGCACGTCCGGGAGCGCGTGCTCGGGCGCCCGGGGGCGCGAGCCGGCTGTCCTTTTCGAAGTTACCGACGCCTGCGACGGCACGGCGTCGTCGTCGGGGTCACCGGGGGTGCTCATCAGAAATACCTTTCGGGGACGATGATCGTGTCGTCGGGCAGCACCAGGTCTTCGACTTTCACGCGGACTTCCGTCTTCTTGCCATCGACGACGCGCGCGATCCGAATGCGGCCGGTCGTGCCTCGGTCGGTCACTCCGCCGGCGAGCGACAGCGCCTGCAGCACCGTCGTTCCGCGCTGCAGGGTGTAGGAGCCTGGCCGGTTGACCTGCCCGAACACGTACACGAGTTCGGCGCGCGGCACGAAGATGGTGTCGCCGTCCCGGAGCGCGGCGTTCGACGACAACCGGCCACTCTGCAGGGCCTTGATGTCGACGCGGATCACGTCGGCCGCGCTCGGCTGCTCGGGCAGCACGGGCCCCGCCGTCCGCCCCGCGTCCCCGGAGCGAACGATCAGCGCCTCGCCAGCCGCGTGCTCGGTGGTCGAACCGGCGCGCGCAAGCGCCTCGATCAGTGTCATGTCGCCGACGAGCGGGTACGGCCCGGGGCTGCGAACCTCACCCATCACGAAGACGCGCTGGCTCCGATACTGCTCCACCGCCACGCTCACCTGCGGGTTCTTGAAAAAGCCGTCCGACAGCTTGGTCCGCAGCGCCTCCTCGACGTCGCGCAGCGTCAGGCCCCCGGCCTTCACGCGGCCAATCAGCGGGAACGTAAACGTGCCGTCGGCCTCGACGGTGTACTTTCCGCTGAGGTCCTGCTGATCGTAGAGCGCGATGGCGAGCACGTCCTGAGGGCCGACGATGTAGTTGTTGACCTGGGCACGGATCGCGACGCCGAGCGGGAGGACGAGGGCGACGACGAGCGCGGCCGCCTCGAGGCGCCCGCGCAGGCAACCGATGCCGCGGAAGCGTGGTTTACCGTCCATACGTCACCGACACGCCGGTTCGATACCCTTCATAGGCGTGCCGCAGAACCGGAGTCTCGCGGCGCTCCCAGTCGACACCGACGCCAACGCGGATGTCGCGTCCGAGGCGATATCCGACACCGGCGCCCATCAGCCCCAATCGATCGACTCGATCGTGCCGCACCGCCGGCACGCCAGCCGCGGCACGATACGCCAGGTGCTGCGTGCCCAGACGGCCGCGGACGTCCCACCGCGTCGTGATCTGCGGTGTCACCGTGACGGTGGCACCGGTCCGCAGGTAGTACGGGTAGAGCACCTCCCACGAGTAGTTGATGTCGCGCTCGAGGGCAACCTCGATGCGCGTCCGACCGCCGACCGTCGAGCTCGCTGCCACGGAGGCCACCACGCCGGAATACGACGGCAAGGCGCCACCGGTCCCGGTGTACCGGCGGTACCCGACCCGTCCGCGCCCGGCAATGAGCGCAAACGGCAACAGATCGAATCCCGCATCAACCCTCGAACTGTCAGCGTCGCGGGCGGGCGTGAACTCGAACCGGTCGAAGGCACGCTCGCCGGACACCACGAATGTGGTCAACGGCGTCAGCGCGTACTGAAGCTGCACAGCCAGCGCATCCGTCCGGCGGTCGAGGGCGTCGCGCAGGCTGCTGCCGGAGAACTCGGCGTCGGGATCGTGGGAGTAGCTGATGCGCCGCGCGCTCACGCCCACGCGCGTCTTGCCGGCGGCGCGGACGTCGACGCCGGCCGCCACGTCCCGGACGTCGCGCTGGAATCGCAAGTCGATCTCGTACCCGAAGCGCTGCCGGCCGCTGGCGGCCCCGGCGCTGAACCAGGGCATCAGCCGTGCGCCTCGCCGCTCCAGACGCGAGTCGAAGACGCCGTCGATGCTGCGCTCGCTGGTGTATTGCTGGAAGTACACCATGTCGCTGCGGGCGGCGACCCGCAGGCGCCAGTTCCCCGCACGCAGCCTGGCGTCGAGCTGCGGGGACACCGTGAAGGTGAAGTCGCTCTTCGGATCCTCGAATTCGTTGAAGACGTTGGTATCGACGCCGAAGTTGGTGAGCGCAATCGACGGCGTCAGACCGACTGGCCCAAGTCTCAGGCGCGGGCGTTCGATCGGGTCCTCCAGTGTTTGCGTGGAGATGGAGGTCTGTGCAGAGACCGGCGCCTGCGCGGACAGAGAAACAGGCGCGGCGATAGAGATCAGACCCATCGCGCAGCCCGCAACCTGGCAGCGCCAGATACCCGCCACCTCGGTCCCTTGCGATCTTGGAGCCGGAGCCTTACCTGGACCCGCTCGCGTCATCCTTGGTGGAGACAATCCCCGCGGCGCCGAGCCCCGCCGCCACCGCAACGAGCGCGGTCACGACGCCCGCCTTATTCCAAACCCCGGCGTCCGAGGTGCAGGTCATCTTGACGGACTCGGTCGCAGCCTTCAGGATCACGCTCGAGGTCCCGATGACCTTGTTCTGCTGAACGCATTGCAGCGTGTAGGTGTCGTAGGCCACAGGCAGGAGCGTGAAATCGCCGTCTCGCGAGGTCGTCGTCGTGCCAACCCGTGTGCCGCGCGCATCGACCAGCTCCATCGTGATGCCCGAGAGCGGCCGGCCGCTCGATGAGCGGACACTCCCGGAGATGACGCCGTTCGCCTGGACCACGTTTCCCGTGACGACACCAGGGTTCTGAACCTGCGCCCCGAGACCGGCGGACAGGCTGACCGTGAGGGAGTACACCAACGCCAGGGAGAGCATCCTTTTCATCTCAATTCTCCGGTCGATCGGGGCGAGCGGCCGTGGACTCCTGGAAGACCCCGTCGCCGTCCGGGTCCACCTCGACGCGAAGCACATCCCTGCCATCCGGGTGATACACGAAACGTCGAGTCGGCGTCCCGCGGAAGGCATCATCGAACGAGGCCGAGACGATCGGATGGGACTCGCCCGGCGTACTGTGCGCATCGACCGCGTAGGTTTCCCACTTGTCGACGCGTCCGTCACCATTGGTATCCTCCTCGACCCGCGCGAGCGATCCGAACCGGTAGAACTCGACGCGGTCGAACCGCCCGTCGCCGCGCGTCGAGAGCTCGATCCGCTCGACCTCGCCGGCCTCTCCGTAAAACGCCATCGCGTCGAGGGCGCCGTCGTGCCGACGTGAGTAGCCCATTCGTTCGAGGCGGCGGTTCCCGCTGTAGAACTCCCATCGGTCGACCTTTCCGTCTTCGTCCTCGTCGACCTCGATACGCTGCACGTGCGTGCCATCCATGAAGCCGACCGAGTCGTTCCGCCCGTTCCGTGTCGCGTCGAAGCCGAGCTCTTTCAGGCGGCCGCTGACGGGGTCGTATTTGACCGATGGCTTGTCGCGGGTCGCCGGATCAGCCGAGCAGCCGAGCAGCGAGCTCGCGAGAACGACGATCGCAGCGCCGACGGCAAGACCGGAATCGACAACGTGACGCACGAGTCAGCTCCGCCCCGTGACTTACAGCTCAGTTGCACCGCAACGAGCTGGAGTCGAAAGAAAAACGTGGCCATCGCGGCACGCGTCGACACGAGTGCCCGTGCGCGACGACAGGTACTTCTGCGGTGAGGACACTCTCAGCACAATCGGAAAAACTCGTACCTCGATCGTTCGTTGACACGACGAGCCGCAATACTTCAGCCGGGCGGCCAATGTATTCCGCAACCTGTGCGGCGTCAAGGGGTTGTCGCCCGCGTTCGCAGGCGTGACGCACGGGAGGCGCATCGCGCCGCGGGTCGCGTCCGGATCGTTCCGGCGAGTTGTCCTAATCTGGGACATCGTGTACACAGGCCTGTGGGCGAACCCGCCCCGAAAACCGAAAGGCCGTAATGCGATTTCTCCGAATCTGCGCCTTCATCGTTCCGCTCGGGTGGCTGACATGCACCGCGATCCTGGCGCAGTCCCCCTCCGCCCGTGTCGAGACGGTGGCGGGTGTGCACATGGCCACTTTTGTGACTCCGGGGGGCGCGATTCGGGTCCATGTGCCCTCGGATGCGGCGCCGGGCGACTTGATCTCCGGAACGATCCTCGCGGAGCCGGGGGGTGCCACGGCACAGGCCAGGACAGCCAACCAGAACGATCTGGACGGTTTTGTCGTGGAATGGCCAGGCCAGCGTACACCTGTGTCGAGCGGCCGCTACGAATGGCTGATTCCGATTGAGCTTCGGGCGGGCACCGTCGCGGTGCTGCTTCGCGACCGGGAAGGCCGCGTGGTTTCTCGAGCGTCGATTCCCGTCGATCCCGTTCCGGCGGTCCCGCTCTCTTCGTCGCCGGCGAACGCCTTCGAGCTTCCCGCCGATGGCGAGATTGGACAGACCGCCGTGATCCGAGGGAAATCCGACGGCAAACTCAGCAGCAGAGCCGTGAGTCTGGGGGGCGTCGAGGCGGCGTTGCTGGCCTCGTCTCCACGACGACTCGCTTTCCGCGTTCCGGCGCTGCCTCCCGGGTCGGTCCCGTTCCGTTTCACTTCCGGCGAGTCCACGGTCGAGCGGACGCTGCGCGTGTTCGAGATCCGGGCGTCCGCGTCGTCGACGCAACTCTTTCGCGGCCAGCGCGCCACGCTCACGGTCACCGTCCTCGGACTGGACGGCATCACGGCGCCGATGACACTGTCCGTGGTCAACCGATCGCCTGCGGCCGTACTCGTCGAGAACATCGACAAACCCATTACCATCACGCCGTCGCAAGTCAAACGCGGAGGGACGTTCGTGACGACACGACGGCTCGTCGGCATCCAGCCTGGCCCGTTCCTGATCACGGCCAGCGTCAGCAGGCCGCCGACCGCCCAGTTCGACGTCATGCGGAGCACGGCCCGCGCGCTGACCGACTGGCAGACCAGGACAGGGGTCGGAATCTCAGCGGGCGCCGGCGCGCTGATTCAGCGTGGCGTGCCCGAGGCCCCATTGCAGGACTTCCTCGGTAGCCAGCAGGCGTATCGGGGTGACGTGCAAGACGTGTTCGCGGCGTTGGTCTCCCACTATTGCTTCGATCTCAGGGACGATGGACTGTCGCGGAGGCGTGCCGACGGTCGATTCGGTAGCGGCGCCGGCATCCTGCTGGTGGGCTTCGCACAAAATCGCGCACCGGACGTGACGATCACCGAGAGCGAAGTGCGCCGCCTGTCGTTCCCGGACTTCGTGTCCCGGTTGACCGAGCGTTTTGCGATGCGGCAGGCGGTCGGGTATCTGTTCGTCAGGTCGGCGAAGCCCCGTGCCCCGATCACGATCGACCGCAAGCAGAACGGCGAGTTGACCGACCGTCGATTCGTCACCCCGGCCGGCGATCATGAGATCGTCGTGACCGGTTCGCAGACCTGCCGCCAGCGAGTGACCGTCAACCCGTTTCAGACCGCAGTCGTCGACTGCGGAGCCTGACGGGAATTCAGGGCTCCCGTCAGTCCTGCGCTGCCAACGCCGGCCACACGACTCGAAAGCCCAGCCCCTCATTGCGAACGTCCGGGGCGCTGCTGTAGCGGTTCACACCTCGCAGGTCGTAGGGAACGTTGAAGAAGGACCCGCCGCGCACGACCCGCGCGGACCCGGCCGGAGGCCCAAGCGGATCCATCCGATCTCCACCCGCGTAGTCGCCGTACCAGTCGCGGCACCACTCCCAGACATTGCCGGCCAGGTCGTACACCTGCTCGGGTGTCCGTCCCGCGTCGCGACCGGCCTTCACCGGCCGCAATGTCGACCCGCAGTCCATGAAGTTGGCGTGGGCGCAGGTTGGCACGGCCTCGCCCCAGGGATAGACGCGTCCGGCACCGCTGCGCGCGGCGAACTCCCACTGGGCCTCGGTCGGAAGGCTCCCCCCGAGCCAGGCGGCGTACGCGGCGGCCTCGTACCAGGAAACGTTGACCACGGGTTGATCGCCCGGAGCGAGGCGATCGTGGTTCGAGTCGAACCGCCGGTATTCGGCGTTCGTGACCTCATGCTCCTGCATCCGGAACGGTGAGACGGTGATTCGGCGTTGCGGACGTTCGGCCGATTCGCCACTGCCCTCCGGGCTCCCCATCTCGAAGCGGCCGCCGGCGATCAGGACGCGGCGATTCGACCCATCGTCCGCCGCCGTGATCGGTTTCACGCCGAGCTGCCGGTTGAACTGATCCGAGATCTCCGCGCGGAGCTTCTGCACCTCGCCACTGAGCTCTGGGTAGCGGATGCCCACATCCTCCGCGGCGAACATCATCGCGGCGTACTCGTCACGAGAGGCCACGGAGCTGCGGAACCGATCGTCGATCGCCGCGAGCCGGGCCCTGGGCAGGGCCAGCAGTTGGCCCGGATCGTCGCGGTCGGGCACGCTCGTTGCGGCGAGCGCCAGGGCCTGCTGCCGATCCCGGTTCTCCCGGCCCGTGAGGACCCACCACGGACCGAAGTAGGCGATGACGATGGCGCCGGTCGCCATCCACACCCTTCGCTGCTGTCCGATGCGCTTCTTGCGGGAGCGGCGGATCGGCTCGACCAGCGTGTCGTGACTCAGCTCGTAGAACACGCCGCCGAGGCGGGGCTCGGGGCGCAGCAGGCGGGTGTCGACCAGCCGCCGCAGCGTGTCGGCGCTGACGCCGTATTTCCCCTCGATCTCTTCTGCGGCCTCGGTGAGGCGCCGACCGGCGCTGCTGATCAGCCGCTGCTCGCACAACCGCTGTATCCGGCGTCGCTCCGTCGGCGACTCGATCGACGCGAGCGTTCGGTCGTAGAACTCCTCCAGGACCCGCTGCAGCTGGCTGTCGCCGCCGAGATCGGCCTCCGAGACCTCGACCAGGGCGCCGTCGCGACGCATCGCCCGTGCGCGCACCAGTTCTTCGACGTACTGGCACACCAGCTGCAGTTGCACCGGCTCGACTTCGTCGCCGCTCACCGTTTCGCTTCCTTGCCGGCGCCGCGCCAGGAACCCGAGGATCCGTTGCAGGGCACCCTCCGAATAGGTGAACGGCGGCGATTCGAACTCGGCGTCCGCGAGCGCCGCTGGTTTGACGATGGCGTCACGCGCGTTGGCGGCCGTCAAAGGCCCGATGCGGAATCGATGCTGCAGGATGCCCGGGATGTCGCGGGCCAGCTCCTCCAGGTCTGCCAGGTAGTCCTCCCGCAGCGACAGCAGGATCTTGAGCTTCGACCGGCTCGCGTCGAGCGCCGCCGCGCCTGACACGATGACGGCCGGCGATCGGCCGCTTGCTCCCGGTCCGCGCACGAGCTCGGCCAGCTGGGTGATGAAGTCGCCGCGCGGCACCGGACCGTGAAGGGTGAACAGCTCCTCGAACTGATCGAGAATCAGCACCGGCTGCAGCAGATCGTTGCTTCGTGACCAGAACTCGACGGTCCTGAAGAAACTCCACAGCGTGGATTCGTCTCCGCCCACGATCTCGACACCCGCGGCCCGCGCGGCCGCGCGGACGCCATCGAGGAGCCCTCCCACGGGGCCCCTGGCCTGATCTGTCAGGCGGACGGTCATGGGTAGATAGCCCCGTTCGACCAGCGGATCCGCGAGGCCTGCATTGATCAGTGATGACTTGCCGGTGCCCGACTTGCCGAACACCACGACCAGACGCTCGGCCAGCACCAGGTTCAAGAGGGAGCGTGCCTCGCGGTCACGGCCGAAGAAGGTCCGGCGGTCAACCGCGCTGTACTGGAACGGCGCCGTGCCCTTGTAGCGAAGTGGGCTGCCGGCCGCACTTCGAGGTGCGCGAACAGGGGTCGTTCGATTTCGCCGCAGCGCGACGAGCGCGCCCACGACGACTCCACCGGCGCCGCTCAGTGCCAGCTCGCGCGCTTCGCGATCTCCGTCGGCCGTCAATGACAGCAGGTACACCAGCGTCGCAACGAGCAGGCCTGACGCCAGGAGGATCGGCCACCGACGGCCCGAGGGTGCGACTCGCGACCCGAGGTAGACGGCCGCGCCGGTTCCCAGTGACATCGCGGGAAAGGCGAGCCAGATATCCTCGAAGGCATCGAGGAGCAGGATGGTCACGATCAGACCCGCCAGCGCCACGACGAAGAGTGTCGGTACGAATGCCAGCCAGCGCAGGATTCGCCGCGGCCCTGGACTCAGCCTCTGCATGAAGCGTCCTGCCCCGCCTACGCCGCGCCCTGACGTTTGATGGCCCGGACGAGGTCGTTCAAGCCATCCGGCCTTCGGAGATCCACGGCCTGAAACTTGGCGAGCGGCTCGAGCAGGGGTGTGTCATCGATGCTGGCGGGCACGATGAACCGGCCGACGAGGCGCATGTCGTCGGCCTGGAGCGCCCGCCGGATCTCCTTGTTGACGTAGGAGGACTCACGGCTCTTCGCGGCCAGCGACTTGCTGTTCAGGACGACGAAGTAGTCGACCTTCTCGATCGTCTTCTCGATCATGTCGTCCCATCGGTCGCCACCACGCAAGGCCTGCTGGTCCAACCACGGTTCCAGCCGGGCACGCTTCAGGGCATCGTGCACCTGGGTCGCCTTCTCTCGGTCCTCGCTCGCGTGGCAGATGAACACCGTGGCGCCTCCCGGCTGCGAGTCCGGCGCTGAAAGGTCACCGGTGGGGATAGCCGCCTGGAGGCGCGCCGGACCACCGGAGGCCACGAAGCGGGCGCGCAGCTCCTTGACGAACTCCAGCGGATCGAGGCGGATCAAATCCATCTTGAAGTTGTCGCGGTAGAAAAAGATCGCGGGGTCTCGCTTGGTGGTCTCTTCTGCGGCGTTCGCCTCGAGTGCCTCGAGCGCAAAGCCACGGCTGTCCGGGCGCAGCACCTTGAGGACGTGAAAGAGGATGCGCAAGTACCACTGCTTGAACCCGAAGCCGAGAAACAGGAACAGCCTCCCGTGGGTCAGCGCCGCGTTCAAGTCGTTGGGCAGCGGCGGGTCGCGCGCGATGAGACGGGCCAGGAAGTCGAGCAGCTGCAATTCGGTGAGGACGACCGACGCCGGCTCGTTGACGAGTCCGTAGAGGTGGAACAGCACTGGCGAGGCGATGCTCGGCTCGGGGAGCAGTTCTTCGTTGCGCCCGCGGTAGTGGTACCGCCCGACGGCGGGCGCCTTGCCGGCGCGCCGCAGCGCGCTTTCCATCAGCGGGTCGAGTCCGCTCGTGACGATGAGGCGAAACGGCAGCGCCGCGAGGTCGTCGTGAAGGGTGGACGCTCGAGCCAGCCACTCCTGGTGCCACTGACCGAGCTGCATTTCGAGACCGACTTCGTCCTCGCGTGCGACAAAGCGCTGCGCGATCCAGGCCAGATCGCTTGGCTTCGGATCGAAGCCGGCCAGCCCCGGGTCGTCGAGGCCAGCCAGCAACCGCGACGCAAGCGACCGCTCGGGCACCTCCCGCGGACCGTCTGGCGTTTCAATGGGAAGCTCGGGACCCAGAAAAAGGATGCACTCGCCGCGTTCGATTCCGTAGAGCAGCTTGTCCCAGTGCGCAAACGGCATACGAGAGGGCCTCGTGAAGATGGGCGATTGTACCGCCGTTCCTCTTCGACACCCGAGGCTCGGAGACGTAAGCTTGGGGAACAGGCGATGTTCACCAACACCTTCCTCCGAACCGTCGCCGCCGTCCTCATGTGCGCCGCCGCGCCCTCGGGGCAGGCTGTCGGCGATTGCACCGTGAACGCAGTGCCAGGCGTTGGTGGCGTCAACGTGAAAGCCTGGCGTCTGTCCGATGGCGGCATTGCCGCGTTCTCTGGCATGAACATCAACATCGACGGCTACGCGCGGGCCTACCACCCGCGCAATGCCGAAGCCGGCGCCGTGCTGCACCTGTGCGTGGGCGGGCGGGTCTGGCTTCCCGATGGGCGTTCGTACGAAGGCTCGGAAAGCAATGCCACCTGCACAGGGCGCTTCATGCAGGACATGGCGCGCATCGCTGCCGCCGGCTGGGCCGACCCGATGGTGGGCGTTGTGCAGTGGTACGGCGTGGTCGCGGAAGGCTCGGCGAAGATCGCTGGTCGCACCATCCAGGGCGTCAAGCCGGTGCTGCAGCGCGATGGCTCGGGCTTCTATGTCTCGCCGACCTCGCTGGTCGATCGCCGCGTCACCGACGTGGCCGATCAGCGGCGCTATCCGAACCCGCTGCGGGTGGCCTCGGCCGTGGCGCCGAGCAGCGTGCTGAAGCAGGGTGTGGCGTTCGGCAGCTTCGGCGTCGCCATCGACACGCGGAAGAAGATCGCGGTGCCCTTCGTCGTCGGTGATGCCGGGCCACGCATCGGCGAAGGCAGCCCGGCGCTGGCTCGCCAGGTGGCCGGGCTGCCACTCAGCGACGCGATCGACCGCAAGACCCGCTTCGCCGGGCAGGTTGACGGTGCTTCAGTGTTGTGGGTGTTTTTCGGGGGCCCGGCGGCCGTCTTCGACCACGAGAAGGACGCCGCGCTCGCCGAGCAGGCGAAAGCAGCGTTCGACCAGTGGGGCGGAGCGGATCGCCTGGGGCGTTGCGCGGAAGCGGTGCCCAGGCCCTGATCGAGGACCGTGCTAATCTGCGCCAGCAAAGGGGGCCATCTTGAAGCTTCGCTGGATCGCCGTTGCCGCCTTCGCGCTCCTGAGCGCGCCGTCGATGCTCTTCGCGCAGCCGGGCGCGTTCGGCGGCGGGTATGGGCCGGCGCTCACGGTCGTGCCGCCGCCGCGAGCGTTCGCAAGCTCCGACGAACACTACACGTACCTGCTGGCGCAAGCCAAAGGCGGCTCGAAGCACACGATTGCCTCAGTGCCCCGCTGGGACGGCCTCTGGGTGACGGCTGGCAACACCCACATGGGCATCTTCATCGACCCGCCCGGGTTCGCCGGCAAGGTCCGCGAAGGCGTGCTGACACCCGCGTACGAAAAAGCCTACAAGGAGCGCTGGCGCCAGCAGCAGGAACTGGGCGAGGTTCAGTACGATCGTCTCACCCACTGTGAACCGGTCGGCTATCCGCGCTGGCTGCTCGAGCCGTACTCTCACGAGTTCGTCAACCTGCCGCAGGAGTCGTACTTGATCAACGATTTCGGCCCCGGCATCCGCCGGGTCTACATTGGGCAGGAGCACAAGAACGTCTACGGCACGCACTCGTGGTACGGCGACACGATTGGATTCTGGGACGGTCAGAAACTCGTCACGAACACGAAGTATCTGCTGCCGGCCGATTTCACGCGTTGGTCGCCGATGACGAGCAATCAGTTCGAATCGGTCGAAACGTGGGAGGTCAAGCAGTATCCGGGTGGCGTCGAGCGGCTCGAAGTGCAAGTCACGTTTTACGACCGCTATGCCTTCGTCAAACCGGTCAGCGCCGTCTACGCGTTCCGTCGCGCGAAGGATCTCGAGGCCGCCGGCCATCGCGTCCAGCACTGGGAGTGCGAGACGAGCAACAACGATGTCTTCGACAAGGGCACGACCACGTCGAAGCTGCCAGGCGAGCAGGGGTTCAAAGATGCCCGAGGAACGACGCTCTTTCCGGAGCTACCCGGCCAGTCGCGCGACCCGATCTACAACACCACGCTCCCGGCAGGAAAGGAGTAGGCGATGAAGACGGCGTTGCGTGTGCTGCTCATCGCCCTGGTCGCGTCGCTTGTGACGTCTGCCGTCGCGCTCGCCCACCATTCGTTCGCCATGTTCGACCGCACCGTCGAGAAAGTCATCACCGGCACGGTGGTGCGCTGGCAGTTCAATTCCCCGCACTCGTGGCTCTATCTCAACGTCAAAAACGCGGACGGCACCGACACACTCTGGAGCTTCGAAGGTTCAGCGCCGCCCTCGCTGCTCCCGCGCGGCATTACGGGGAGCTCGTTCGAACCCGGCTCGGCGATCACGATCTCGTACTGTCCGATGAAAGACGGCCGTCCGGCTGGCGGCCTCGGATGGGTGAGGCTGGCCAACGGCACGTTCCTGAACCCCTCCGACGGCGGCTGTGACGGCAGCGAGAAGGCGGTCGAGCGCTGGAAGCCCTGGCTCGCGGCCGGCTTTACGTCGAGCGCCGACGCGCAGAAATCGAAGTAGCGGTTCATCGCGGCGCGTGAGGCCGACCCAAGCGCCGGGCTCTTGGTCCACACGACGAGCAGGGCTCTGTCAATCGAGTCTCGTTCAGCGCGCCCGGGCCATGTCGTAGACGATCTCCCAGTGAAACCGCACGAAGCGATGGAGTTCCGCTTCGAGGATGCGCTCCTGATCGCTGTGGGCGCCGAATCCCTTCGGGCCGTCCTCGATGTCGGTGGCCGGGCCGATGCCGTAGCACTGCATGCCCTTCTCGCGCAGGAACGCCATGTCCGACGCACCGGTGCTCATGGTGGGCAGCGTGGCGGTCTGGTAGTGCTTGGTGATCGCGGCTTCGGCCACCTTGTAGGCCTCGGAGTCGATGCGTGACGTCCCGCCGTTGCGCGGCGTGCCGGTGAGCGTCGGCGGCCAGCCGTTGTAAACGACTTCGATGGCGGCGTCGTTGACCACGCGCTTCAGCTGCGCGAGGAAGCGCTCCGGGCTCTCGTCCGGAATCATGCGAACGTCGAGCGTGGCCATGGCCTCCGACGGGATCACGTTGTTGCGATAGCCGCCCTGGATGATGTTCGGCGACACCGACGTCCGCAGCATCGACGCGTGGCGCGGTTCGTTCGCGCGCAGCCACGCGTCGGATTCCGCCATCAGCTTGGAGTTGCCGCTCACCACGTTGCGATAGTGGCGCGCGAGCTCTGGCGGCGAGATGTCGGCCAGCCGCTTGAAGTACTGCGCGGTGGTGTCGTTGAGGTTGATCGACGGCTGCCATTCGGCTACCGCCGCGACGGCTTTCGAGAGATGGGCGATCGGGTTGGTCTGGAGCGGCACCGAGCCATGGCCGGCGACGCCACGGGCGACGAGGTCCACGCCGTTCGGCACCTTCTCGGTGGTCTGGATCTGCGCGTAGCGCACGGCGCCGCTCTGCCGCGTGACGCTGCCGCCCTCCGCGTAGCAGAACTCGGCGTCGATCGCGCTGAAGTGATCGCGGATCACGAACTCGATTCCCGTGCGCGTGGCGCCCTCTTCGCCGGACTCGGCCAGGAAGACGACGTCGCGATCGAGCGCGACGTTGCCGCGCTTGAGCAGTAGCATCACCATCAGGGCGGCCGTGAGGTTGTCCTTGTCGTCCACCGTGCCGCGGCCGTAGATGTAGCCGCCGTCGCGATCAGCGCCGAACGGGGGGTGCTGCCACTTTTTCGGATCGACGTTGACCGTGTCGAGGTGGCCCATGATCAGGAGCGGCCGCTTCCGGCCGGATCCTTTCAGGCGCGCCACCAGGTTGGGACGGTTCGGGTCCACCGCGAAGAGTTGGACTGGAATGCCCTCGGCCTCGAGCACCTGCTTGACGTACTCCGCCGCCGGTTTCTCGACCCCCGGCGGGTCGCTCGTGTCCATCCGCACCAGCGCCTGGAAGTGCTTGAGCGTTTCGGATTCGAGCGCCGGGAAGTCGGGCTGGTAGGGTGCCTGCGCCGACGGCCCGGCAGCGGCCATCAGCAGGAAGGCGAGGAGAAGCGAAACGCGTCGCATGTGAGCCCCCACGCGAGAGGATACTAGAGTGGCCGGCGCCTCGCGGCCCGGCCGCGATCGGCGAAGGCTGCCGCAGCCTACTGGCGGAACGAGCGCTCGACCGTGTCGTGTGGATCGACGGACACGGGCTGGTCACGCCACAGCCAGCGCATCATCTCGGGCAGCATCGCGCCGCCCATATCGTGGCTGTGCACACCGATGCCCCAGGCGTAGTTCACGTCGTAACCCTTCGCGACGAGCGCGTCCTTGAGCCGGACGTTCTGGTAGAACCAGTCGCGGGTTGCGTCGTAGGTGCCGGCGGCGTTCACGCCCCGGTTGTCGTTCCGTCCGTCGATCATGAAGATGCGGATCGGCTTACGCTCGCTGGCCATGACTTTCTCGGGATACACGTGCCCGCCAGCGAGATCGACATAGGTGCCGATGCCGCTCAGCACCTTGCGAAACTGATCGGGCCGCTCCCAGGCCACCGTGAACGCGGCGATGGCGCCCGAACTCCAGCCTGCGATGCCGTGGCGGTCCGGATCGTGCGAGATGCGGTACTCGGCGTAGAGCTTCGGCAGGAGCTCGTTGACGATGACGCGTGAATACCGATCGTTGACCGGGTCGTACTCGGCCTGCCGGTTCGGCTTGCCGTCGGCCGTGAATTTTCCCGGATCGATGAACGCGGCGACCATCACCGGCAACTCACGGCGATGGATCAGGTTGTCGAGCACGTTCACGGCGCGGTAGTAGCCGTCGGGCTGCATGTAGGTGGCGCCGTCGTTGAAGACCATGAGGCCGACCTCGGTCTTGCCGTCGTACTGCGCCGGCACGTACACCCAGTAATCGTGCTCGACGCCGGGAAACACCTCGGTCGGCAGCTTGAAGGGGCCCGCGACCTTTCCCTTCGGCACACCACGGCGGACGAGGGAATCGGGGCCCAGCTCGTAGAAAGCGTCGTAATTCGGCTCCACCGGCGGGCGACGCTGGGCGTCGGCGACTCCACTCGACGCGGCCATCACGAGGGCCAAGGCGGCGCTCACGCGGTGTCGGGACACATGTTTCATCGTCAACCGCCAGGATGAGGCAACCTCTAGAACGTCACGAGCCTCCGCATGCTCGACACGAGCGCTTTGGCATGGTCGCCAAGTGTGTAGGGCAGATCGGCGGGTACATAACAGTCGGCGGGAATTTTCGCTTCGATCGTGGCGTGAAGCGCCGGCAGGCGCGACCAGTGCACGCCCGGGCGATAGTGATGCGCCGTGTGATACCCGAGGTTTCCCGTCGCGATGTTGTAGACGCCGTGCATGATGTTGTTGCAGGCGACGAAGTGCGTGTCGGTGCTCTTGCCCGCGTGATGCCCGTGCGTCGCGTACACCGTTGCGAAGAGCGAAATCAGCATCGGGAGGATGAACACGAAGAGCCCGGGAAGCGGCCGAAAGAGGGTCACGCCCGTGACGAGCGCCGTGATGAAAAGCGCGGACACCAGCAACACGCGCTGATGCGACGGATATCGACGTCCCACATGCCACGCCCGCGGATACGCCTGCAGCGTGTTCCACACCGTGTACTTGAACCAGCCCATCGTGCTGCCGTCGTCGTCCGTCCAGCCCGATTCATCCTTGGCCTGGTCGAGGTAATTCACGTGGTGCCCGAGCGCATGATGCAGCACCCACGCGTTGCTCGCGACCCCCGTTTGCAACGCATACATCTGCTCGAGCGCGCGGTTGAGCCAGATCGACTTAAATGTCGAAACGTGCTGATGGTGATGGCTGAAGGCGCACGCGCATCCCTTGGGGAAGATGCCGACGAGCGTCCATGCGGCGAGTGCCCACACGTTGTCGACGCATGTGTAGACCAAGAGATCGCAGCAGAAGATCAGGGTAAAGCAGAGGACTGGCAATTGGTCCTCGTTGTAGCGAAAAACGCGCAATAAAGGCCTCGTCGACAAGCGCTCGATGTTCGACCGCAACGTCGGAAGAAGAATAAATGAACCTTACAGTGCGGACGCGCGCACCGTTGCGGCAAGGACGGGTGGCGTATCACGACATTGTACGCACATATCCCGTCGGATCGTGCTCCGGAATGTTACGGGGTATTCGGGTCCGGATTGTTACTGATTATTCACTCCCGGCCGACGGTCTCGCCCCCTTCGGACGGCGCAACCTGGCACGCTCTCGCACTCCACGCCAGAGTTACCGCCTTAACCGTCTATCGGCGTGAGTCCATGCGAACGTACAAACGCCTTTCGGGCTTCTTCGAGCACCAGCATGGCCGCCGCGAACGGCAGGACGATCAACCATGCGCTCCAGCCGATAGGTGCGGTCCCGAAGAGGAAATGACCTGCTGGGGTGTAGTCGATCAACAGGATGATGACGACTTCGGCGGCAATGCCGACCGTGATCAGCCGGTTGCCGAATGGCGACAGCGAGAAGGTGGACGACGTCCGGCTCCGGCACAGATGCACGTTGACGACCTGCATCAGCACAATGGCGGTCAGGCAGGCCGTCGTGGCCTGGCGGTACAACGTGCTCTCGAACGGCAGGGTCTGACCCCACTCCCACCCGCCTCCGGCAAGGACGAAGAAGAACGCATCCATGGCCGCAATCGCCTGGCACGAGCCAAGAAAGAAGTACGCCCGCACCAGGACACCGGCCGTCAACAAGCGATCCTGCCGTCGCCGCGGTGGACGCTGCATGACGCCACGATCCGGCGGTTCCGAGCCGAGGCCGAGTGCTGGAATCATGTCGGTTCCCAGATCCACCGCCAGGATCTGGACGACGGTGAGGGCGAGCGGCACACGGGCGAAGGCGAACGCCAGATAGGGGACGAGCTCGGGAATGTTGGACGTCAGGATGTAGGTCAGGAACTTCTGGATGTTCTCGAAGACGGCACGCCCTTCTTCGATTCCCTTCACGATGCTCGCGAAGTTGTCATCCAGGAGGATGACATCGGACGCTTCCCGCGCCACATCCGTCCCGGAGATGCCCATCGCAATCCCGACATCGGCGGCGCGCAACGCCGGCGCGTCGTTCACACCGTCGCCTGTGACCGCGACGACATTCTGCTTGCGCTGAAACGCAGCCACGACGCGCAGCTTCTGATCGGCCGTGACGCGCGCGCACACGATTTCCGGCGCATCGAGCGCCAGCTGTATCTCGATGTCCGACATGCGAACCAGATCGTCTCCCGTCAGCAGGCACGGGTCGGGGCCGGTGACCAACCCGATCTCGCGCGCGATGGCCAGCGCGGTATGCGGGTGATCGCCGGTCACCATGACGACCCTGATGCCGGCGTCCCGGCACTGGCGAACGGCTGACGGCACTTCAGGACGCGGCGGATCCTCGAAGCCGACGAGCGCCGTCAGCACCAGCTCCTGTTCGGCGTCTGCCAGGACGTACCCGGCGGGCAGCACACGATGGGCGAAGGCCAGCACCCGGAGTCCGCGATCCGCCATCTCCGTGGCCACCCGAGCCAACGCCTCACGCGCATCGGCGGTGAGCGGTTGCGAGTGTCCCTCACGGTCGATCCAGGCTGCTCTCGGGAGGAGCGCTTCCGGCGCCCCCTTGACGAAGAGGACGATCTCGTCCGAACCCCGGTGCACCGTGACGAGACGCTTGCGCTCGGGCTCGAAAGGGATCTCGTCTATGCGGTCGAGCACGCCACCGCCGCCTGCGGCTTCGGCGATCCGGACGAGGGCGAGCTCCATCGGATCGCCAAGCCACACTTGCTCGGAGCCGTTGCCGGCACGCCTCAGATCGTGACAGTTGCAGGCACACTCGAGAAATCGTCGATGCGCAGCCGCAAACCCTGCGCTCGTGGCATCGGCTGCGGTGACAAACCGGTCGGGCACGAAGATGGTTCGTACCTCCATCCGGTTTTGAGTGAGCGTGCCGGTCTTGTCCGTACAGATCACCGTCGCCGACCCCAGTGTCTCGACGCTTGGCAGATGGCGCACGAGCACCTGCCGCCGTGCCATTCGCCGTGCGGCCATGGCCATGGCCAGCGTCACCGACGGGAGCAGGCCTTCCGGCACATTCGCCACGATGATGCCAATCGAAAAGACCAGCCCGACACTCACCGGCAGACCGATGAACGCGCCGATGACGAACACGGCCACGCCGATGGTGATCGCGATCATCGCGACGAGGCGACTGAGAGCGGCGATTTCCGTCTGCAGTGACGTCGGCGCGTCGGCCGTGACCTGGGTGAGACGGGCGATGCCGCCGAAGACGGTATGCATGCCCGTCGCAAACACCAGCGCCTTGGTTTCACCTGCGATCAGTGACGTGCCGGCAAGCACGACGTTCCGGCTTCGCAGCAGGTCGTTCTCTTCCCAGACGCCGGCGTCCCGCGATACCGGGAGGGATTCCCCCGTCAGCGTCGCGTTGTTCACGCGGACGCCGAATGCCTCGAGCAGACGGCAGTCTGCCGGCACGTTGTCACCGGCGCTCAGCACGATCACATCGCCAGGGACGACATCGTCGGTCGGAATCATGGCCAGCGCACCGTCACGCTGCGTTCTGACCTGATGTGGCAGCAGGCGTTGGAGTGCGGCCATCGTCTCCTCGGCCCGGTACTCCTGCCAGAACGAAAAGAGGCCGTTGACGACGATCACGCCGACGATCGCCGCCGCCAGCGTCGCCATTCCCTGTCCCGGCGTCTGAAAGTCAGCCAGCAGAGCCAGAACAGCCGCGCCCCACAGGAGTCCGGCAAACAGATGCGTGAACTGCGCTGCGAAACGCCTGCGCAGGGAGACTCCGGGCAGGCGTTCGATGCGATTGGGTCCGAACTCGAGACGGCGTGCCGTCGCGTCAGCTCGCGACAGGCCCGTCGATTTGCTGCGCAGCGCCGACAGCGCGGCGTCCAATGGAAGCTGGTGAATCAGCATGGCCTACGCCACCATTGAGCAAGTGAACTGCCACGCCGTTTGCCCCCGTAACTGCAAGGTCCGAGGCAACGGGCGCCAGGGGAAATTCCCTGCGCCGTGGAATTTTCCGGTCAGACGCCTGGGCTAAACTACCCCGAGTTCGGCGCGGGCAGGTCTAAGGACCTGCCCTGCGAGAGAAGCCGCTGGGAGGCGTGTCGGCATGCGTCGCACACACACGGGTCCTCTTTCGCTCCTCGTCGGCGTGCTGCTCGCTCTGAGCAGCGACGCCGCGCTGCCCGCGCAGACCGGCGACACTGCCGCACTCGATGGATCGACGCCCTTGCACCAGGCGGTCAGGCAGAACGATCTCGAGACCGTCGAGGCGCTGATCACGAAGGGCGCTGACGTGAAGGCGGCGACCCGCTACGGCGTCACCCCCATCGGGCTCGCCGCGCTGAACGGCAACGCGGCGACCCTGCGCCGGCTGCTCGATGCCGGCGCGGATCCGAATACGGCGACACCTGGTGGCGAAACGGCGCTCATGACGGCGGCCCGGACCGGGAACAGCCAGGCGGTCACGCTGCTGCTCGATCGCCGCGCCAACGTGAACGCCACAGACCCCGTGCGGGCACAGACGGCGCTGATGTGGGCCGTCACGGAAAACCATCCCGACATCGTCAAGCTGCTGGCCGCGCGCGGCGCCGACGTCGGCGCGCACACCACCATCAATCCTCCGCGCGGCGAGTACGTCCCCGCGCGCGCCGGCGGCGCATCGGGCACCGGCATCATTCGGCAGCGCGCGCTGCCGACGAAGGACGGCGGCATGACGCCGCTGCTCTTCGCGGTCCGTGATGGCAACGTGGCGATGACGCGTCTGCTGCTGGAACTCGGTGCCGACATCAATCAGGCCTCAGGCAACCACACGTCGCCGCTGCTGATCGCGCTCTTGAACGGACAAGTCGCTCTGGCGACCGAGCTGCTCGAGAAGGGCGCCGACCCGAACCTCGCGGACGACTATCACCGCGGCGCGCTGTTTGCGGCCATCGAGCTGCGCAACTTCAACCACGACAAATACCCGTTCCTCTACAGCGACGGGCGCGACCCGCTCGATCTGATCAAGGCGCTGCTCGCGAAGGGGGGCAATCCCAACCAGCGCACCGACACGACGCCGGTGCACGGCCTGATGCAGTTCGACGGCTCGTGGGTGAACTTCGACGGTCAGACGCCGTTCATCCGCGCGGCGCTGTCGGGCGACATCCAGGTGATGCGCCTGCTCCTGCAGCATGGCGCCGATGCGAATCTCGCCACGAATCAGGGCTCGACGGCGCTGATGGCCGCCTCGGGCATCAACTGGATTCCCGCGCAGACGTTCACGCGCTCCGAGGCGGACTACGTCGAAGCCGTGAAGCTGTGCCTCGAGCGCGGCGCGGACGTGAACGCCGCCAATTCGCTCAAGCTCGCCGCCATCCACGGCGCCGCCAATCGCGGCTGGGTGCCGATCATCCAAGTCCTCGCCGACCATGGCGCGACGCTCGACCAGCCGGATGTGGGCGGCCGAACGCCGATGGTGTTCGCGGAAGGCATCTTTCTCGCCATCCGGCCGCCGGTGGCGAAACCAGACGCCATCGCACTGCTGAAGAAGCTGATGACCGAACGGCTGGCAACGACGCTGGCCCCGAGCGCAGTCGAGGGGGCGGCGTCCACGAAATGAAACGGACTCTCTTCGCGAGCGTCGTCGTGTTCGTCGGCGTCGCGTGGACGTCGGTGGGCGGCCAGCAGCCCCCGGCGGGACTAAAGCCAGGCCCTGCGAGCGAAGACCCGGTCGCCGGGCTCAGCAAGACGTTTTGCATCACGTGTCACAACGACCGGGTGCAGACTGGTGGCCTGTCGCTGGAGCACGTATCGCTCGACCGCGCTGGCGCGGACGCTGAAACGCTGGAGAAGGCGATCCGCAAGGTGCGCGCCGGGCTGATGCCGCCCGCGGGCGCCAGACGGCCCGAGCGCGCGGCGCTCGACGCGTTCGCGACAAGCATAGAGACGGCGATCGACCGTGCGGCGGCGGCCAACCCCAATCCCGGACGCGCGCCGCTCCATCGCATGAACCGCACGGAATACGCGAACGCGGTCCGCGACCTGCTCGCGCTCGACATCGATTCCACGACGCTGCTCCCGGCCGACGACTCGAGTCGCGGCTTCGACAACATCGCCGACGTGCTGGGTGTGTCGCCCTCACTGCTCGAACGCTACGTGGCGGCTGCCGCGAAGATCAGCCGCCTCGCCGTCGGTGAGCGCGACGCCGCGCCGAACCAGGTCACCTACACCGTCCGCGGCGATCTCAGCCAGAACCGCACGCTCGACGGCCAGCCGCTCGGGACGCGCGGCGGAACGATCGTCACGCACAACTTCCCCGCCGACGGCGACTACCAGATCAAGCTGTCGCTTCTGAAGCTCAGTTTCGGCCAGGTCTTCGGCGAAGGCGCCGAGGGCGAAGAGCTCGAGGTCACGCTGAACGGCCGACGGGTGAAGCTGTTCAAGCTCGACGAAGTGCCGATGTTCTTCATGCGCCAGACGCCGGGCTCGCATCCCGAGAAGCCGGCGCCCACCGATCCGCTCGACGAGCGCGTGCGGATGATCCCCGACATCCGCCTCGAGTTCACGCTCAAAGCGAAAGCCGGGCCGCAGACGATCGGCGTCGCCTTCCTCAACAAGAGCTATGCCGCGAACGAGGACCTCCTGCGCCGGCCAGTGTCGAGCACCTACGACGTCTTCATCGGCATGCAGTACGGCTACTCGACCGCCCCGCACCTCTCGCGCGTCGTCATTACCGGGCCGTACAACCCCACCGGCATCAGCGACACGCCCAGCCGGCAGCGGCTGTTGGTATGCAGACCGAAGACGGCGGCTGAGGAAACGCCCTGTGCGCGGCAGATCCTCTCGACGCTCGCACGCCGCGCGTATCGCCGCGCGGTAAACGACACGGACGTAGACTCACTGCTGTCCTTCTATCAGCAGGAGAAAACCCGCACCGGGAACTTCGAGGCCGGAATCGAGATGGCGCTGCGCCGCGTGCTGGCGGATCCCGAGTTCATCTTCCGCTTCGAGCCGACACCGGCGGGCGTGGCCGCAAAGACGCCCTACCGCGTCAGCGACACCGAGCTCGCCTCGCGCCTGTCGTTCTTCCTGTGGTCGTCGATCCCCGACGACGAGCTGCTGAAGCTCGCCGTCGACGGCACGCTGCACCAGCCAGCCGTGCTCGAGAAGCAGACGCGCCGCATGCTGGCCGACCCCAAGGCGCGGTCGCTGGTGACGAACTTCGCCAACCAGTGGCTCTACCTGCGAGATCTGAAAAGCGCCAACCCGGACGTCACCGTGTTTCCCGATTTCGACGACAACCTGCGTCAGGGCTTCCAGCGCGAGACGGAGATGCTCTTCGAGAGCGTCATGCGCGAGGACCGCTCGGTGCTGGACCTGCTCGATGCCGACTACACGTTCGTGAACGAGCGGCTCGCCCGGCACTACGGCATCCGCAACGTGTACGGGCCCGACTTCCGGCGCGTGCCCGTGCCAAGCGACGCGCGCCGGGGTCTGCTCGGACAAGGCAGCCTGCTGCTCGTCACCTCCAACGCGAACCGTTCGTCTCCCGTCATCCGCGGCAAGTGGATTCTCGAGAACCTGCTGGGCAGCCCGCCGCCGGCGCCACCGCCCGACGTGCCGCCGCTCGAAGACAAGCCGACCGCGACGGCCAAGTCCGTGCGCGAGCGCATCGAGCAGCACCGAGCGAACCCCACGTGCGCCGGCTGCCACAAAATCATGGACCCCATCGGCCTGTCGCTCGAGAACTTCGACGCGATCGGCCGCTGGCGCAGCGACGACGAGGGCGTGACGATCGACGCGTCCGGGCAGCTCGTGGACGGTACGCCGATCGACGGCGCCGCGGCACTGCGCAAGGCGTTGCTGGCGCGCTCGGACGTGTTCGTGGCGGTGATGACGGAGAAGCTGCTGATGTACGGGGCCGGCCGCGAGACGAAATACTCCGACATGCCGGCGGTGCGCATGATCATGCGAGACGCTGCGAAGACCCGCTATCGTTTCTCGGACCTGATCCTGGGAGTCGTGAAGAGTCCGGCGTTTCAGATGAGGATGGGTACGTAGGGGCCGCCTTCAGGTGGCCCGCAGTCGTGGGGCCGCCTTCAGGCGGCCCGAGCCCGGAGCATCAACATGTTCATCACCAGAAAACACCTGCCCCGCCGCACCTTCCTGCAAGGCATGGGCGTGACGCTGGCGCTGCCGCTCCTCGACTCGATGATCCCCGCGGCCACGGCCCAGGTCAAGACCGCCACGCTGCCCAAGAGCCGCTTCTGCGGCATCTACATTCCGCACGGCGCCACGATGGACAAGTGGACGCCGGCCACCGAGGGCAGCGGCTTCGCGTTCAACGAAACACTCAAGCCGCTCGAGAAACTGCGGGACCGGCTCGTCATCGTCAGCAACCTCGCGCACCCGATGGCCGGCGGCAAGGGATCCGACGCCGGCGCCGACCACGCGCGCTCAGCCGCCGTGTTCCTGAGCGGCGCGCATCCCGAAAAGGGCACCGTGCACGGCGGCAAGACCATCGACCAGCTGCTGGCGGATCACATCGGTCAGGACACGCCGCTCCCCTCGATCGAGGTGTGTCTCGAAGAAGTGGCGCTCAACTGCGGCGCGGGCTACGGCTGCGCCTACTACAACACCATCTCGTGGCGGAACGACACGCTGCCGCTGCCGATGGAGAACAGCCCGCAGGTCGTGTTCGAGCGGCTGTTCGGCGACGGCAGCAACGCCGCCCTGCGCCTGTCACGCAAGCAACAGGACCGCAGCATCCTCGACGCTGTCACCGACAAGGTGTCGCGCCTGCAGCGCGGGCTCGACACGGGCGATCGCGCGCGGCTCGGCGAGTACCTCGACAACGTGAGGGAGATCGAACGCCGCATTCAGAAAGCGACGGCGCAGTCCGCGATCAACCCGGACGTGCCCGAAGCGCCAGTGGGCGTGCCCGAGGCATTCGAGGATCACCTCAAGCTGATGTACGACCTGCAGGTGCTCGCCTACCAGGCGGAAATCACGCGTATCTCCACAATGATGTACGCGCGCGACACGAGCGGCGCGGTCTACCCGGGCAGCGGCGTGCGCGACGGGTTCCACACCGCGTCACACCACTCCAACCAGCGCGCCCGCATGGACACCTACGCGCAGATCAACCGCTATCACGTCCAGACGCTCGGCTACTTCCTGGAGAAGCTGAAGTCCACGCCCGACGGCGACGGCAGCCTGCTGGATCACTCGGTCGTGCTCTACGGCAGCAGCATGAGCAACGGCAACCAGCACGATCACGACCCGCTGCCGATCCTCGTGGCCGGCGGCGCGTCGGGACAGCTGAAAGGCGATCGCCACCTCGCATTCCCGGCGCACACGCCGATGTCGAACCTGATGCTGTCGCTGCTCGACAAGCTGGGGGTGCATCAGGATCGGTTCGGGGACAGCACGGGAAAGCTGGAGATTTGACGGGGTTACTGCCACAGGCTGGCGAGACTCGCGCGCACGCTAGTCCACCACGGTATCTGGTCGCACACGTCTTCGTCCTGGCGTCCGGCCAGCAGTGGAGCGGCCGCGACGTCTCCAGCCAGGAGCCTGCGAGCGCCGGCCAGCTTCTCCCGGCAGACTGTCTGGAGCAGCTGACGTCCGTCCAACATGAGCCGGTCGATATCCCACACCCGGGCTTCGTCGTACGAACCGCTGACGAGGTATTTGCCATCGGGCGAAAAGCCGAGCCAAGGAATCGAACTCGGCCACGTATCCGGGCCGTTTCTGGAAAAGCGGCGGGTGGACCCACACGCGCTCGAACGTGAAACAAGCGCTTTGGCCGCTCCACCCCGATCACCCCGCCAACGATCCGACGGCGTCCGAGGATGGATGCGGGCTCATCGGGCCCAATCTCGTGGGTCCGGCCATTGGTAAGGAACCAACCGCATTCACAGCTGCGTCGTGGAGTTTCCGTTCGGGATCGATGCCGCGCTGGTGATCAACTCGGATCTGCGCAGCGATCCGAAGGCATCGGCGTGCACCGTGCTGCTGGAGGCGTTCGACAAGAGCCTATAGAACGGGCCCTACTTCTTCGCGATGCGGTCGCAGTCCTTCTCGTTCTGCGGAAACATCTCGAAGATGTCGTCGTCCGCCATCAGGTTGTGCGGGATGCGAACCGTGAACGGCCGCGTGTACATCTTCGGATCGTCGAACGTCATCTCGACGTCCATGTGACCGATGTCGCGGCGGCGGAAGCGCTCGACGACACGCAGCTGGTCGCTGTGCGCATGCCCCATCGCGTCGAGCGCGGTCTGATCGTTGAATCCGGCCGTCTCGACGACGAACGTGTCGCGCTCCCAGCGTCCGACCGAGTAGCCGAGGTAGGCCGGCAGGCTGTATTCGCCAGGAAGCTTCCGGCCGTCGGTGTAGATCTGACGGTAATTGCCGCCGAGCTCGTACATCACCATCGTGAGACGGGGCGCCTGGACGATCTTGATCGGCTCTGACAGCAATCCAGCGAGCGGGAAGCCCGCGGGGAGACCGCCGCGATCACAAAGGTCTTCCGGTCGCGGATCCGAAAGACGTTTCATGAAAGACGCAGCCGTTTCCGGCCGCATCGGCGAGTCTTCGGGCTTGAAATCGAGCAGGATGTTGAGCCCGTACTTGTGCTGCGTGCCGATTTCCATGCCCGGCACATCCACTTTGATCGCCTCGTCGATCAGCGGGCCAAACAGACGCTTGAACTCTGCGACCGACGTCGGCTCGTGCATCCACACGCCAGAGAGATCGGGGCGACCGTCCGCGACCCGCGGCGCCGGTGCATCCAGCTTCGGTTTGCCGTCAGGTGTCCGCGGCACTCCAGGCGTCTTGTAGTTCAGCCATTGAGCCGGAGTCGTCGCGGACGCGCAGAGAACCAGGAGACCTGCGGATAGCAGGATTCGTCGCATCGGATTCCTCACTATTCGATCACTTCACCGGCGCGGACCGCGCCCATCCCGCCTTCTAGATGCCCACTCCAAGGCGGTTGGCCGCGTCGGCGAGCCGCCGGTCTTTGGACCAGAGCCTCTCGCGCGACACGAACCCTGTCGCTGCTGGCCGACCTTCCGCAACTGCCCGCTCTGGCGAGCGAGGACGTCATGAGGTTTATCGATGTCCACCGTTCGGGGAGTCGAACGTCGGCTGCGCGGAGGTGGTCCACCCAGACCGACGGGTCCACCAGAATCACCGGCGCTTGTGCGTCCTGGGGCTCCGCCGCGGAATCGCGCGTACGCTTCGGTCGGTACCGCCTAAGGCCGCCAATCGGCGGGCGCTCTCCCGCGCCACCAGCGCTTCAAGTCCGGCACGCACGACGGCCGTCTTTTCGCGGAGGCCACTGAGTTCCGTCGCGCGCCCGAGCAAGGCGTCATCGATATTGAGGGTCGTACGCATATGCATCAGTATGCCCGTACGATGCATATCGCTCGATGAGCCATCCGTCGAACGGGGTCGAGCTCGGGGCCGTCACCCCTGGCGCCGAGGGGCATGCCCTACCTCAGTCGTCTTCCTACTTGGCGAGATGGTCCGTGGACTTCTCGTTTTCGTTGCAGATGAACTCGATCATCTCGGAGTCGACCATCAGCCGCTGGTTCACCCGCACCGTGAAGGGCTTGGTATACGCCTTCGCGTCGTCGATGGTGACGTCGATCTCGAGGGTGCCAAAGTTCGGACGGCGGAAGCGCTCGGTCATCTTGAGCGCCTCGGTGTAGGGGCTACCGTTGACGTCGAGCCATCCGGCGCGCTCGTCGCCGCGGAAGTTGGTCGTTTCGACAACCAGCGTGTCGCCCTCGTACCAGCCGCGCGAGTATCCGAACCACCACGGCGTCGGGTCGTTGCTCGGCGCTGGCCGGCCGTCCATATAGATATAGCGGAGACCGTAATTGGACTCGTAGGTGATGAGAATCAGATTCTTGGTCTGAACGATCTGCCGGGGCTGCCCATGGTTGTGATACTGCATCAGCCCGATCGGCAGGCACCACACGTCGGGGTTGTCCTTGTTGTTGTCGGCCATCCGCTTCTTCTTCAACTCGGCGGCCCAGGGCTGCAGCGGCAGCTGGAAGCCGCGTCCGGCGACCTCACCGAACGTCGAGAGCGGGATGCCGTCGGGCGTGGTCGTGGGAGGCGGCGGCGCACCGGCGCGGCCGCGACCACCCCCGCCGATCCGGTTCCAGATACCCGAAAAGTCGACCTTGCCGTCGGGGGTTCTTGGCGCCAGGCCATCGAGGACGGGCTTGCCGTCGGGCGTCCGCGGCACTCCGGGCGTCGGATACGACGGCCACTGCGCCCCGACGACAGGCGACAGCGCCACGACAATAGCAAGCACTCCGACGATCCGGGGTCCCCAACCGCTCACGCCAACCTCCTGAAAAGGGCACCAGTGTCCTCGGAAGTCACATCCCGTGACAACAGGGAGTTGCGGCCTTGACAGACCGAACCAGGCTGTCACGTTCAGCCATGCCCGGTCGTCTACCGGGCATGGATCGATGTTCGAGCCCCGTGTGGCATCACACTGTGACCGGGTCCGGGCGGCCGCTCGTCCTCTTGCACGGGATTGGCATGTCTCACGCCGCCTGGAACCCGGTGACGCCTGATCTGAGCCGGACGCGTACCGTGATCGCATTCGACATCGCCGGATTCGGGTCGACGCCACCGTTGCCGGACCGCGTGCGGCCGACGATTTCGAACCTGGTCGACGCGCTCGAACAGACGCTTGGCGACATCGGTCTGTGGCACCCGGTCGACTTCGCCGGCAATTCACTCGGCGGCGCCATGGCGCTCGAGGCCGCCAGGCGCGGGATCGCGCGGTCGGTGGTCGCTATCTCGCCGATCGGATTGTGGCGGGATGTCCCCCCGCCTCACGTGCGCTACGTGTTTCGAGGCCTGCGCTTCATGGTCACGCACGCGCCCGGACTGGTCAAAGCGGCCGTGCGCCGGCCGTTGCTCCGGGAGGTGGTGCTGGCCGTGCCGCTGTCCGTTGGAAGCCGGCGTATGCCAGTCGCCGACGCGGTGCGCGCCGTGGACGACCTCGCCAGCGCACGCGCCTTTGAAGCCACGCTCGAGCACACGCGGGCGCCGTTCTCCGGCGTCGGCATCAGGGTGCCGGTAACCGTCGCGTTCGGCGACTGCGACTGGATCCTGACCCAAAGGGCCCGCCGCCGCAGTGCGTTACCACCTCACACGGTGTGGGTCGAGAAGTCCGGCTGGGGTCACGTGCCGATGTCGGTAGACGCCGCCGGCGTCGCGCAGCTCATTGGCACGGAATAGATGCGTTGACAGTTGTGGACCGGGGGTGGCGCGTCGAATTGATGCTTCAGCGCGTCAGTTCCGCCACACGGCGAATCCCTGTGCCCGTAACCAGGCGGCGAGTTTCGGCTCCATGCAGGCGGCAATTCGGTACGGCAGACGCGAGAACCCTTCCACGAGATCGAGCCTCAGTCTGAGGCCATGGGTGCGGACGAAGCGTCCGGACTGTGTTCCCGCACGATGCCGCTGGAAGCGCGCTTCGGGCGTGAGCCCGGTCACCCCGATGTACAAATAGCCGCTTGCCGCACCGCCAAGGTTGCGCTCGCGGAACGCGCGGTTCTTCCAGACGGCCCGATCGAGCTCGATCGCATAGACGCTGTGGTGCCCCCGAGACCACGATCTCGGCGACAGGTCCGCGCACAGCGAAAAGAATTCCGCCTCGACACCGCGTGCCAGACTGGGTTCAATCGGCTCGCCGGACGCGATTCGCCGTTTCCCACCCCACTGAAAGAACAGGTCGCACGACGTCTTCCGCGCGCGGATCACGTAGCCGCGCCCCCACTGCGGATAGTCCGCGTGCCGAACGATATCGCCCGGAGCCATGGAGCCCGTCACACCAGACGCTTCAGGCCGAGCCACATTGCAACATGTTAGCGACGCCTGCGGCGCGTGCGATTCCCACGCGCGATCTCGGTGGCGAGCGCCTCGAGCCGCGGCCCCCAGAGGTGTCGAAACTGATCCAGCCAACCGTCGACCTCGGCCAACGGGCGCGCATCGACCGCGTAGACGCGTCGCGCGCCCTCGGCGCGCACCGTGGCGAACCCGCTCTCACGCAGGATCTTGAGCTGCTGCGAGACCGCCGATTGGGTGATGCCGAACTCGCGCGCGATGACCTCCACGACCTCGCCGGATGCATGCTCGCCCTCGGCCAGGAGTTCAAGGATGCGCCGCCGAACGGGATCGCCGAGGATGTCGAACGCGTGCATCAGGCCCCCGTATAAGCGGCGATGGTCCGCTCCGCTTTTGCCCGCGCTTCGTCGGGGTTCTCACCCGACACGGCGTGCGCTACGCCCCACGCTGCGCCGCTTGCGCGCATGAACGCCTTGCCCTCGCTCGACGCAACCCAGGCGTCAACGGCCTTCTGATCGCGTGGGGCCGCCGGGTCGAGCAGGTGCCGCTCCAGCCCGTAGAGCCCGAGATCCCACCCGATCCCGACGGCCCCCGGCCCGAACTGCTTCAGGTGCTCCTCGCCGATCCCATCCTTGTGCGCGACGTGCTCCAGCGTGAGCCGGGCTTTCGGCCCGTCGGGCGCAAGGCGTAGGTTCACCCAACTTGTCCCACCCATGAACTCCCACGTCACGTCGAGCACGTTGGGGCGCTCGCAGCGGGTGATCGCCCCGCCGGCGTTGCCTTTCAGCTGATACCTGCCTCCTGGCTTCAGGTCACCCTCGACGGGGAGAAACCACCGGGCGAGCCGTTCCGGCGTCGTGATCGCGTCCCACAGGTCGTCGACTGTCGTATCGTACGAGCGGACGGCCACCGCCACGAGCGCGGGCTTGCCCAGGTGCTCGCGGTTCTCAACCCGCCGAAACTCTGCTCCGAACACGTGGCCCATTGGTCAGCTCCCTTACCCTGCCGGCGCGTCCAGCAGCGGCAATTAATATTAGCAAATACTAATACCATCCGCGTCGCGCGAGCAGCTTCGAGATGTAAGGGAAGAGCTTCCGGACCACGCGTAGATCGGCGGTAGGATGGCCGCGGTTCCGGCCTTCCGCTGCCGCGGACCGGGGGGAGCGTATGCGCGCAGCCTGTGCGACTGTTGCTCTGGTCATCACTGCTCTGGCCGCAATGGTCTTGGCCCAGCCAGATCGGGGCCAGATTCGCGGCACCCTGTCTGGTGCGCGCGGCCCGATCGTCAATGCCGAGGTCCGCGTGAAGAACACCGCCACCGAGCAGGTGACGGTCGCGACGACTTCGCCGACGGGCGAGTTCTCGGTCGCGGTCACGGCTGGCACCTACGACGTGTTCTCGTCCACGGTCGGCTATGCGGTGCTGTCGCGCCGCGGTGTGACAGTGGCGGCCGGGGCCACCGTCACCGTGGATACCAGGCTGGCCGACAACGCCAATGCCGGCACACCGGGCGAGATCTTTTTCCTCTACGCCCGGGCGGATCGCAAACCGCCGCCCGGGCCGGCACCCAGGACGCGCGACGGCAAGCCGGACTTGAGCGGCGTGTGGTATCCGGGCCCCGATCTCGAGCCCGAGGTGCCGCCGATGCAGCCGTGGGCGGAGGAACTGTTCAAGAAGCGCAGCGCCAAGGTCGGCGACGACCCGCGCGCCCAATGCCTGCCTTCCGGCATCGTCCGCACACACGGCCTGGACCTTGCCAAGCTGGTGCAGACGCCAACGCTGCTCGTGATGCTCGTGGAGAGCAGCGTGCCCGGCTCTCGCCAGGTGTTCCTCGACGGGCGACCGCATCCACCGGAGGTGCAACCGTCGTGGCTGGGCCACTCGATCGGCCGCTGGGAGGGGGATACGCTGGTGATCGACACGATCGGGCTGAACGATCGGGTGTGGCAGGACCTGCAAGGACGACCCCAGACCGAGAAGTCGCACATCGTCGAGCGTTACCGGCGGCCCGACCTGGGCCACCTGGAGGTCGAGATCACCATCGACGACCCGGGTGCGTATCTACGTCCCTGGAAGGTGCGGCGAATCCTCGATCTCGCGCCCGACAAGGAGATCCTCGAGTACATCTGCCACGAGAATCACAAGACGGAGCACTTTGTGAACTGAACTTCGCCGACGAAGGAGCCGCTATTGCCTTCCGTCGAGGCGTGAGCGATTGTGATGTCGCGTGACTGACACTGCCATGCCCGAGAGGCTCGCGCAGTACAAAGTCCTCCGCCGACGCGGCGAGGGCGGCATGGGTGTCGTGTACGAGGCGTTCGACGAGCGGCTCGAGAGAAGGGTGGCGCTGAAGCTCCTCAAGCCGGCCGTCATGGATCCCACGATGCGCCTGCGGTTTTGGCGCGAGGCGCGCACGGCTGCCGCGATCAGCCACCCGAACGTGTGCCAGGTGTTCGATGTGGGCGACGCCGAGGGGGTGACATTCCTCGCGATGGAACTGCTCGAAGGGCAGTCTCTGGCGCAACGGCTGGTGGCCGGCCCGCTCCCCGTGGCGGAAACCGTCAACATCGCGCTCGGCCTTCTGGCGGCGCTCGACGCGCTGCACGAGAAACAGCTGGTCCATCGTGATGTGAAACCGGCCAATCTCTTTCTGACACCCCACGGCGTAAAGCTGCTCGACTTCGGTCTGACGATGCATTCGCCGGCCGGGCCAGCGGCGGACACCCGCTCTGTCGCGGGCGAGGCGCTGACCATGCCTGGCGTGCTGCTGGGCACTCCGAGCTACATGGCGCCGGAACAAATACGCGGCGAAGCGCTGACGCCGGCGACCGACTTGTTCGCGGTCGGCGCGATGCTGTTCGAGATGTTGACCGGGAAGCGGGCGTTCCAGCGATCATCGACGCTCGAGACGCTGCGCGCCGTGGAAGTCGCGAATCCGCCGGCGCTGACCGGTGCGCCGGCCCTTGTCGCCGTCGATCGCGCGCTGCATGTGGCGCTCGCGAAGACTCCGGCGCATCGCTACCAGACCGCAGCCGCGATGGCTCAGGACCTGCGCACGGCACTGAAGGCCGAGTCCGCCACCCAGGCGGGCGTCGACGTTCGCGAGGTTCGGCGGCTGATCGTCCTGCCGTTCCGTCCGTTGCGCGCGGATCCCGAGTCCGATTTTCTGGGAACGAGCCTGCCCGACGCCATCACGCATTCGCTCGCGGGTTTGCAGTCTCTCGTGGTCCGCTCGAGCCTGGTCGGCGCCAAATACACCAACGGCGTGCCGGATGTGCAGCGGCTGGCGATCGAGGCCGATGTCGACCTGGTACTGGCGGGCACGCTGCTACGCGCCGGCGATCGGCTGCAAGTCAGCGCGCAGCTTTTCGAGACGCCGAGCGGGACGCTGCTGAAGTCGCACATCGCCCAGGTCGAGTGGGGCAACATCTTCGACCTTCAGAGCGAGCTGGTGCGCCAGGTCGTCGACGTCCTCGGATTGAAGCTCACGTCGGGCGAGCGCCACAACCTGCGTCGTGACACGCCGGCCAGCCCGGCGGCGTACCAGCAGTACTTACGCGCGAACGAGGCCGCCAGCCGGCCGGATCACATTCCCGAAGCGATCGCCCTGTACGAAGACTGTCTGCGGCTTGATCCGAGCTTCGCGCCGGCGATCGCGCGGCTCGCACGCTGTTACCGCTACCAGGGCAAGTACGACGAACGGCGCGATGCGAACCTGGCGCATGCGGCCTCGCTGCTCCAGCAGGCGCTCCACATCAACTCGCAGCTGGCGCTGGCCCACAGTCTGTTCGCGCAGCTCGAGACCGACCGGGGCCAGGCGCAGGATGCGATGGCGCGGCTGCTCGACCGGCTTCAGCAGGCTCCGAATTCTCCCGACATCTATGCGGGGCTCGTGTACGCCTGCCGTTTCTGCGGCCTGCTCGACGCCTCTGTCGGCGCGCACCTCCAGGCGCATCGGTTCAGCTCACAGGTGCCGACGAGCGTGGCGCAGACGTACTTCGTCATGGGCAGCTACGAGCGGTGTCTCGAGACATATCACGACGACTTGGGCTACATCGGTGCGCTCGCCCTGCTCTCGATCGGGAAGAACGACGAAGCCACGGCGCTGGTCGCCGAGCGCGAGCGATGGCGGCAGACACCGCTCGGGGCGAGCTTCCTGCACGCGCTTCGAGCGCTCATCGAGGGGCGTCGCGACGATTGCGTCCGGCTGACCGATGAAGCGGTCGAGCGCTTTCATCTCCGCGGCGAGGAGCTCTTCTACATGGCGCGCCACTATGCGTGGGCGGAAGAGCCGGACAAGGCGGTGTGGGCGCTCGCTCAAGCCGTCGAGTCGGGCTACTTCAACTTCCCGACCCTTGAACGGGACCCGTGGCTGCAGCCGCTGCGCGGCAGCCGCGGGTTCGACGCGGTTCTGCAGCAGGCGGCCACGCGGCACCGGCAGGCCCACGCGATATTCGTGAGAGCGGGCGGTCCGCAGTTCTTGAATTAGGTCCGTTCCCATCTCGAGCGGGTCTGCTAGCGCGCTTCACCCCGACGAGGCTTGTAGAAGAGGAACTCACCGATCTCGACCGTCCTGGTGTACTCCGCGGCCCAACCTGGCGTCGCATTCCGCTGATGGAAATACAGCGCGCCGCCCGTTCGATCCCTTAGTTGAAGGTTGAGCGCCTTGCGCGCGATCTCCTTGGCGGTCGCGTAAGACTCATCCTCCTTCGCGTGATCGGAACGGCCGTCACACCACCACGAGAACTGGCAGGAGCCCTGCTCGTGGCCTTGCCTCACAACGTTACAAATCGTGTTTGGAAAGCCCGCATGGCCCAGCCGGTTCATGACGACATTGGCGATTGCTTCCATGTCGACAATCGCCTCGCCCCTGGCCTCCCAATAAATGGTGCGGGCAAGACAGGTGATCGCATCGTCCAACGGCTCCGCGCCGGCCGGGTCGACCGCCTGCGCTTCAGGCTTGTTGATCATCTCGGAGGGGGAGGGAGGCGCCTTGCTGCCGGCGGCCGCAGCGTTCTGTTCCAGCGCCGCCGCCTTCTTCTCGGTGCCGGCCGGGCCGGTGGCTGCCGGCTGCTGCGAATGGTCGACCTCGGTCTGTTGACAGCCAACGAGACACAGGATCGCAACGTAGGTCGCAACCCATATCCGGCGCATCAGTCGACCTCGCTGACAAGATCAAACGACCAACGCTTGGTTCGCACAGGCGCGAGGTCTACACAGATGAACGATTCGCGCCGACGTCAGTCTACTTCCGAATAGCGCTGAACGCTGCGTCGAATACCCTGCCTGTCAGTGCTCGCCGCTCACGGTGCCGACCGAGGCCACGATGATGAAACCGATGGCGAGCCACTGAATTGGCGTCAGGTGCTCGTGCAGGAATGCGACACCGGCAATGGCGGCAATCGCCGGCTCGAAGCTCATTAGCGTGCCAAAGGTCTTGGCCGAGAGTCGCCTGAGCGCCACCATTTCCAACGTGTAAGGCAGAGCGCTCGAGAACACCGCCACCGCCATGCCGAATGTCCATATCCACGGCGCCAAGAGGGCTCGTCCAGCGTCGGCGATGCCGATTGGCACGCTCAGACAGGCAGCGACAATGAGTCCCCATGTCGAAGCGGCCGCTCCATGCGCGCGCCCCGCCTTCTGTCCGTAGACGATATAGAGCGCCCAGCCCAGGCCTGCCGCGAGTGCGCAGAGCACGCCAACGGGATCGAGCCGGTCTTCAGTAGCCCTAATCGGCAGCAGCAACAGCAGTCCGACGGCGGCGAGTGCAACCCACACAAAGTCGACGCGGCGTCTCGACGCGAATACGGCAACGCCCAGCGGTCCGACGAACTCGATGGCGACTGCGATCCCGAGTGGAATGCTGCGCAACGCAAAATAGAACACGAAGTTCATCGCGCCGAGCGAAAGGCCGTAGGCCAATATCACCGGCCACACCTTTCGCGTCGGGATTGTGCGCCACGCGCGCTGCAGCACGACGACGAGGATGGCCGACAGGCCGAGGCGCAGCGCCGTTGTTCCTGGCGCGCCAATCGAGGGAATCAGCTGTTTGGCGACCGACGCCCCTACCTGAAACGACACCATCGCCACCGCGGCACTGACCACGGCGGTCGTTGTCGAATGTGTGGGAACGGATGATGCGCGGCCGGACGGGCGCGCAGCGGGCCTTTCCACTTCTATTTCAAGCGTTCCCACGTGAGCCGGACGGCCCGGAGGTCCGTGCGCTCCTGAGGCACCAGCACAAGGCGATCCTCCGTGGGGAACTCGTACCGGCGCACGAAGTCACCGAGGCCGCCCGGGTTGATATTGCCGACGCGTTTGTGCGTGACGGTTTGAGCGCGCTCATCCACGGTGTAGGTGCCAAAGTAGGCGGCATACCCCGAGAGCGCGTCGAGCGCCTCGTCAGGCGTCGGCTGCGGGCCGGTGAACACACCAGCCTGCGGGCCGGTAAAGCGCCGCCGCGGGCGATCGGGCGAAATCTGAACGGCCATGTGCCCGGTGCGGTCGTAGATGAGGAGCCCAATCGGCTTGGGTCCGCGGTGCCGCTGCGATTCCGTGTCGCTGGATTCGTATGACACGAGCGCCCAGGTGCCGATGAGGCGGCTCGCCGCGCTGGTGCGAGCAGGGGCTTGCGTCTCGGTGCTCGCCACCGCGAGCGCCACGAGGGCGCACGCGCAGCAGCTGACGACGAGGGGACGAAATCTGGTCATGAGCGCTCCAGCATTTGGGGGCGCCAGCATACATCGTCTGGCTGTGGTGATCCCGGAGCCTGCTCTCGACTACGGCCGTGAACACGAGGAGTTGTACTCACGGCGATCACCTCGTGAGAAGGTTCACCGCTTTCCGTACTCGGTAAACACGTAGTCCCTCGCCTTCGCTCTGGTGTGGCACGCGACCCCACACTTGGCGTCGTTCCCCTGCGGCGGCGTGCCAGCCGAGGTGCCGGGCTTGAACGTATCGGACGCCTGGTCGTAGTCGAACACGGCGTATCCCCACCCGCCGCTGTCCGCGAACCTCTTGCTGTCCTTCACCATGAAGTCGACGTTCACCAGGCTGCCAGGCACGGTCGCCTCCGGGAAGAACGCGTTCGGTTTCGGGGTCCAATGGATCTTGGCCATCTTGGCCCCGTCCGGGACGGGCTTGCCGTTGGCGGGAATGCCGGCCCGGTAGGCGTCGATCATCACGGGATTGCCGAGGATCACCGCGACGACCTTTTCGTTCCGACTGAGGGAAATGGTCTGCCAGTCTTCGTATCCCCTGAACTCGGAGAACGCGAGTCCCCCCGGTACCTTCACGGTGTACTTGTCCTGCGCCGAAACGGCCAGGCTGCCCACGACGGCGAGCCATACCGCCGCAGCTCCAATCGTCAGCATGTTCTTGCGATTCATCGCGGCACCTCCCTCTCACGGCGAATCACACCACACCCGCGTCGTCGGTTCAATTGAACGATAGTATGGGCGATACCTTCGTATCGCTTCGGTAACGGCGGGTAAGCAGCACGAACGGCGTGCTCGATGCCTCGGACCCTCATCGGAATGTACGCTCCTCCCTGCTCAGTCCGCTGCGTCACTCTACTTGCCGAGGCGCCGTCAGATGTCGCAGGCGCGGCCGCGGCATTTCTCAAAGAACGCGTGAGCGGTAATGACGTAGGAGAGGCCCTCGGCCACCGTGCCCCATCCCGGTACCTTCGAGAACTTGCCGGTCTCGTGCCGCTTGTATCGCTTGAAGTAGTCGCCGATCCTCTGCTGATCGTCCGCGGTGAGCACATACATCGGCCGCCCGTCGGGGCCCAGGCGTGAGATTACGACCTTCGAATCGAGACCTTTCCGAGGTCCTCGGGCATGGTGCGGTCGATCGCGCGTCGGTTGGCACCGATGTCGAACTCCCACTTGCGGCGGTCGCCGCGCGCGATCTCGACGTAGCCGTTCACCGTGCCGTCGGCGTTCAGTGGCGGCGTGTCACGCCAGACGTGTGTGGCGTGCGCCCGGGCTACTTCGAGGCTCTTCGCGAACTGTGACGTGCCGAGTGCCGGAAGCGTCGCGGGCGCGCGCAGATCGCCCTGGGCAGCCGCCGCGGACACCATTGCGGCAAGGACAACGGCAATGAGAACGCGCATGCGCATGGTGCTGCCTTTATACGAGCGTTGAATGCAAACGCTGCGCCGGGTGTGCGCGGCGCGGATCAGGTAGCCGCTCGACCGGGTGCAGCTACTACGCGCGGGCCAGCGGCTGTCCGAAGGGAGAGAGGTGATCACGGCCTCTCCCTCTGCTATCCTCCTGCGCCGTGGCAAGGGAAAGCCAAGCTCAATCACGACCCGTGCCGTGAGCGATGCGACGCTGCAGGCGTCCGCGTCGAAGACATGAATTTTCAGGACAGTCGAAGGATCCGCCATGCCACGTGTCTACCAGCGCCGCCAGCACATTCCAGAACTGAAGGGCGAGATCCGCGGTGGCCTTGCCATCCTCGCCCACGACCCGATGGAGGTCGGAGCGCTCGATCAGCTGGTCGAACACTCCGCCGCGCTGCCGGGAGACCCGATGGAGAACCTCTACCGCGTCGTCGCCAATGCCGGCAGCTCGCTTGACGGGTGGGTGGACGGCGTCAAGGTGCGATCGGGTGACAACCCTCCCATGCTTCGCGAAGAAGCCGATCTGCGTGTGTGGGCGCTCCGCCAGTCGCTGAAGGTCGCGGGTGATTTGTGGGAGGCGCAGCCGACGAGCGATCGAGATCAGCTCGCCCTGGCGCTGATCGTCCCGCGACCCGGACAGTCCCCACGGCTCGACTCCGGCCGTCCGGCGTTCGTGCTCGACTTCGGATCGATCCGCGCACGGGTGCTGACCGCCGGTGGCCGGCTGCGGGAATTCGGCGTCGCGCTCTTTCCGGTGGCCCGGTCGAAGCGCAAGGCGAAGCTCGTCGAGGCGCTGCGCGACAGCGCCACCGGCGAGCGGCTGCCGAGGCTGGAGACGATCCGCGAAGGCGATCTGGCCGGAAAAACCGGCGTGGTCATCTTCCTGCACGGCCTCATCTCGACCGACGTTGGCACGTTCGACAGGTTCATCGACGAACTGCGTCAGGACGCGGCCCTCGACCCGTCCACCTTGCACGTGTCGTGGCCGCACGACACGCTCGACTCGATCGGCCTGAACGCCGAGCAGCTGTCGGAGGCCATCGAGCAGCAGCTCGGTGCGTCCGACCTCCCGATCGCGTTCGTCTGCCATTCACGCGGCGGCCTCGTGGCCCGGCGCACGGTCGTCGAACTGCTCGAGATCGATCGCGCCCGATGGCAGCCTCGGCTGCGCGGCTGCGTCACGTTCGGCACGCCGCACGAGGGCGCCGAACTGGCCGAGAGCGGCGACGAGATGATCGGCAAGCTGCTGCTGATGAAAACCGCGGCCAGTCAGGCCGGCCTGGTTCCGCTGATCGACGCGCTCTATGCCGTGAAGGGGCGCAAGTCGCTCGAGGGCATCACCGATCTGCGTCCGCGGTCGAACGGCGGCAAGTTCCTTCGCCGCTTGAAACGTGCGGAAGCCCGGCTGACGAAAAGGGCGGGAGCGATGCCCGTGCGCTTGTACGCGGTGGGCGGCAACGCCAGCGCCACCGGCCTCACCGGCATGCTCAGTCGGCGCTACTTCGGCGGCGCGGCCAACGACCTCGTGGTGCCGTGTGCCTCGGCCACTCCAGCGGCGGCGGAAACGACCGCCGTGGCGCCGTGCGACCACTTCGGCTACTTCAGCGCGCAGGAGATGCGGACTCCCGCGACCGCCGGCGCCGTGGCGTTTCTTCGGACCTTGCTGCGTGCCGACGTGAAGGCCCAGGCCACTCGGGCCGACGGGCGGATCCCCGTGCTCCGTCCGCTGAAATTGAAGCCGCGACGGATGAAGCTGCGGCCTCGGAGCCGGACCGCGCCCGCACGACAGCCGCCGCGACTCCCGTAGCAGCTGTCAGCGCAGCGCGCGGATCTGGGGTACTGTCCACCTGCGCACATCGGTGCAGCCCGAACCGGCCAGTGCGGTTGGCTGAGGGATCGCGTTGATCTCTGTGGAGGATGGATGAGAGCCGCCCAGACACTCGTCGTCGCCGAGATCGCGGTGCTGATCGCCTTATTTGTACTGGTGATTTGGCTGGAGAGCGTCCTGACCGTCACGAGACACAGCTTCGTGACGGCCGTGCTGTTCTGGGGCGCCTATGCGGCGGTGAGGATCACGCTCTCGGTGAGAAAGCGTCGTGCCGGCGCCATCGGCTCACACTGACAGCGTTGGCCGGGAGGAGGACGCCATGAAAGTGATCGCGATCGTCATCGGCGCGCTGGTCGTCACGGTTGGACTTGTCGGGCTGATCAGTCCGCCCACGATTCTCACCATCGGGCAGGCGGTCGCGACGCCAGTAGGACTGTATGTGGTGGCGGCCTTACGAGTCGGCATCGGCCTCGTGCTCCTGTTGGCCGCCTCGGGGTCCCGGATGCCGAGAACCCTCCGCATCGCCGGCGTGGTCGTCATCCTTGCCGGGATCGCGACCCCGATCTTCGGCGTCGATCGGTCGCGAGCCGTGCTCGACTGGGTGAGCGGTCAGGGTCCCGCGCTGATTCGCGGCGACGCCATCGTGGCCATGGCGGTCGGTGTCTTCATCATCTACGCGATCGGTCCAGCCCACCGCGCCGGCCCGTCCCTGGCCGCGCGACACTGAACCCGGACGGTGACGGTCGACCCCGGCACCTCCGCTTTCTACAATTGTTTGTCGTACACGACCGTGTTGGTGAACGCCTGTCCCTTCGTATTCTTCGCACTCACGACCTGCGTCATCGTCATGCCGTCGGCTGAAATGGTGATCGTGTTGGGTTTCTCCGACCTCTGGCCCTCGACGATCGAGTAGACGTCCTCGGTTCGGCGATCAACCGCGCTCACGGCGACCATGCGAATCGAATCCGCACCGACCGACGCCTCCGGGTACGGCTTGCCGTCACGACGGTACACGAGATACGCACGAACACTACCCTGCGGGACGGTGACGTCGGTCGTCATGAAGATCGTGCCGCCGCCGCGATCCTCGTAGGTTCGCGTGAAGCTGTTGGGGGCGCCGCCAGACTGGTACGTCGACTTCGCGGGATTCAGCCTCCACACGCCGATGAACGGATCTTTCGTCCTGGGGGACGTGACGCGCCGAGTCGTCGGAGACGTCGCAGAGGATGTGGCCGGTTTCGCCGGCGGCGACGGATTCTCTTGCGATGCCGGCAGGGCTGGCGGAGTCACCAAGATAGCGAGCAGGACCATCAACACACGTCGTGAATCACGCATCGGTCGCCTCCATGGGTCGAGCGTCCCAAGGCAACTCCAAGCAATATCCTGACCGTGCGGCCTTCGTCTTGCAGAAATCCGCACGGGAGGACTTCTGCATGACTGCGCAGTTGCTGAGCCGGTACCAGTTGATTGCGCTGCTCGTGTTCGTCTCCCTGTCTTCCGCGGGATGCGAACTGATCGGCGACATCTTCAAAGCCGGCGTCTGGGTCGGCGTGCTGATGGTCCTCGTGGTGATTGGGCTCATCGGCTTTGTCGCGGCGAAAGTTCGCGGGTACGTCTCAGTCGACAGGCGGCTCGAAGCACCTGCGCCACCAATCTTGGAACTCCTTCGCGCTCCACGACGGGATGCGGATGCCGCGCACGCCCCTGCGGTTGAGCGTAATCGTCAGAAGGTCTGGGGCGACTTCGCCGGCAGGCTCCGTAGAGTCGGCGGCGGAGTCGGTGGTGATCCAATAGTGACGGCGAAGCTCCTCGCCGATCGTGAATTCGGTTTCGGTACCAGACCATTCCGTCGAGAGGCGTCGAAAGTCGTCCGCGCGCTCGATGGCGTCGTTCGCGAGCCAGCGGAGGATGTTGATATCGGTCATCGATAATCCGACGAACACGCACCTTCCCCGTAGCGCGCTTTGGAATACCCGTGAGGCGAAACCCGTCGGGTTGCCGACCGTTCGCCAGTACTGTTCGTCGGTAAATACCAACGACTCCGGAGCGGGCGGTGCATCCGTGATGAAGCCGTCTTCTTGATACAGCGGGTAGGCCGACGCGTCCTTCGGAATGAAACCGTGAAGGTGATAGATAGGAATGCTGCGCGGACTCGGAATCGGCCGCAGGGCGCTCGCGCGCGCGATCGGCACCGCCCACGGGATTCGGCGACGACATCCGGCATTGATTTGCCGCTCGAGCAGATCGTCGACGTTGAACGTGATCACGTCGGCGATGCGGCGTTCGTTCTCGGGGAGCATGGCGTTTTTCTTCACGGCGCGCGCGACGAGATCAAGTGTGTCCGACGACATCGAGCGCCGAGCAGGTTGGCGAGGCTCGGACTTGTAGAGCACCTTGCGAAGAATCGCGGCGAAAAGCGCCGCCGTGCGCTGCTCGCTCGTCGCCAACGCGGGTGGACGAAAACGCCCCAGCCCGAGTCGCTTGAGTAGCGCGTCGTCGTCGAGCGACCACCGCAGTCCATCGTAGATCCGCTCGAACGCGAGCTGGAGCTCGAGCGGATGGCGTCGGATGTCGAGCCGCTCGATGAAGCTCGCGGGCAGTCCTTCCCGCTCGCACGCTCGGCGCGCGCGCTCGAGCGATGCCGAGTCCGCGGCGTGGGGATCCTCCTCGAGCACGGCCTGCCATGTTCGACGGAGCAGCTCCGGCCATACTGGCAGGCCGCGGCTGGCGCTGACGCCCGCACCGAGCACGAGCGTCACGGGCTTTCCTGAGCGCATGCGCGCGCGAAGGTCTCGGTCGTCGAACATCCTTCTCACGTTGCGAGAGCTCGAGGCACGAATGGCAACACGACACCTCCAGCTTACCGCGCTCTTACGATGACCGACGTCGGAACCCCGACAAATCGCGGCAGCCTCCGGCTATAGTGACGCCCGTTTCCACTGGGATGGAGAATCGAATGACTCGGTTGGGGTTCGTTGCCGGACTGGTGACGGTTTGTGCTCTCGGGTTGAGCCTTCAGGCGTCGTCGCACTCGCGGCCGTCCGCGCCGCCGAAGCGAGGCCCCGACGTGCTGCTGCAACTGTCGATCGTCGCGGCCACCGCGGGCCTCGCCGAGCCTGTCAAATGCGTCACCGCCACGGGCACCAACGGCAATCCGGCCGTGGTCGCGACGCTGGCGTGCCGATGGACGACGAGGGGTTGGAAGACGATAGAACCGTATCTCAAGCTCGCGGACACCCGATAACGCCGTCGGTGATTGCGGGGGCTAGAGAGCGCTGCCCCGGACCCCGACACGCTTGCGGAGAAACCCCATCCGCTTCTCCACTGGCAGCGCCAGGCGACGCCGGATCAACTCAACGAGCGCGCGGTCGCTTTCGCGCTTGAGCGCTGCCAGTGCCCGCCGGCGGGCGTTCCGCTTCTTCACGCGTCTTCTCCAATGACTCCAGCACCGCGAGATCGCGCGGGCGTCGGGCCGCCTTCTTGCTCTTGATGATATCGCCGAGTGAGGCCACAAGCAGGGACGCCCCGCCGATCTCGAGCGTCTGCGCCCTGGCGCGGAGGCCGGCAAACGACCGTACTCCGTGAATCGTCGCCATGAAGTCGAGTTGCAGTCCGTCGTCGTCGCGGACGACCCGGAACATGTCGGACACCGGATAGTACGGCCGCAGGACCGTCGCGTTGAGCCTCGCAGCGAGTGCCTTGAGTTTGCGCAGGTTGACCGCCGTTCTCCTGAACATGAAATCGAAGTCGACGGTCGTCACGGGTGCGCCCTGGAGCGCGGCAGCCGCGTTGCCGATCAGGACGGCGTCGAAGTGCAGGTCTCGGAGATGCCGTGCGATTTCCCCCAGAAAGGGCTCCGCGTTCACGGCCCCAGTATAGAGTCGATTCACCTCAGCTACCGCGGTACGCTGACGTTCAGCTCCGGTGCGGATACGTGAAGCTGTGAGCTACGATGCCGGCGTGCTCGAGATGCTGCGCGACCTCGTCGCCCATAAGGGCTATGCCGACGCGGCGATGCTGGCGGCGGTCAGGCGTTGTGACGGCGCGGGCGCCGACGCCGATCTGGTGGCGTTGCTCCAGCACATGCTGATCGCCAACCGGTTCTGGCTGCTCTCGTCGGCGGACCTTCCGTTCGTGTTCGAGAACGAATCGCAGCCTCTGGCCTCACTCGACGCCGTGATCGCCCGGTTTCGCGCGACTCACGAGCACGAGTGCGACTGCTCGCGGCGGCGACCGACGCACATCTCACGAGGGCGATCGACACGTCTCTCATCCCTGGCGGCCGCTGCACCGTGGCGCAGGGGCTGACGCAGCTGTGCCTCCACTCGCACGGCCATCGCGCCCAGTGCGCGAAGCTGCTCCGGCGGCACGGGGGCTCGCCACCGGCGAGCGATTTCATCGTCTGGTTGGCCACGCGTCCGTTGCCGACGTGGCCTGAACACTGACGGCGCTACTTCGAGCGCCCCTTGCGCTGAACCTTCGATAGAATCGCGGCGATTTGCCCAGGAGGTGAGCGATGCGATCACGAACCCGCCTTGGATCGACTCTCGTAGCCGCCACGGTGACGCTGGGAATGGCCGGCTGGATGGTGGCGACGAGAACTGCGGCACAAGACCGCCTGCCGGCGTTCGAACCGGATCCAATGTGGTCGCAGACCTTGCCCAATAAGTGGGTGACGGGACAGGTCGGCGGCATCGCGGTCGATTCGCACGACAACGTGTGGGTCTTTCATCGCCCGGACACCATCCCCGACGGCGAGAAAGCGGCCGCGCTCAATCCTCCGCAAGCCGAGTGCTGCATTCCAGCTCCCGCGGTGCTCGAATTCGATTCGAACGGGAAGTTCCTGCAGGCGTGGGGCGCTCCCGGCAGCGGCTACGAGTGGTTCCGCTCGCCGCACGGCATTTTCGTGGATCGCCGCGACAACGTCTGGTTGAGCGGCAGCGCGCAGGAAGACAATCACGTCCTGAAATTCACGAGCAAGGGACAGTTCCTGCTGCAGATCGGCCACGCTGGAAAGAACCGCGGCAGCAACGACACCGACAACCTTGGCGGGCCCGCCGGCCTCTTCGTTGACGAGAGCGCGAACGAGCTCTACGTCGCCGATGGATACTTCAATCACCGCGTCGTGGTGTTCGACGCGCCGAGCGGGAAGTACAAACGCCACTGGGGCGCGTACGGCAAGAAGCCCGACGATGGCCTCACGTTTCCACCCCGCGCGCAACTGATTCAGGGGCCGCCACCGGAGGGATTCGGCAATCCGGTGCACGCCGTGCTCGTGGCCAACGACGACCTCGTCTATGTCGGCGACCGCAGCAACAACCGGCTGCAGGTCTTCAAGAAGGACGGCACCTTCGTGAAGGAGACGTTCATCGCGCGGAACACGCTCCAGGCCGAGGGGACTGTCCATGCGTTTGCGACTTCACCCGACAAGGGGCAGCGCTTTCTCTACGTCGTCGACGGATCCAACAAAGCGGTTCGGGTCCTGGACCGTCAGACGCTGCAGGTGCTGGGATCGATCGGCGGGCACGCCGGGCACAATGCGCGCGAGTTCTTTCACATCCACGGGATCGCGGCCGACTCGAAAGGCAACCTCTACCTGGGAGAGGTGAACAACGGCCAGCGCTATTACAAGTACGCGTTCAAAGGCTCACGGTAACTGCGATAGACTCCGGCTGCCGCGCCTCGACGCGTGGCCTGGAGGAGTCCCATGGTCGGCAGCATTGTTCTCGTATTGCTCGGAGCGGCCGCAGCCGCCACTCCCTGCGAGAGTCTCGTCGGCCTCACACTCGACAAGGCCACAATCACGGCCGCGACGATGGTGCCGGAAGGACCGGCGCCGGCGCGCGCCGGCGGTCCAGCGCGAGGTGGCACTGCTGCTGCAGCGCCGGCCGCCCCGGCGCGTCCACCCGCGACGATTCCGGCGCACTGCCGCGTGCAGATCGTGCTGAAGCCCTCGGCCGACTCGCTCATCAACATGGAGATGTGGCTGCCGCCTGCCGGGCAGTGGAACGGCAAGTTCATGGGGGTCGGCAACGGCGGGTTCGCCGGATCGATTCAGGGGCTGACGAACGAGATGCCGCAGGCGTTGCGTCTCGGCTACGCGACCGCGGGTACCGACACCGGACACCAGGAGCAGGGCGGCGCGTGGGCCATCGGCCACCCGGAGAAGATGATCGACTTCGGCTACCGCGCCACCCACGAGATGACGCTGAAGAGCAAAGAGCTCGTGAAGGCGTTCTACGATCGCGGCGCGCAGTACTCGTATTTCAAGGGATGCTCGACCGGCGGCCGCATGGCCTTGATGGAGGCACAGCGGTATCCAGACGACTACGACGGCATCATCGCCGGCTCGCTCGCCAACCGTCACATCCACATGTGGACCGCCGGCATTGAGCGCAGCATCGACCTGTCGCGGCATCCCGAGAAGGCGATCACCGCGGAGCAGGCGGCGCTCGTCAACACGCTGGTGACGAACAAATGCGACACGCTGAAGGAAGGGTTTCTCAACAACCCGCGGGCGTGCAGCGTGGACTTCTCGAGCCTGAAATGTCAGGCGGGGAAGACGGGAGCCTGCCTCACCGACCCGCAGCTGCAGACCGTGCAGACGTTCTACGGCGGCGTGAAAAACTCGAAGGGGGAGCTGATTTTCTCGGGTCAGGCGCTGGGCAACCCGATCCCGGCGATGCAGTCGACGAACCAGGTTCCCGGCGGCGTGTTCGACCTGGTGAAGATCGCCTACAACGACCCGAATGTGGACTGGCAGAAGTTCGATCTCGATCGCGACATGAAATATCTCGACGAGAAGATCGGCTTTGTCGATGCGGTGAACCCAGATCTGAGCAAGTTCAAGAAGAGCGGTGGCAAGCTGTTGCTCTCGCACGGCTGGTCCGACACCGGCATCACACCTGAGACGACGATCTGGTACTACGACTCGGTGCTGTCGAAGATGGGGTCGAACCAGAGCGACTGGATGCGGCTGTTCATGGCGCCAGGGATGGGCCATTGCGGCGGCGGCCCTGGCGTGAACACGTTCGATTCGATCGGGACGCTCGAGAAGTGGGTGGAAAAGGGGATCGCTCCCGACACGATGATGGGTACCGGCGCCCAGGGAATGACGCGCCCGCTGTGTGCCTATCCGCAGTACGCCGAGTACAAGGGCAGCGGCGATTTGAAGGACGCCAGCAGCTGGGCGTGCAAGGCGCCCCCTTCGACCTCGACGCGTTAGTCACGCTGGTCACCTGGGCAGTCCGGCCACTTTACGAGACCGGTGCGCCGCTTTCGTACACAACGATCGGGGCCGACGCGGAAACACGCGTAAATGCCACGACAGTCACCTTCGACGCCGAATTACCTTGTGGGCAAGATCACTTCTTGGCGTCGCTCTGGGCGGCGCCCGCGTTGTGCATCATCGACATCATGCTCGCCATGTTGCCATGCATGCTCTGATGCTCATGCACCAGCGCCGTCAGCACTTCGGCGATTGCGTCGACCTTCGCCGGTCCCTGCGCCGCATTCATTTTCTTGACCAGCTCGTCGAGCTTCTCATTCGACGCCATCATGTTCATGCCCGCCATCCCCTTGGCCTGCGGGGCGGGTGTGACTTGAGGTGCCGGGGCAGGGGTCGCCGGTTTGGGTGCGGTGTCCCCGCCGGGATGATGTTTGGCGTGATCCTCGGCGCTCACCTGCCGGCCGTGCGCCGGCGTGGACATCAGCACAGCAGACAGCAGCAGACCCGTGACAATGGCAAGTCTCGATTTCATGAAACGCCCCTCCGGACACTCACGTAGCAAGACAGTCGCCAGCCGCAGGCGGCGCGTACGCCTGGCATTTTGAACGGCAGCGAGCGGGTGCTCGGGGGTTTTTCCTTCCGTCGCGGCTATTCCCCCACTTCGTCTGCGCGACGAGTCGGAATCGTGGGCCTTTGGGCGCCGTCGCAGCGCTGGTGTACTCAGCTGGCATCAGGTGTGCGTCTGAGGGAGGAGTGCGGTTCGTGCTCGCGTTCTTTCCCCTCACACGCCCGCCCGGGAGGCGGCATGAGCGTGACAGAGGGTGTATCACGGGTCATCCGTTGGGCAGCCGCGGGCCTCGGGCTGATGGGGGCTGGGTACGCGACGGTCGTCGGAACGACGTGGTATCGCTATGGCCAGCTGCGAGAGCCCAGCCCTGACGAGCGAGATCCGCTGCTCGATCAGTTCATGCCGGAGTACGAGGTGGCGGAGCGACACCATGTGCGCGTCGCAGCGCCGCCCGAAACGACGCTGGCGGCCGCGTCAGACGCCGACCTCCAACAATCGAGGATTGTTCGAGCCATCTTCCAGACTCGAGGAGCCAGGCTACGTGAAGATCGTCTGGACGCTCCGAGCGGATCCGGTCGGGCAGTCCGAGTCGATCTTCCGCACCGAGACGCGGGCGACGACGACCGATCGGACGGCGCGCACCAAGTTCCGTTGGTATTGGGCGCGATTCTCGCCCGGGATCGTCCTGATTCGGCGTGTCATGCTCCGACTCTTGAAACGAGAGGCCGAACGCCGTGCTCTCGAGGCGAGAGCGAACGGTTGACCACATGACGGATCGCATACCCGCGAGGGTGTCGGCAATCGCGTACAGCAGCGGCGCCGCGATGCCACTGGCCCGCAAGACGCTCCGTACCATCACCGCGCCGTGGCTCTATCTTGCGCAGTCAATGCACGTGTCGGCCGTAGGCATGGCGTCGAGCCGATTCTGGTCGATCGGCTCGCGGCAGCTGGCGCAGAACCCGTAGTCGCCGGATTCGATGCGTCGCAACGTCTTGCGAATAATGACCGCTTCGGCGCGCTCCAGGTCGTCGAGCCCTGCGAGAACCTCGTCGTTCTCCTGCAGGGTTGCCTGTTCGGTCCAGTCGCGGTCGGGCTCCCGACGGAGGTCGCGCTCAATGCGATCAATCCGGCCCGTGATTTCCGTCAGACGCGTTTCCAGTTGGACGCGCAACCGATCGTGCTTGTTCATGACGACAACTCCTTGCGTTTCGCTCGCCAGCAGGCAAACACGCTAGCAGCGTCAGGATGCGCCCCCCGGCCGTCTCAGGTACGCGCGCGAAATGTCGCACGTGGCGGGGAAACTCCGCGGCGGCGGGCTCAGCCGCACTGCGGGACGCGGCTGCCTCTCCAGGGAAATCGCTACCTCTGTTGGATGGATTCGAGGCACTTCACCAGATTGACCAATCGAACGGAGGCGGCCGCAGGGCCATTGCCTTTCGTATCCACGTGCACGGGTTCGCAAGATCGCTGCCAGCGATCTCTCCCGATTCGTCATGCGCGAGACGAGGGGGTCGCGTCGTCGTCAGGGTGCTGTTCTTGCAGGACGAATTCTCGGAGTCGTGACCAGATGAACGAGCCAGCCGCGCCCAGCCAACCCGCGCCTCGTACCGCGGGAGACCGGCGCCGGGTACTCGTCGTCGGCGGCGTCGCCGGTGGCGCGTCCTGTGCGGCGCGACTGCGTCGACTCGACGAGTCTTCGGACATCGTCCTGTTCGACCGCGGACCGTTCGTGTCGTTCGCCAACTGCGGCCTTCCCTTCTACGTCGGCGATGTCATCGAAGACGAGCGGGCGCTGCTCATGGCGTCGCCGGAGCTGTTCCGGCAGCGGTTCAACATCACGGTGTTCACCGGCACCGAGGTGGCCAGCATCGATCGCCGCGCCTGCACGATCACCGTCCGGGAGCTCAAGCGCAGCGCCGAGCGTGTGGAGCGTTACGACGCGCTCGTCCTGTCCCCGGGCGCAGCGCCAATCCGCCCGCCGCTACCAGGCGTCGATCTCGCGGGCGTCTTCGCGGTTCGAAGCATCCCCGACTCCCGCGCGATCAGGACCTGGATCAGCGATCGCGGTGCCCGGACGGCCGTCGTTGTCGGTGGTGGTTTCATCGGCCTGGAGATGGCCGAAAACCTCGTCCGTCGCGGTCTTGCGGTGACCGTGCTCGAGAAGTTGCGACAGGTCATGCCTCCGCTGGATCCGGAAATGGCGGCCCCGATCCAGGCGCACCTGACGACGGAGGGCGTGGCGCTCCATCTGGGCGATGGGCTGGCCGGCATCCACGACAACCCCGGCGGTGGTCTCATCGTGGAGGCTGAGAGCGGTGCCCAACTGCCGGCGGATCTCGTGATTCTGGCCATCGGCGTGCGACCGGAGACTGGGCTGGCCCGGGAGGCGGGGCTTCCGATTGGGGTCAGGGGCGGAATCGTCGTCGATAGCCAGATGCGCACGTCGGATCCGCGTATCTGGGCGGTCGGCGATGCGGTCGAAGTGCCGGACGTCGTGACGGGACAAGAGACCGTGCTGCCGTTGGCAGGACCGGCCAATCGCCAGGGCCGCGTCGCCGCCGAGTCGATCGCTGGGCGCGCAACCAGATTTCGTGGCGTTCAGGCCACGGCCGTCGTCGGGGTGCTCGGGCTGACGGTGGCGTCGACCGGTGCCAGCGAGAAAGGATTGCGGCGGGCCGGGGTCGCGAACTTCCAGACCGTCTATCTCCACCCCGGCCATCACGCCGGCTACTACCCCGGCGCCCGGCCAATCCATCTCAAGCTTCTCTTCTCGACGCCGGAGGGCCGTATTCTCGGGGCGCAGGCCGTGGGACACGAGGGTGTCGAAAAGCGGGTCGACGTCCTCGCGATGGCGATGCAATTCGGCGGCACGGTCCACGACCTCGCCGAGGCTGAGCTGTGTTACGCGCCGCAGTTCGGCGCCGCTAAAGATCCGGTGAACCTCGCCGGCATGCTGGCGCAGAACATCCTCAACGGCGACATGCCCGTCGCCGATTGGCGCGCCCTCGGCCAGACTGACGCCCTGTTGCTCGACGTTCGGGAACCTGCGGAATACTCGGCTGGTCACATCCCAGACGCCGTGAATATCCCGCTCTCGCAGCTACGGCAGCGCTACGGCGAGCTGCCGAAGCATCGCAACATCTGGATCTGCTGTGGCGTGGGGCAACGTGCGTACTACGCCACGCGTTTCCTCACGCAGCATGGATACCGGGCGTGGAACTTGTCGGGGGGATACACGACCTATCTCGCCTTGCGCGACGCCGGTCTGACGCCATGAGGCGGCGTGACGTCGTCGAGACCGTCACGGGAGCGCAGAACCAGCACCGGGCAGACCGATTGCCGCACCACACGCTCAGCTGTAGACCCGACGAACATCCGTTCGAGACGTCCGCCGCCGTGCGCGCCCATGACAATCAGGCCCGCGTGGCGCTCGGCCGCGACATCGAGGATCACGCGAGACGCGGCGTCCGTCTCCACCCGTTCCTCGACGTGACAGTACGGTCGGACGTCGGCCGGGACGAGATCGCGGAGGCGGTCTAACGCGCCCTGCCGCCACTGCTGCATCCGTGACTGGCCCTCCGCGCTCTCGACCATCCAGGCCTCAACTTGCGGCGGCAGGTTGAGCGCGTGCAGCAGCGTCAGATGGGCGTCAGCCTCCTCCGCCAGCGAGGTCGCAAACGCCGCCGCGTGAGCCGAAGCCGGCGAAAAGTCGACGGCCGCGACAATGTGATGGAACAGACGCGGTACCGCGGCCGTCGTGTCGGGTGTGGCGCGCGGCACGATCAGGAGCGGACACAGAGCCTTTCGGAGCACCCGTTCCGCAATCGACCCGAGTACCAACCGCTCGAAGCCCGAGCGGCCATGAGTGCCGATGACCAGCAGGTCCGCCCCCTCCGCTTCGGCGAGAATCTCGGCCGCGACGTCGCCTTCGGCTACCCGGCACTCGATGGGAATGCCGGTAGCGGCGCCGCCTGGAAGACAGGCCTGGAGTTGGCGTTGCAACGCCTCTCGATCGGTGGGCGACAGGGCGACGGCATCGGTCGGCAACGGGGCGACGAGCGGCGCGGAGGCCAGCGTTGCCGTCGGGACGTGGTGCACGTACATGACTGTGAGTCGTGCCTTGTACCACTTGGCGATCGCGACCGCATGATCGAGTGCCCGATGCGAGAGGTCCGAGAGGTCGACGGAACAGACGACATGGCGGATCTGAATCATGACGACGCCTCTGGAGACTCAGGCATGGGTGATAGCTCTTCACACGAGATGCCAGATCTCGCAGCCGCAAACTCTGGGCGTTTCGACAGACGGGATGCGGACGATTGGGGTTTTTCGGGCCCGCCGCGAAATCGTCCGCATCCAGTCGGCTCCTCCTCAGACCGCGGCAATCTCTGCGGCCGGATGATGCTGACGGCGTATCGCCTGAAGCGTGGCCACCACGTCCCGAGCGGCGAGCGGCTGCCGCGCTCCGGCGGCCAGAGCAAGGTCACGGCGCGCGGACCGTCACCCGTCCGCCGTCGCTCAGCGTGTCGGGCGGGTGGAGCACCACCCGCTCGCTGGCGTCGAGCCCGTCGAGGACCTGGGCCACGTCGGCGTTGCGTTCGCCGATCGTGACTGGACGCATGATGACCCGGTCGCCGCTCTCAACGAACACCGCCCACTGCTCACCGCGTCGGAACAAGGCGCCGACGGGCACGGTCGCCGCCGTCCCCGACCACACGACGATTCGCGCCTCCACTTTGTACCCGTCGCCGAGCCGGCACTCCTGCGGGAGCGGGTCGAGATCGACGATCACGTTCACCCGGCGCTCCTCGACGCCCAGCGCGGAGACCTTGACGAACGCCGAGGGCTCGATGCGGCGCACGCGGCCCACGAGCGGCGTGTCGTCGCCCCAGCCTTCGACGCGGACCAGGCTGCCGGGCGCCACGCGCACGGCGTCGGTCGAGAGCAGATCGACCAGCACCTCGACATCCGCCGGATCCCCAAGATCCATGAGCGGTTCGCCCGCCGCGACGACGCTCTCGCTTTCGTGGCGGCGGGTCAGCACGACACCGCTCACGGGCGCCACGACATCCACTGTGCGACCAACCCGCGACGGCGTGCGCAGGCGGGCGCGCGCGACTTCCACCTCGCGCCGGGCACGCTCCACGGCCGCGGTCGCGGCGGCCAGGGCGCTCTCCGCCTCACGAGTCGCCGCTTCGGCGGCGTCGAGGTCCGCGCGCGAGACAGCGCCGCTGCTCGCAAGCTGCCGCGTGCGATCCAGCGATTGACCGGCGTGGTCGAGCCGCGTGCGGGCGCGGGTGCGCTCGGCGATCGCCTGCTCGGCGGCGGCCGCCGCTGCGTCGACAACCGCGGCCGACTCACTCTGCGTGCGCGCGTCGAGGAGCGGCGAGGCGGCCGGAGCCAGCCGCGCCAACACGGTCTTGCCGGCCACCACCGCATCGCCCGGATCGAGATCGATGCGAAGCAGCCGCCCGCCGACCGGCGCCGACACCGTGAAGCGTTCGCGTACACGCGTTTCGCCCTCTTCGTCGATGGTGACCTCCATCGGCCCTCTGGCGACGGGCGCCGTGTCCACCTCGATGCGCTGCGGCCACAGCGCCGCCGTCACCAGCCCGCCCACGACGAGGGCGAGCGCTGCTATCCGGAGATACTTCCACGCGCGCATGTGATCACTCCTGCGTCTTGAGCACCGCGACGAGATCGAGCCGATCCAGCCGGCGCCGCACCAGCAGCCCGGAAGCGACCGCCGCCGCGATGATCCCGAGCGAGGCCCACGCCACCGCCCGCGGCGCCACGGTCAGCGGAATGCGATAGACCTCGCTGTCCGCCGTGCTGACCATCAGTTTGGCCAGCAGGTAGCCCACCACCCACCCGATCGGGAGCGCCACGATGGTGAGGACGACCAGTTCGCCGAGCAGCACCATCGAAATCTCGGCACGCGTGAACCCGAGCACGCGCAGGCTGGCGAGCTCGCGGCTGTGCTCGGAGAGCGACACACGGGCCGCGTTGTACACGACGCCCATGGCGATCACCGCGGCGAAGAGCACGTTGATCAGCGTCGTGACGCTCAGGTTGGCCGACATCGTGTCGCGAAACTGCCGGGCGACGTCGTGGCTGAAGCTCGTGCCGGCCACCAGCGGCCTTGCCTCGAGCGCCGCCGCGATGGTTCGTTGTTGTGCCGGATCGATCAGCAGCAGGGCGCCGGTGCTGACGTCTCCCTCGCGCATCACCGCGTGCAGGGCCTTCAGCTCCATGTAGGCGGCCACGCCGAACATGTCGTCCACCAGCGTGGCCACCGTCACCTCGTGCACCGGCCGCGCGCCCTCGAGCACTTCCAGGGTGACCGATGCGCCAGGCGTGACGCCAAGCGCGTCGGCGAGCGCCCGCGACATCGCCAGCCCCGAGTCGGGCGGTTGGAGCACGCGCCCGTCCTCTTCGACAATCCGCTTCAAGCGCGCGCTCCGGCTGACCCCCGTCACGGCCACGGTGCGCTGGCGGTAACCGGCCCGCAGCCTCGCGGCGACGACGCGCTGGGGCTCGACGGCCAGCACACCCGGAAGCCGCGCCAGGCCAAGGACCGCACGCGCCGACCGCGGCTGCGTGAAGGTCACCGTCGCGTGCTGCCGCTCGATCGTGAAGAACTGCATCACGATCAGCTGGTCGATGACGTCGATGAACAGCAGCCCAAACATCAGCACGGCCACGGCGATGGCGATGCCCGCCACCGACATGACCGCCCGCAGCGGCCTCCGCACGAGGTGGCGCAGCACCATGCGCGTGCTGGCGTCGAGCCGCGGCGCCAGCCGCGCCTCCGTGGCGCTACGTCGGTACCGCAGGGGCGGTTCGGGCCGCATAGCCTCGGCGGGCGGGACGCGCACGGCCCGCCAGACGGCGAGCCAGGCGCCGCCCGCGGCGGCGCCGACGGTGAGCGACGTCGCGCCGAGCAGCACGTCGGCCGGAATCCGAAACCGCAGATCGGGGAACCGGAAGACGTCGTTGTACAACTGCCCCAGCGCACCGCCGAGCCAGTAGCCGGCCGCGATCCCGATGACCAGGCCGGCCGACCCGATCATCAGCGCCCACTTGATGTAGTGCCAGGCAATGGCGGCATCGCCGTAGCCGAGCGCCTTGAGCGCGGCGATCTGCGTGCGCTGCAGGGCAAGCGCCCGGGTCAGCGCGACATTCAGGATGAACGCCCCGACGATCAGGAAGATGGACGGCAGCAGCCAGCCGAAGCTTTGCAGCTGCTTCAGCTCGTTGCTCACGAACCAGTGCGACAGCTGCAGCGTGCGCGGTGCCGCCCCGAGCCCGCCGTAGGGCGCCAGCAGCCGATCGAGCTGTGCCATCGTCGCTTCGGGTGCCACGCCTGGGCCCAGACGCAGAACCACGTCGTTGAACGCCCCGTCCAGGTTCATGGCGGACGCCAGGGCGCCCTCTTCCATCCACACGACGCCAAACCGCGAGTCGTCAGGTACCAGCTCGCCAGGAGGAATCGTGTAGATGTACTCCGGCGAGAGCGCCGTGCCGACGATCGTCAGGCGGTAGCTGTGCCCATTGATGAGCGCCGACAGGCGATCGCCGGGTGTCAGTCCGCGCGCGCGCGCGAACCCCTCGCTCACGATGACCTGATCGACGCGGCCGGGGTCAATCCAGCCGCCCGAGCGCAGATACAGATCGTTGACGCGGGGACGCCGCCCCGCCGGAATCGACACCAGCCTGGCGTTCGCCGTGTGCGCGGCGGCATCGGTGGTCAGAATGGCCTGCGCCACCACCCGGGTCTCGACTGCCGACACGCCGGCGAGATTGGCGATGGCGGGAGCGACCGACTGGGGGGCACGCATGAGCGACGCAAAGACATCGCCGAACCGCTGGCGCGCGTAGTAGCCGGCTTGCGTATCGCGCAGCGACGCGAAGTTGGCCTGATACATCACGTAGATTGCGATCCCGGCCGCCACCACCAGCGCCACGGCGAGCGACTGGCCGCGCATGGCCCAGACATCGCGCACCAGCTTGCGGTTGAGCATCGTCAGCGCCATGGGCTCACCAACTCAGCTCGCGCGCCGCCACCCTCGCGCCCTCGCGCGGCTCGTTCGAGGTCACCCGGCCGTCGGCCAGGCGGATGACGCGATCGGCGATCGCCGCGATGGCGGCGTTGTGCGTGATGACGACGGTCGTGGTCCCGAGCTCGGCGTTGACCCGCTCGAGCGCCTCGAGCACCACGATCCCCGTCGAGATGTCCAGCGCGCCCGTGGGCTCGTCGCACAGCAGCACGGCAGGCCGCTTGGCGATGGCGCGCGCGATCGCCACGCGCTGCTGCTCGCCGCCCGAGAGCTGCGCGGGAAAGTGGTCGCGGCGCGCATCGAGATCGACCAGGCGAAGCGCGTCTTCCGGCGCCATCGGCGAGCTCGCGATCTCGGTCACGAGCTGCACGTTCTCGAGCGCGGTGAGGCTCGGAATCAGGTTGTAGAACTGGAAGACGAAGCCGACATGACGGCGGCGATAGGCCGTGAGGGCGCCCTCGTCGGCCCGGGCCAGGTCCTCGCCGTGATAGAGCACCTCGCCGGTGGTCGGGACGTCGAGACCGCCCATGATGTTCAGGAGGGTCGATTTGCCGGATCCGGACGGGCCAAGCAGGACCACGAATTCCCCCTGCGGAAACCCCAGCGTTACGTCGCGCAGGGCGCGCACTTCGACCTCGCCGACGTGGTAGGTCTTGGTCAGGTGGCGAAGGTCGAAGACCAATGGCGACGTGTCCACCGCCCGGAATTCCACGCTGTCGACGGGTGCACGCGACGGGCCAGCCATGATCCGCGCAAATATTCGAGGAACCGCGGTCGCAGCACTGCCGAGTGCGGAGTCTTTCCCACCGGTTGGATAAACCCGCACCCGCGATCAGGAGGGGACCGAACCATGCGTGCGATGACATTGATCGGCCGCGCCAACGCGAAGCTCGATCCCATGACGCTGCCGCGTCCCGAGCCGGAGCCGGCGCAGGTCCGCCTTCGGGTGACCGCCTGCGGCGTATGCCGGATCAACGCCTGTGGCAGCGCGGTGGCCGGCCTGGTTCCGGGCCAGCGGGTCGGGATTCCGTGGCTCGGATGGTCGTGCGGCGAGTGCCGATTACGTTTCCGTATCGCCTACTGTGGGAAGAGCGCACGATTCATTCAGTCGCCAACCTGACGCGCGCCGATGCCACGGAGTTCCTGGCCATCGCCGCCGACCTCGCCATCCGCACCCAGGTCACGGTCTACCCGCTGGGCGACGCGAATCAAGCGCTCGACGACCTGCGCTCAGGACGGCTCTCAGGCGCCGCGGTGCTCGTCCCGTGAGGCAGGCGCGCGGCCCGCTCCAGCACCCCGGCGCCTCTACGCCTGCTTCGACGCGTGGGCCTCAGCGACGAGTTCCGCAACCGCTCCGACGTCGAATGGCTTGCCGATGACCTCGTAGACTCCCGCGACTTTGGCGGCCTCGGTCATCTGCGAGGTCCCGAAGGCGGTCATCATGACGATCGCGCTCGAGGGGGCCTGCCGTCGAATCCGTTCGACCAACGACAAGTCGTCCGAGTCTGGAAGGCGAAAGTCGAGCACCACGACGTCGAACCGCTCGGACGTCTGGTCGACGGCCCGAAGCGCCGTCGCGGCGTCGGGGGCCTCGATGACCGTATGTCCCGCGTCGGTCAGCGTCTCGGCAACGGCCCAGCGGATCAGGTTTTCGTCCTCGACGACGAGCACACGGAGCGGTCCGACCGCTGTTGATGACGTGGATGGAAGCATTTCTGAACTCAAGATTAGTTAAAAGGAACGCCGAACCTGGTGCCGTCTCTTGCAGGCACGCCCCATGCCAAGCGGTCGAGCCTCTCGGCCCTTCGAATCCGCCCGGCGCGTCACTCAGTCACCCGGCGCCGGGCCGCTGGGCGGCGTGGAGCGGCAGGGTGACGTGCACGGCCGTTCCACCCTGGGGCGGACAGTCGATCGAGATCTGGCCATCGTGCGCCTCGATGAACCGCTTGGCCGTGGGCAGGCCGAGACCAGTGCCACGTGACTTCGTCGTGAAGAAAGGTGTGAAGATCTTGGCGCGAATCTCGGGTGGAACACCTGGCCCTGTATCCGTATCGCGTCGAGCGAGTCGATGCGCTTGACGATTTCACGCGTCAGCTCCTCGTCCTTGCTACCGGCGGTCATGCGCCGGCCCATCACCTGCATGGCGCCGCGGATACCAGCCAGCGGATTCTTCACCTCGTGGGCGATGACGGCCGCCATCTCGCCAAGCTTGGCGAGAGCGGCCTGTTCGCGCAGCTGCTCTTCCACCCGGACGCGGGCGCTCAGGTCGTGCACCGGCAGTTGGACAGAATCCACGAACGCCCGAAATTGCGCAGTCGAACTGCCTCGCGACGCTCCGGATCCAAGGCACGAAACGTCGGCCCCCACACCGGCATGTCGGGGCCACCGTGCATCGCGGCGCCGCTCGAGCCGTCGACCGTGGCGCGGCGCGCTCAAGACGGAAACCGCTCCATGATGCGCCTCACCGCGTCGTCCACGGTCGTATCCATCCAGGTCTGATCATCCACCACGCCTTCGAGGCCGCGTTCGGCCCATCCGCGCCACATGAGCTGATTCGATCGAGGATCGACGAAGTCGATGAGCAACGTGCCGGCGTCGTAAACGAACGGGTGGCAGTCCGCCGCCTCACAACCAGGCTCGCCTGGGCGGAGCTGCGTCGAATCGAGACGCTGCTCGACGCGAGCGTGATAGTGCACGACAAAATCGGGCGGGCCTTCGGCAATTCGCTCGAACCCCTTTTGGCGCAGATGGCCGTCCACGGCTCTCTGCACGCGCTCAATGAAGAACGTGTTGTTGTCAAGCCGCGGATCACCCGTCGAGAACGCGTCGGGGGGCGCCCATGCATAGGTGTGGTACCGGTGCAGGTCGAGATCGCGCCCCACATACGAATTGACACGCACCGGGGCGCACGACGCGAGCAGGAGCGATGCAGCCACCACAACGCTCAGCCGCCCTGACATCCGGGTCGATCGCATGATCATGTCCTCTTTGTGAATTCTGGTGGGATCGCCGTTATCGGGTGGCCGGAAGCGGCACGAACATCAGGCGGACGGCGTCTTCGATCTTCCGCGCCAGGCGATCCTGGTTGTCGAGCACGCCCTCGACGCTGTCCTGTGCCCAGCCGCGCCAGACGAGCCGGTTGGTGCGGACATCGATCACGTCGATGACGAGCGTCCCCTCTTCGTACTCCGAGACACCCGCCTGGCAATCGCTGCGACTGCAGTAGCCCGACTGGGAGTCGACCGCGTTGACATCGATACGGCGGTCGATCACCGCGTGGAAGTGAATGCGGACATCGGGTACGGCCGTCGCGTCTGCGCGCTGGTAGCCTTTCGCCGCCATGTGGCGTTCGATGGCGCCCTGGACGTGGTCCTGAAAGAAGACGTTGCGCTCCAAACGCGGATCGCCGGCGGGAAGGGAGTCGGCGGGGCCCCAGTCGAAGGTCCGGTAGCGAGTGAAATCCTGCTCGCGGTCGACATGCGAGCTGACCCGCATGGGCGCGCATCCCGCCGCCACACACACACACGCGACAACCGCTGCACCAATGCTCGGCCTGACTCGCATCGCTCGCACCTCAGCGGCACATATTGCGAAGGCGATGCCAGCGGTTCGTCGTTCGGCCGCCAGGGTTTGCGGAAGGCTTTGCCAGTAAGACCGCGCGCCCGACCGCCCAAAGCCAACCCGTTGCCGACATCACCTGAGGAAACGTCCGGGGCGCTGCGGAAAAGTTCGCGCCATGAACACTCCCGAATTCGCCAGGCCGCTGGATCGGGCGTCCGGCGAGCTGGCACGCAGCCTGCTCTATCCCTCGGCAGCGTCGCCGTCAACATGCTCGTGAACAATCTCCTCACGGTGTATGACGTCTCCGACTCGGTCGCCACCGTCGTCGTGATCACGTACGCGACCGTCGCACCAGAGGCGTTTCGCGGCTTCGGGGAGCCGGGCTATGCGAAGACGGTCTATTCATAGTCGGTGCGCGCCCTCGAGCCACGACGAATCGGCCCCTGCCGGCCGGGGGTCGCTGCACATAGAGCCGCGGACGGCTTTGGGAGCCGCGCGACACTACATTCGCGATCTCGTCTATGGCGCCAATGACGGGGTGATCACCACGTTTGCGGTCGTCGCCGGCGTGACCGGGGGCACCCTCAGCCCCGTGGCGGTGCTCGTGCTGGGAGCTGCCAACCTGCTCGCCGACGGACTGTCGATGGGTGTCGGGAACTACCTGGGGATCCGTTCGGACGAACGAGTGCGGGAAGCGCAGCAGCTTCCGGAGCAGGAGGCCTTTCCGATGAGGCACGGTCTGGCGACCTTCAGCGCATTCGTAATCGCCGGAGCCGTTCCACTGCTGCCGTACGTGTTCTCCGGCCCCGGGTCGAACCGCTTTGGATGGTCGATTGCGCTGAGCCTGGCCGTCCTGTTCACGATCGGAGCGGCGCGCGCGCGTGTGGGCACGGGAACGTGGTGGGCGAACGGGCTGGAAATGGTCGGCCTTGGCGCGATCGTCGGAGCGGTCGCCTACTACGCCGGCAATTTCGTTGCGGCCCTGCTGGAAGGCAAGGGCTAGAAGGCCGAGAGCCCGGGCTCGACACGAGCGGCGTCACCGACGACTGTCTTCCGGTTCGTGAAACACGCGCTCGAGCCACTTACTGATCTCTCGAAGCCACAGCACCGAACTCGCGATCGACACACAGAACAGCCAATCCCGGGCGCTCAAGCTGACCGTGCCGAATGCTCGCTGGAGAAACGGCAGATAGATGACGACGACCTGAAGCAGGACGGACACCCCGAGTGCGATCCAGAGCCAGCGATTCGTGAACAGGCGGACAAACGCACTTCGAGAATCGGACCGGGCGTTGAGCACGTTGAACATCTGAAAGAGCATCAGGCTCGTAAAGGCCATCGTCTGCGCGTAGCGAAGGTCACCCGCACCTTCAACGGCACCGCCCGGCAGCGACGCGTCGAGCACGAACAAGGTGCCGGCCGCCATGATCACGCCGACGAACACGATGCCGCGCCACATCCGGGGTGTGAGCACGCCTTCACCGACGGGACGCGGCGCCTGCCGCATCAGCCCCTCATCCGCGGGGTCGACGCCGAGCGCAAGTGCCGGCATCCCGTCGGTCACCAGATTGATCCACAAGACCTGCGTCGCAAGGAGCGGCAAGACCAGGGTGCCGCCCTCGGCATACAGCCCGATCTCTTTCGCCAGCAGGACGCCGAAGAACATCGTCAGGACCTCCCCGACGTTCGAGGACAGCAGGTAGCGCAGGAACTTGCGGATGTTCGCGAAGATCGCGCGGCCCTCCTCCACCGCAGCGACGATCGAGGCGAAGTTGTCGTCGGCGAGCACCATGTCGGCCGCCTCTTTCGACACATCGGTCCCCGTGATGCCCATGGCAATGCCGATGTCGGCCCTCTTCAGCGCCGGCGCGTCGTTCACGCCGTCGCCGGTCATCGCGACCACGGCGCCAGTGCGACGAAGCGCCTCGACGATGCGCAGTTTGTGCTCGGGATTGACGCGTGCGTACACCGACACCTCGGCTACCGTTCGCGCCCGTTCCGCGTCCGACAACGCCTCGAATGCTCTGCCGGTGACCGCGCGGCCGTCCTCGCTGATCCCGAGCTCCTGAGCGATCACCGCGGCGGTGCGCGGGTGATCGCCGGTAATGATCAGGGGACGGATGCCGGCGCTCCTGGCCCGGGCGACCGCGTCCTTCGCCTCGGCGCGCGGGGGATCGATCATGCCGATCAGCCCTGCGAAGACCAGGTCCTGTTCGACGCGCGCGTCAGGCGCGGCCGCGTACTGCTCGAGGACGTCGGCAGCCACCCGGAGGTGCGCGACGCCGAGAGTCCTCAGGGCCTTGCCGGCGAGGCTTTCGTTCACTTGCAGAATCTCGGCCCGCCGCGCCGGCGTCAGCGGGCGCCGGCCGTCGCCAATCACTTCGAAGCTGCATCGCGCCAACAGTACGTCGGGCGCCCCTTTGGTGAACACGATGCCGCGCGCCTGCTGCTCGACATCGCGATGGAGGGTCGTCATCAGCTTGCGCTCGGAGGAGAAGGGGACCTCGCCAACGCGCGGCAACCGCTGATCGAGCGCGTCGGATTTGAGCCCACATTTTCGTGCGGCCACCAGGAGCGCGCCCTCGGTGGGGTCTCCCTGCACCGTCCACTGTCCGTCGCGTTCGTGGACTTTGGCGTTGTTCGCGCGATCGGCCACCGCGAGCGCGCGCTCGAGCTCGACACGGAGCGCGCCCTCGACGGGCCCGCCGTCCTCTCGCAGGACCCTCCCTTCCGGCCCATACCCCGAGCCTTCGAAACTGGCTCGCCCGCTGGCCGTCACGACGACCCGGACAGTCATCTCATTCCTCGTGAGCGTGCCGGTCTTGTCGGAAGCGATCACGGTGGCCGAGCCGAGAGTCTCTACGGCTGCCAGGTGCCGAATGATGGCGTGGCGCCGGGCCATCCGCTGCACGCCGATCGCGAGCACAGCCGTCACGACAGCCGGAAGGCCCTCAGGCACCGCGGCCACGGCAAGCGCCACGCCGAGGATCAGCACGTCGAAGATCGCCGGCAGGCCGCGGACGTCTTCAACGATGAGGATCGTCGCAATCATGACCACGGCGATGACCACGACGACGAGGCCCAACATCTTGCCCGTGCGATCGAGCTCCCGTTGCAACGGCGTGGCTTCGTCCGGGGTCTCTTTCAGCAGGCCAGCGATACGACCCATCTCCGTCCGCATCGCGGTCGCCGTTACCACCGCGGTGCCGTGTCCGAAGGTGACAGCCGTTCCGCTGAAGACCATGTTGCGTCGATCGCCCAGCGGGACCTCGTCGGCGATAGCCTCCGTGTCCTTGGTGACTGGGAGGCTCTCGCCTGTCAACGCGGCCTCTGCGGTCTGCAGCGCGACAGATTCGCGCAGGCGTCCGTCGGCGGGGATGGCATCGCCTTCTTCGATGACCATGATGTCGCCCGGGACGATCTCCGTGGAGGGGACGGTCCGCCGCTCGCCGTCCCGAATGACGGTGGCCTCGGCACCCAACATCGCGCGAAGGGCTGCCACGGCCGCCTCCGCCCGCGCCTCCTGGATGTAGCCCATCGTGGCATTGAGGAGCACGACCGCGAAAATGGCGATCGCCTCGTAGGGCAGCGCCGCGTCGCGCTCGTAGGCCCACAGACCGGCCGAGATCGCCGTCGCCACGAGCAGCAGGATGACGAGCACGTCCTCGAACTGCGCGAGAAACCGGCGCCACGCGGGAAGCGGCTTTTCCCCGAGGAGCTCGTTCCGCCCGTATTGCTGAAGCCGCGACTGCGCTGCGCTGGTGCTGAGGCCACGCTGCGCGTCGGTCCCGAGCGCCGCGATGACATCGTCGCTACCTTGACGGTAGGCGCTGCTCGGATCAGGCGACTCGCCCGCGACAGTCGTCACCTGGTCGGCTCCTCAAGGGGCGCACCCACACTCGGCGATGGTATCGCAGCGTATGGGCAGGCTCGATCGCCTCGAGTCCGAACACGGTGCTGGCAGTCGTGAGTGTCGGCGCCCTCGGGACGCTGACCGAGCTTCTCCTCTGGCGCACTACGAGGACGCGGCTCCGCCGCGCAGTGTACCGCCAGGTCACGCCCCTCAATTGGCTCTGCGCCCGCAGTATGTGAGCACCTCGTTGGTATCAGCGCCTTCAGCAGCTCACCCGACGCCATGGCATACAATGCGCGTCCGAAGCGCTGGTCAGTGTCGGGGCACTAGGCGCGGTCGCTCGTCAGGAGCGGGGTTCCATCGAATGTTCAATCGCCAGATACTCGACGCGCTTCCGGTCGCCATCTGGGTGGCGGAGGCGCCGTCCGGCAAGGCGGTCTACGCCAATCCGCAGTTCAGGCGCATCGTCGGCGTGGATGCCGTCGAGGCGTCCCGCATCGAGGACGCATCCGAAACCTATCGTGTGTTCGACGCCGAAGGTCGAAGTTATCCCGTCGACCGGCTCCCGTTCTCGCGGGTGGTCGCGACGGGCGGGCCGGTGACAGCCGACGACCTCGTCATCCATCGCCCCGACGGGCAGCACGTCAACCTCCGGGTCTTTGCGAACCCCATCAACACCGGCGGTTCCGTCACCCACGTCGTGGTCACCTTCGTCGACATCGCCGAGGAGGTGCGGGCCGAGGCTGGGCGTCGGCGGACCGAATCACTGCTGTCGTTCGCCGTCGACCATGCACCGATCGCAATCTGGTCTGCCGACGCCGAGGGCCGCATCACGCTGTCGGAGGGGGCTGGACTGGCCTCGCTGGGAGTGAAGTCCGGACAACTGGTGGGTCAGAACATCTTCGAGCTGTACCAAGGCAATCCGTCGATTGTCGACGCCATCCGTCGCGGACTTGCTGGTGAGTCGTTCTGGTATGTCGCCGAGGCGAATGGGGCCGTCTACGACACCTGGCTGAGGCCGATGGTGGATGCCGCCGGACAGGTCGTGGGCGTCACCGGCCTGTCCAACGACGTCACCGCCATCAGACACCTTCAGGCCACCACGATTCAGAACGACCGCGTCATCGCCATGGGGACGCTGGCTGCCAGCGTTGCGCACGAGATCAACAATCCGCTGACGTTCATGCTGGGCCACGTCGATGTCCTGGCCAAGGCGCTGGACCGGCTCGGCCTGGCAGTCCGCGGTCTCCCTGAATCGCTTCAGCTGGACCTGAGCCTCCTGGTGACGACGGCGCGCGAGGCGCTCGATCCGGTGCGATCGGGCACCGCCCGGATCGCCGGCATCACGCGTGAGCTGCGCACGTTCGGGCGCCCGGCCACCGAGATCTCGCACGTCGAGGTCCAGGCGGCCGTCAGATCGGTGTTCGAGCTCGTGGGCAAGGAGGTCGAATCGCGCGCCGTCGTCATGATGGACCTGTTACCGACGGCCCGGATCCGCGGGAACTCGCCGCAGTTGGTCCAGGTGATCCTGAACCTGGTGATGAACGCCATGCACGCCTTGCCCGCCAGCGAGCCCGCCGTCAATCGCATCTGGGTACGTGTGGCCGAGGACGGGGACCGCGTCGTGATCGAGGTGGCCGACAACGGTCCCGGCGTGCCGCCGGACATGCGAGAGCGCATCTTCGAACCGTTTCAGACGACAAAGGAGGTTGGAGAGGGTTCGGGCCTCGGGCTGTTCGTCTGCCGGAACATCGTCAGGGGCTGGTCCGGCGACGTCAGCGTGGACGACCGTCCCGGCGGCGGGGCGCGGTTCCGCGTCGAACTGCCGGCGGTCCGGGAAGTCGTGGCGCCCGCGGCAGTGGTGCCGGCGGCGTCGACCCACCGCAGTGCACAGATCCTGATCGTCGACGATGAGCCGCTGGTGGCGAAGATGTTGGGCCTGCTGCTCGAGAAGGCTGGTCATCGCGTCACGATCGAGACCGACAGCCCGCGCGCGATCGACATGCTCACTGCTGGAGATCCGCAGTATGAGCTCGTGTACTGCGACCTGATGATGAAGGGGACCAGCGGCATGGACCTGGCCGCTGCCCTGGCGAGGTTGGCGCCGTCGACGCTCGATCGCGTGGTGTTCATGACGGGCGGTGCGTTCACGGGCGCGGCTCGCGACTTTCGCGCCGTCCACGACCAGCAGTGTGTGGACAAACCGTTCGACATCGTGGCCGAAACGGCCCGCCGGCTCGCATCCTGGTCCTGAGAAGCACAGCCCGAGCAGATCATCCGGCGATCGCGCCGTGCGGTCCTCAGTGCGCGTGGGTGTGCACGATGCCTTCCGTCGGCAGCTCGGGCTTGAACTGCTTGTGGCACGTTTCGCACGTCTCGACGATTCTGCCGTTGGCCGCGACCAGTTCCTCGAAGTTCTTGCCCTTGGCGGCATTCACAGCGCTCATCGCTGCATCCGACATCGCCTGAGCGTCCTTCCTCCAGTCCGGCGATTGCACCCAGATGTTGTCGCTCGGCCCGGTTCCGCCCACGCTGATGGCTGGCCCTGCGGCAGCCAGTTGAACGGCGTGCTCTTGCACCGTTGCCCAGTCCGCCTCGGTCTTCGGCGCCCCGCCTTCCTTTTCGACGTTCCAGAGCTCGTGGCCAGCGTGGTCGACCAGCCCCACCATGACGGCGTTGATACTCACCTCCGGCTTGACGGCCGCCGGGGCGGGCGAGGCATATGAACTCTGCTGAGCTGGCTGCTGCGCAGGACCGCTGCACGCAGCGAGCAGCAGGGCGGAGCCGATAGCACTCAGGGTGACAGGCAACCTTCGCATGTGCGCTCCTTCCGGCGTTCGACGACGCCATGACAGGCAGGGCAACAGCGGTGCCAGTCGATCACGAAGAGAAGTCAAGGCACCGGGCGCAGGGACAACCGGACTGTTGCTGGAATTCCCCCGATGCGCTGGGTTTTTGCGCACGCGTGCGGAGCTCGTCTGTCATAGGCTGGCGCTCTAGCCGAGCGAAGCGCTCGCAGCGGCCGCTGGCATCACCGTTGCCTTAAGGACGGCATGATGACTTCAAGTGCTGCGAACATTCCGTCCGTATCTGCGGCCGACCTTCGTGTTCGTGACGCAGTCATCCAGGAGCTCGATTGGGACTCCCGGTTCGACGCGGCGGCGATCGGTGTATCGGCGCGCAACGGGAGTGTCACGCTCACGGGATGGATCGATTCCTACGCCAACAAGCTGGCCGCCGAGCGGGCCGCCAAACGCGTGCGCGGCGTACGCGCGGTCGCCAACGACATCCAGGTCACCTTGGACCACGAACGCGCCGATCCGGATATCGCCGCCGACATTGTGCGAGAACTGACGCTGCGCCCCACCGTGATCCCCAACGTGCAGGCGACAGTTCACGACGGGCACGTCACCCTGACCGGAAGCGTTCGGACGCTCTTCCAGCGGGCCGTCGCCGAGAAGGCCGTCCATCGCGTGCACGGCGTGAGGAGCGTGGTCAACCGAGTTGGCGTGGTACGCGCAGCTCCGGAGCTGAATCGTCTGGTTGCCGCAATCACCCGTAACGCAGAGGTGCCCCGTGATGTCGTCGGTGTGGAGGTAGCGGACGACGTCGTCACGCTCACGGGAGAGGTGCCCTCATGGCGCGCCCGCGATGCGGCCGAACGCGCCGTCGCACGAGGAGCAGGCGTCACTCGGGTCGACAATCGCATTACCGTCGGTGAACCCGAGGCGAACAATGTCGACGATGATATCTGTTAGCACCACTGGCTGATAAGCTGAGCACCGTGCGCGGAGTGTTACCGCTTGGATATTCGCCAGATCCTCTGCCCTGTTGATTTCTCGGACGCGTCGGCTCATGCGGTCGCTCAGGCCGCGGCGCTGGCCCGCTGGTACGGGGCGCGCATCACGGCCCTGCACGTCGATACCGCGGCGGAGGCCCGCATCGAAGCACTCCCGTATGCAGAAGTCCCAGCACGCACGCTGGACCCGGCCGAGCAAGAGCGCCTGCAGAATCGCCTGGCCACGTTCTGCCTGGCCGCAACAGCCGCAGGCCTGGCCGTCGACGCCCGCGTGATCCCCGGTCACCCGGTAGCCGCGATCCTCGACGAGGCGGCGTCGCTCCCAGCCGACCTCATCGTCATGGGTACCCACGGCGTCAGCGGGTTCCGCCACCTGGTCCTGGGATCGGTCACCGAAAAGGTTCTGCGACGTGCCTCCTGCCCGGTCCTCACAGTGCCGCCGCCGGCCCATGCCGCGTCGACGCTGCCGTTCAAGCAGGTGCTCTGCGCCGTCGACTTCTCCGACCCCTCGCTCGAGGCCGTGAGGTTCGCCGGCTCACTGGCCAGTCAGGCTGGCGCCCGACTCGTGCTGATGCACGTTCTGGAATGGCCCTGGCACGAACCCCCGGCGCCCCGCCTGGTGGATCTGCCCCCGGCGCAGGCCGCCGCACTCGCCGAGTACAGGCGCTACGTCGAGGCCACGGCGACCGCCAGACTCGAATCCGTTGCATCGAGCGACGTGCCGCCAGGCACGACGACGGTGGTGCACGTCGGCCACGGCAAGCCGTACGAGCAACTCCTGGAGGCGGCCCGTAAAGAGGGAGCAGACCTGATTGTCCTGGGTGTGCACGGCAGGAGCGCACTGGACCTGGGCGTCTTCGGGTCGACGGCGAATCAACTGGTGCGCGGGGCTACGTGCCCGGTGCTGACGGTGCGCCGCTGAGCGAGGCAACGGCCAGGCGGGTGATTGCGTGATGCGCGACACCGCCGGCCCCGTTGCGCGTGGAGAGGACCGACAACTGAAGGGAGCTTCAGTTGTGAGACTGTGGAATCGCGTCCGCCGGACTGTGCGTCCCGTAATCGTCGCCGTGGTCCTCGCCGGAATCGGCGGCACCGTCGTGCCGCCGGCACACGCGCAGACCACCGCGCTCAACCGCGTCATGCGCCAGAAGCTGGAACACGCCCAAGCCGTTCTGGCCGCGGTGGTGACGAGCAACTGGGCCGAGCTCGAACGAAACAGCCGCGCGCTCGCCGCGATCACCAATGATCCAGCCTGGATGGTGCTGCAGACGCCGGAATACACGAAGCAGAGCGAGGCGTTTGTCCGGGCCGCCAACGATCTCGTGGAGGCGGCCAGCCGACGCGATCTGGAAGCCGCGCCGCTCGCGTATGTGACCCTGACGATGCGCTGCGTCCAATGCCACCGCTACGCGGCGCGGGCGCGGATCGCGAACGCCGGACAGTGAGGCGGCGGCCTCCCTCGTCTTTCAGCGGTGATGCTCCGTCGCGAAGCCAAGCAGCCGGCATGAGTCGCTCCAGACGTTGGGGAATTTGCTCTCGAGACGCGAAAGATTCCCGTGGGAGGCGGGCTCGAACCGGTGTGATTCCCGGAACTCGAGGCAACCCCTGGCGGGTGCCGTGGCATCCGATTTGCCCAAGCAGTCGGCGTCATGAATACGTCTATTGCCACGCTGTTCATCGCCGCCCTGGCCTCCGGGACTATCGTCAGCACCGCGACTCAGCAGCCGGCGACGCCGGAGCCTCTCACCGCCAGCCAGGTGCGGCTGCTCATCGCCAGTGCCCAACCGGAGGATCATGAGCGATTGCGCTCGCATTTCGAGGCCCTGGCGACCAAGTACGATGCCGACGCCGCGCGCCATACCGCGATGGCCCAGGTCGCCGGGACCGACCCGAATCGACGGAGCGGTGGCGACCCGAGCGCGCACCACACCCGGCTGGCCGCGCTGGCCAAGGAGTCCGCCGGCATCACGCGAGAACTGGCGACCCATCACGGCACACTGGCGAAAGGAGCCGCGTCGACGGCGCCGCGCGGCAGCGAGCGCTTCGAGCGGGGCGCAGGAGCCGCAACCATGCCCTCAGAGACGCAGCTGCGCCAGCTTGCGGCCAAGACACGCACCCCGGCCGAGGACGGCGAGCTCGCCGAGTACTACCAGAGACTGGCCAAGCAGTACTCGGCCGACGCGGCGGAACATTCCGCGGAGGCCGCGGCCTACCGCGGTGCCAAATCCGGGGCCAGCATGGCGTCGCACTGCGATCGCCTCGTGAAGATCGCGCGGGATGAATCCAAAGAGGCCGCCGCCCTCGCATCCGTCCACATGCAGCTGGCGCGCGGCGCCAGATAGACGAGGCTCCGATGTCGGCCCCTCTGGATCGAAGATCGACATCATCGGCGTCAGCGACGATCGAGGCTCATACGAGGTGCACGGCCAGGCTCAGGACCACCCCTTCGTCCAGGCGGCGCTGTAGACGATAGCGGTGCCTGTCTCGTCGGCGTTGAGCTTCAACACCCTGACACTCCCGGTGCCGATCTTGTAAACCAGGACGTGCCCCTGGCCGCTAATCGAATACGGCGAAAACGCCGTCCAGCCCGTGGTCCACGTCTCACTGCCACGGAACGCCGTCCCCAGGCCGCCGTTGTTGACGGATTCGATGACGACACCGCCCGTCGTGCTCCGGTATTTCAGCAGATACACCGCCCCGTCGTGTGTGATCGGGACGATGTGCGACCATCCCTTGCCCCAGGTGCTCGACCACACCTGTGTGATCGTCACGCTGTTGCCACTGCCGGTGATCTTGTCGATCTCCACCGCACCGGTGCCGCCCTGATAGGCCAGGAAATACTGAACTCCGCCCTGCACGAAGGGCGCGAGGTGGGTCCAGCCCTTGCCCCACGAGGCGGACCAGAGGGTGGAGGCGCCGTTGCCGGCCGCATTGATGCGATCGACGTTGGCGCCACCGGTGGTGGTCTTGTAGGCGACGTAGTACGGCTGGCCGCCGAGCGTGAACGGCATGAAGTGGCTCCAGCCCTTCGACCACGTTCCCGCGCCAAGCTCCGTAACGCCAAACCCGCCGGGGTTGACGCGATCGAACGCGACCTGACCCGTGGACGACTTGTAGGCGAAGTAGTACGGATTGCCACCGATCCGGAACGGGGTGAAGTGGGTCCACCCTTTGCTCCACGTCGAGGACCACACGCCGGTCGCGCCGTTGCCGCCCGGGTCGAGCTCGACGATCGACGATGCGCCCGTGCCCGGTTTGTACATAAGCTGATAACGGCTGCCGAGCTGATCGACATTGAGGAACGAGTTCATCGGGCAGTTCGCGCTCGTGAGCTTTTCGCCATTGCCCCAGGTGTCGTACGAGCTCAGGTTGCCGGCGTGGGTGTTGATCAGCGTGCCGTTGAAGGCAATGCGCACCGCGACGCCGTCAGCCAGTTGGGTGTAATGAAGGTGGTTCTCCACTGTGCCGGTGTTGCCGACGCGCCCGATCTGTTCCCCCTGCGCCACCTTCTGCCCCACGGTCAACGGCGGCACCTGCTCGAGATGAATGTAGTGCGTCACCCAGCCGTTGCCATGATCGAGGTAGACGCGAATGTCGCCGGCGGGCAAATGGGTGAAGACGTCGAGGACCTTCCCGTCGGCCGAGGCGAGCACCGGCTCCCCCTTACCCATGTTGGTGTCCGCGGTCGTCCATTCGCCAAGGTCGATGCTGTCCGGGTCGGGTCCGTGGTCTGCATAGGTCGAGGCTTCCCATGTCTGTCCGCATGCGACCGGCATCTGGAAGAAGGGACGGGGTCCGGCGGCCTCCGCGGGTGAGGCAAGGAACGCCGCGAGGGTAAAGGGAGCGACTGCGAGCACTACCCGCTGTGCGGGCGTGAGTACGTGCTGTGGGAATTGCATGGTCTCGTCCTCGGTGTAATGGAAGTCAGCCAGGATCGTTCTTGTCTTGAGTAACGCGTCGCCGAAACCCCCCGAACACGTGGACTGGCGCGCGCGGCTCACTGGCCCTGTCGACGGGGGTCCTGCTGTGTTGGCTCGAAGAGCGGATATCGGCGCAACAGAATCACGCCATTCTCGGATCCGCACACAAATCGTGAGCAGGAGGGATCAGCGTCGGGTTCGGGCTGTCTGTCGTGTTCTTGCCGGCACTTGCGATTGATCCAGTAGAAGCCCTGGAGGACCCCGGCCTGGGAGGGACATCATGCGAGATGGATTCGGAGCGCTGACCGGCATCATGGCGGCGGCAGCGATGGTGCTCGTCAGCGCCGCTCCAGCGCACGCGCTGAGCGCTAAGGCGTTGCTGGCAAACGGGGTGGTCACCGTATCGGGCGGTCAGGCGGCGAAATCAACGCCGATCTCGTGGGAGGGCCTGGTCGTGACAGCGGCCAACAAGGGCGGCAACTTTACGTTCACCTCGACGTACGTTCCCGCGGACTGCGTCGGCACGCTGAGCGACGGAAGCGCGTCGATCGACGTCAGGGTCGAGGGGTGCTCTGGTTCGATCACGGGCCTGCCAGGCACCGGACAAGTCACGACCTACGCCCCTGGCGACGATGCCGACGTGGGGGCTGGAGGGGCGCTGAGTTACCGGGACAACGGCGACGGAACGGTGACCGACATCCGCACCGGGTTGACCTGGGAGAAGAAGACCGACGCCAACGTCAACAACGTCTACACCTGGGACGACGCCTTCGCCTACGTCGCCGAACTGAACGCGATGAACGGCGGGGCGGGGTTCGCCGGCCATAACGACTGGCGACTGCCCAATGTCAGGGAGCTCCTCAGCATCGTCGACTACGGGCGGGCCAATCCGTCGATCCACCCAATCTTCGGCCCCACCGCCGGTGTGCTGAACTTCGTGTTGTATTGGTCCTCCACCTCGTGGGCGGGCTACCAGCCCGAATACAACGCGTGGGCGGTCAACTTCAGGGACTCGTACTCGGACCTGGCCGGCATGCTGCCGTTCGGCAAAGCCAGCTTCAACCGGGTGCGCGCGGTGCGGGGCGGCCTGTAATCGACGGCAGCCGTCGCTGTCGCCACGAGCCGGGTCACCGCCGGCTCGCCATCCACTTCGCCCGCCACCATCCGCCACGGCTCTGACGCCGACTCGCCGTGACGCCGCCGACGGCGAAATCCCCCAGTCGGCGATCTCCTCGAGCGAGTAATCGAACACAGCGCCCGGCCGTGTCGTCTTTGGCGAGCGGCTTTCGATTTCATCAGTAAGGAGAAAAGGTTATGAAATCGATACTTGTCGCGATGACGATCGCTGCCGCCGGTTCGGGAACCCTACAGGCCGTTGAGAGGATTCCGCGACCCGATGTTCCAACGAACATCGAGGTGGGTTCGGAGTTCAAGCTGTTTGCACGCGGCCACGCCGTCGGCACGCAGAACTACATCTGTGCGCCGGCCGCCGGCGGCACGAGTGTCGAGTGGCGGTTCATCGGACCGCAGGCCACGCTCTTCGACGCCGGTGTCCAGATCGCCACGCACTTTCAAAGCATGAACCCGAGTCGGAACAACGAAATCCAGGCCACCTGGCAGCATTCGGGCGATACCAGCGCCGTCTGGGCTACCAGGTTCGACGGATCGCTCGACTCGGCCTACGTGGCGCCGGGCGCGATCGAGTGGCTGGTGCTCGAGGTGTCGGGGCAGACCGCCGGTCCGGCGGGCGGGACGAAGCTCTCCCGTGCGCACTGGATCCAGCGCATCAACACGGTCGGCGGCGTCAAGCCTCCCGCCGGTCAATGCACGGCGGCGACGCTCAACACGCGCGTGCTGGTGCCGTACGAGGCGGACTACTACTTCTATCAGTGACGGGCGACCAGGGCGAGGCGCGCGCGCGTTGCCGCCGCCTCGCGCCCCTGACGCCCGGGGACGTCCCGCAGAATGCGGCTGGCGGATTCGAGCAGAGGGATCGCCTCACGATGTGCGCCACGCCGGAGCAATGCCTCCGCGAGGGTGCTCCGGGTGGCGGCCAGCCGCCAGTCGCTTTCGGGCGAGGTGCGCTGCTGGCGGGTCAGCGCATCACGCAGGAGCCGCTCGGCGCGCGCGGCATCGCCTCCCGCCAGCTCGATACGCGCGAGGCTGACTTCATAGGTGGCAAGGCTCGGATGATCCCCGCCGAGCTGCTCGCGCGTCAGCCGCAGCGCCTCCTCGGCGAACGAGCGGGCCTCGTTGTAGCGGCCCTGTTCGCGCAAAGAGCCAGCCAGATTGTTCAGCGACGGTGCGAGGGTGGGATGCGTGGCGCCGAGAACCTTTCGTTTGATGGCCAGCGACTGGCGGAACATGTGCTCGGCGACGGCGTGGTCGCCCTTGTCGAGAAGGATGAGCCCGAGGTTGTTCCAGCTGCTGGCGACGTTCGGGTGATCCTCGCCCAGCAGGGCGCGACTCGTGTCGAGCGACTGCCGGAAGAGCGGCTCCGCCGCCGCGAGGTCGCCCCGCCTCCAGAGCAGCAGCGCCAGCGAGCTCTTGCTGGTGGCGGTTTCTTTGTGCGCGTCGCCGAAGATGCGCTCGCGCATCGCCAACGCCTCGCGGAAGAGCGGTTCGGCCCGTTCCGGAGCCCCCGCGTCTTCGTAAGCGCGACCGAGCTCGACCAGCGTCACCGCGATGTCCTTGTGCTCGCGGCCGTACAGACGTCGCCGCATCGCCAGCGCCTCCTCGAGCAGCGGCGTGGCGTCTTTCACGTTGCCGCGCTCGCGGCGAAGCACGCCGAGATCGTTGAGCGCCTGCGAAAACGCCGGCGTGTCGTCGCCGCTCGCGCGGCCGTGTTCGACGGCCTGCTCCAGGAGCGGCGTCGCCTTGTCGTACGCGCCCAGGCGCTGATACACGCGTCCGATCGCGGTGATCAGTTCGGCTCGCACGGCGGGCTGATCCTGCAGATCCTTGGCGAGGCGATCGGCGCCGGCGTCGAGAAGGCTCCGTACCGTCGGCTCGCCGGTGCGCGACGGGTACGGATCGGCCCCTGTCAGCAGGCTGATCATCAGCTCGGTGACGCGCGTGGACTTTGCCGCTTCCTGGTGCGCGCGATCGCGCTCGAGCCCCAGGCGGACGGTGTAGAAGGTGACGATCGACGTCACCCCGAGCGCGACCACCGCCGCCACGGCCACCGGCACGCGGCGCCGCCGCACGAACTTCGCGGTTCGATAGGCCAGCGTGTCACGCCGTGCCGTCACCGGCTCGTGGCGCAGGTAGCGCCCGAGGTCGTCGGCCATCGCCGACACCGAGGCGTAGCGCTCGCCCGGTACCTTTTTCAGTGCCTTGGCGACGATGTTGTCGAGATCGCCGCGAAGCGCCTGGCCGTTCGGCGCGACGCACGAGAGGCGCGGCAGCTCGTGCTCGACCGCCGACGCCAGCCACTCGGCCGGAGTGCCACCGCGCGACGGCAGCGAGCCGCCGAGCAGCGCGTACAACAGCATGCCGAGCGAGTACACGTCGGTGGCAGTCGTGATCGGCGCGCCATTCAGCTGCTCGGGTGCGGCGTACGACGGTGTGAAGGCGGGCCCGCCCTGCACCGTCGTGCTCGCCAGGCCGGCGTCGACGTCGAGCAGCTTGGCGATGCCGAAGTCGAGCAGTTTCACCTGCCCATCGGCGGTCACCAGAACGTTGGACGGCTTGAGGTCGCGGTGGACGATCAGGTTGGCGTGCGCGTGCGCGACGGCGGCGAGCACGTCCACGAAAAGGCGCACCCGCGCGCGGACGTCGAGCCCGTGCCGGACGCAGTACTCGTCGACGTGCGCGCCGTCCACGTGCTCCAGCACCAGGTAGGGCTGGCCCATCGCCGCCACGCCGGCGTCGAGCAGACGGGCGATGTTCGGGTGGCGGAGTCGCGCCAGGATCTGGCCCTCGCGCGCGAACCGCGATTCGCCCGCGCGGCCGAGCAATCCGAGATTCAGCAGCTTGATCGCGACATTGCCGTCGAACCGGCCATCGCTGCGCGTCGCCAGCCACACGGTGCCCATGCCGCCGTGGCCGATCGGCGACACCAGCGTGTAGGCGCCGATGCGCCGGCCCGCCGAGGACACATCGGGCCGGCTGGATACCGACTCCTGCAGAAACGCGTCACCGCTGATCGCCTCGTGCTCGGCAAGCAGTGCCCGCAGCTCCCGACTCAGCGTGGGTTCCTGTGGCTCGAGCGCCGCCACCCAGCCGTCACGATCGGCCGGCGGCAGATCGAGCGCAAGGTCGAGGTGCGAGCTGAGGGCACGCCACCGGGCGGCGTTCACGACGGCCTGGCCTCCTCCGACATGGTCCGGTGCAGGAACAGCCGTGCTTTCTCCCACTGGCGCTGGACCGTCCGTTCGGAGACGCCGCGCAGGGCCCCGATCTCGGCGAACGAGAAGCCGCAGAAGAACTTCAGGTCCACGACTTCAGCGAGCGGCGCCTCGAATTCGGCGAGCTCGTCGAGGGCGTCGCTGATGTCCTGCAGCGTGTCCGCGCCCGGAAGGCGCTCGGCGACTGTCGTGTCGAGCGCCGTGATCTCGAACTGCCCGCCTCGCTTGTGCGCGAAGCGGCGGCGCACGTGGTCGATGACCAGGCCGCGCATCGCCCGCGCCGCGTAGGCCATGAACCGCGCGCGATCGGGAAAAGCGGCGCTTTCGCGGGCCGACATGCCCAAATAGGCCTCGTGCACGAGCGTCGTGGCGCCGAGCGTCAACCCGCCACCGCGCTGGAAGAGTTCCCGCCGGGCCGCTCGGTGCAGCTCGTCGTACAGATTCGCAAACAACGTATCCATGAGGTGCCTCCTCGCGTACGCGGTTGCGATTAACGCGACGAAAGCGTCTGAATCCCGCAAACGGGCCCCGGGCCGCCCAGGCACCACCCCGCGGAACCCTGCCTTCCGCGCCACGTCTACCGACGCGAGGCAGCTAGTGGCCTGTCTCCGCTGAAGCAGTAGCGCCTGCCGGGCGGGGCATCCCGCCTCGCGGCGTTGCTCATCGCTCACTTATGCCCAATAAGCTCGCTCTTCGCGCCTTGCGATCCGGGCGCCGCGCTCCGGCAATCGCTACTGCTTCAGCGGAGACAGGCCACTAGAATCGGCACATGAGCACCTACGTTGCCACCGTGGTCTGGACGCGTCCTGCGGACGCGCCGTTCAAGGACAACAAATACTCCCGCGCGCATGAGTGGCGCTTCGACGGCGGTGCCGTCGTGCCGGCCTCGAGTTCGCCGTCGGTCGTCAAGGTGCCGCTGTCGGATCCCTCAGCCGTCGATCCGGAAGAAGCGCTGATCGCCTCGATGTCGTCCTGCCACATGCTGTTCTTCCTGTCGTTCGCGGCAGCGGGCGGCTTCGTGATCGATCGGTACGAGGACGAAGCGATCGGCGAGATGGGCAAGAACGCTCGCGGCGCCATGGCCATGCTCACGGTGCGCCTGCGCCCGAAGATTGCGTGGGTGGGCACGCCTCCGTCGGCCGGGCAGCTCGACGCGCTGCATCACCGCTCGCACGCGGCGTGCTACATCTCCAACTCCGTCACGACGGAAATCGTGATCGAACCGAGGTGATGCCGGTTCATCTTGCGCATCACCGTGCCCGAGAGTTCCGGTCAGCACGTCAATCCGAAGCGGCGGTAAACCCATCTGGAAGACGACGCCGGGTCGGCTGAATTCTTCAGCAGTCACCTGCGCGGTCGGGGCGCCAAACTGCTCGAGCGCCGACATGAACCTTCACGCAGGTCCGTTATTTCTTCACCGGCAGCAGCCGATTTAGCTCGTCGAAAACAATCGAAGAGGAGCACGACCTATGTCGTTCACGGCGCCACCACGATCTTCCTCTCGAGAGTGAGAAACGGCAGCTCGAGGCATCGCGACACCCTACTCCGGTTCGAAGCTGTGCGCCCAGTCTTCGGCGATGCTGGCGACGGCGCCAGAAATCTGGATGAGGCCGAGAATCAAGGATCGGGCCTGGTCGTTGAAGACATCGTTGTGATTCTTCATGATTGCCGGCGGCACTTGGAAGACCCACATGAGCTTCGCGTCGCGGGTCGGCACGCGCGGCGTGATTGTATAGCGCGCGTGCGGGACGAATGCGTCGTCCACCCCTTTGCGTTCGGCTGTCGGCAAGTCAATAGGGATGGCGGGACTGGCGGTGCTCAACGGAGACGGCCGCCTGAGACAGTGCCAGTTCTGGCCGAAGTCGCGCACATCTGGTTGCTTCCGGCAGATGGAGTTGGGTGCAGTGAGCAGGAAGTCGTGCGTGATGAGCGCATCATCGTGGCCATCGGTCCTCCGCCAGGGCGCGTACAGGCCTTGTGCCAGACGCCACATATCTCTGGTGTCGGTGTCGTCGGTCGCCGTGACCGACATGATGATCGGCGGGGAGAAGCTGATGTCGTCGGCGCTGGCAACCTTCTCCAGTTTGTGCCACTCGAACACCTGCACGATTTCCTTCGCGATCCTCGAGTCGGCTGCAGAGTTGAGCGCGAGGATCAGGTTGGGGAAGGAAACGAGTCCTTGACTGCTCTTGAGCTGGACGGCGCCAGAGCTGAGGGCCTGGCTGATCAGAGGCCGGGTCTGGTCCTTGAGGAGGGCGAGGAGGCCGCTTTCGAGCATGAGCGCGCCCATGGAGTGCCCTATCATGATCAATGGGCTTTCGCGGCCACTTCCGCCCGGCAACGGCTCCTTGGTCGTCGTGATCAGGCGGCGGAGCGTGTCCTGGAAGGCCGCCTCGGCGCCGATCCGCTCGGCGACCGCGTATCGAGTCCCGAAACTAGTGTGTGTCACTACCGGCACGCCGCTCAGCGCTCGTCCGACGCCAGTGGCCGGAATCCCGTTCCAACCGAGAAGGATGCCGACCACGCGTCTGTGATCACGACGCTCCATCTCGCGAATGGCGAGACTTTCCAACACGAGACGAAACGCATGAAAGTGCTCGTCGCCATCGAAATCGGTGGCGGGCGTGGACGGGCTGCGGTTCCACGCAGCGTTGTGATGCCAGCCGTGAATGAACACGACGACGACGGCACCATCAGGAAAGGCGTTCCGCGCCGAACGAATCAGGTCAATCGCGTCTTGGGTTTGCGCCGGGTTGGTCGCCCTGCCGTCATCTTCGAACTGGACCACCGCAAGATGAAACCAGGGTTCGTGTGCCGGAGCGTCCCCAGCACCCGCCTCGACCTCGTGAAGGCGGACCGGTTGCGACCACTTCGGTTTGACCGTGAAGACAGAGCCGGTTGAATACGAATTGGGAGAAGGCATCAACCCTCCGGACAACTCCGGTGAAAAGCGCGCCAAGCTACCGTTCAACCAGAGCCGAATATATGGCAGAGCGCCGGTAAATAGACGGCCGCGATCCGAGAAATTCGACGGATGAAAAACCAGCGGCGCGCAACAGCGCGGTCAATCCCTGGCGGCTGAGCGGATAGGGAACCCATCGATTGGCTTGCTCAGTGTCGTATTCAACGACCAGGAAACGCCCGGAATGATTCATCGCTCCGGCGCAGTCGCGAATGAACCGCGGCTGATCGCGCACGTAGTGAAGCGAGTTGGCGAGCAGCACGCCGTCGAGCCCGTCGAACGGCCACGGCTGAACCGTAAAGTCGCCGGGGTGGGTAACGATTGAGACGCCCCGATGGTCGCTCGGAATCCGGCGCAGCGCCGAGACGTCCTGGTCGATCGCGTGGATCGAGCTTCCTGCGGGCAGCAGTGTTGCGAGGGCACGCGTGAACGTCCCATCGCCACATCCAAGGTCGGCCCATACCACGGGCGTAATGGCCATCGGGCGTCCGCCGATCAGCGCGACGGCGTCGTCTTCGGTCACGACCGCATTGTTTCGCAGATACGGCGGCGTTGACGCTTGCTGCTTCGTCTGCGCCTCACCGTCGATCCGCTCGAAGGTTCACTGGGTGTCTCTAAGCCGGCAAGGTGACAACGAGACCCGAAACGACACGCGGGCAGCGGGGGTATGCGGCTGCGCTACCGCCAGTCGCCGGCGGCGACGAACGCGGCCCAGAACACCGGATTGGTGCTCTGCCCGTCGGCGCGCCGCTGGTGGAGCACCGCGAGGCTGGCGGCACGCACCGCAGCGGCGCTTCCCAGGCCTCGAGCCAACCGTGCCTCGTAGAGCCCGCGCATCCATGCTCGTGTGGCCTGATCGCTCACCGGCCAGAGGCTCGTGATGACGGTACGAACGCCCGCGATCTGAAACGCTCGTCGCAGGCCGAACACGCCCTCTCCGGCCTGGATGGTGCCGAGGCCCGTGTCGCACGCCGACAGCACCGCCCAGTCGGTGCCCTGCAGGTTGAGCGCGGCCACTTCCCCGGCCGTCAGCATGCCGTCGTCGGCGTCGGGGCCGGCCGCCGTGCGCTGGTTCGCCCCCGTCAGCGCCAGGCCCGACAGCAGCAAGGGGCTCTCCTGCACCAGCGCGGCGACGGCGGCACTGCCCGTTCGGGCGAGGCCACCGACAGCCCGTGTGCCCTCGGCCTGACTCTCCTCGCAGCCGTCGCCGAGGAAGTAGGCGTGCGTCGCCAGATGCACGATCGCGTGACCGGGCAGGGCGCGCTTGACCGCGGCCTCGGTGGCCTCGTCACCGCTGAGCGTGGTCACGCCACCGCCACCCGCCGACCAATAGCGGCCCACTTCAACCACCTCGTTTCGTGCCCCCGGCAGATCGGAGAAACGAGTACGGCCCAGCGCGTCGCACCCGGAGCGAAGCGTGCCGGTCTCGGCCGGCGCGCCGGTACGCAAGTCGAAGGTCGGCCCGCCGATGGCCAGGAGCGACCCGTGTCCCGCACCGCCCGCAGCTTCCGGCTGCACGAGGTCGCGCTCGGTGGAGAGGTAACGGAACACGATCTCGCGCTCGGCCAGATACGCCTCGCGTCCATCGGGCAGCGCATCGAGATTGATCAGATTGATCGATCCGTCCGGGACCACGAACGCGGCGCGGCTGCTGCCGAGACGCCGCGCGACCGGATCCCAGACGAGGCGGCGTACGGTCTCGCCGGCCTGCCGTACGGATCGGTCGAGCGCGGGCTGACCGACGCTCGCCGTCACCGCGGTTCGCCATGCCGACACGGCGCCATCGATGATCGCCGCGTCCCCGAGCGTCACGAACTCCGGATCACGCCGGTTGGCGCCCGCCACGAAGGCGGCGTACGACGCTGTGGGCCGCGCCGGTCGTGCCGCATCCGCCCGCTCGTAGCGGACGAAGGCCACGAGCACAGAGTCGGCGGGCAGCGCCCGTGTGACCTCTTCGACGCCAGCGGTCTGCCTGGCCAGCGCTTCTCGCGCCTTGGCACTGTGCTCCAAGAGCGCGCGCTGCGCTTCTTCGGCCGCGGTGCGTGCGTCGTCGAGCGCGGCAAGGGGTACCTGCTCGCCCAGGCTCCGGACCACCAGGTTCGCGTATCGCTGCTGGACCGTGGCTTCGGTTCGCGCAAGCGCACGTACGTCCGGATCGCCGTCGTCGAGCGTTCGACCACGCGCGGCAATCTCGTCGAGGATGACGCCTCGGGAACGAATCACCGCGTTGAACAGCGGCCGCGTGTCAAGGCCACTCGATGCCACGGCGACCGAGAGCGCCAGGTCGAGGCCGCGAGGGCGCCGTGCCGCGTAGCGCACGGCCTGGCGCTCGGGCAGATAGCGAATCGTCTTGCGCAGGCTCTCCCGCCCGACATCCTCCGCCTCGAGCGCCCCGTCCAGCGCGGCGCGAGCGGCGCCCATCGAGAAGTCCACCCCGGCAAGCTCTCGCCGAACCTCCGCGACCAGGGGATGCCGGGGCCCGAAGATGCGCGCACGCTCGTTCAGCGCCTGCGCGAGGCTCTCACGTCCGGCAGCGAACTGGCGGCGTTGCGCCAGCAGCCGGCCCCGTACTTCGAACGCGCGCGCGAGGTGATCGGGGTCGTCAGTGGTGCCCGCGGTCATGTAAATGACCAGCGCACGGTCGGCGTGTTGCAGCGCTTCGTCGAGGCGCCCGCTGTCGCCAAGGACGCGCGCCATGTTGACCAGCGTCCAGCCGACGAGCGGATGATCGGCGCCGAGCGCTTTGCGACGAATCGCCAGCGCCTGGCCATACAGGTCGCGGGCGCGATCGAGTTGACCGCGACTCGCGGCCACCTCGGCAATCGCGCCGAGACCACGCGCGACGAACGAATGGTCCCGACCGAGGCCGGCTGACCAGTCGTCGACCGCACGCCGATAGTACGTCTCGGCCGCATCGAGGTCGCCCATCTCGCGCGCCATTTCGCCCAGGTTGAACAACGTCGTCGCGCGCGTGTCGCTGGGGCCCCGTGGCGCGGCGGCGCCGAAGCACTTCTCGGTGCTGGCAAGCGACCGCTGCAGCTCACGGCGGGCCCCCGCAAAGTCTCCCGACGACTCGAGTGAGCTCGCCACCGCGTCGATCTGCCTGACGAGCACGGGGTCACACGGAGCCAGCACGACCTCAGCCATCTGCAACGCTCGCTCGCGAAGCTGCCGGGCCTCGACGAGGTCGCCCTCCGAGAAGGCCGCCAGGCCGAGCCGCCGGAGGAGCTCCGGCGTGGACGGATGTGTTCGACCCAGTGTGCGCTCGCTCAGCGACAACGCGTCGGACCATTGCACGCGCGCGTTGCGCCCGTCGCCTCGCAGGAACAGGAGATCTCCCCGCAGCTGCAGCAGGGAGACGTTCTCCGGATGTCCTGCCGAGAACTCGTCGCGGATCGCCACCGCCCGCGCGAGCGGCTGCTCCGCCTGCTGGTAGTCCCCCTGGATCCGGTGCATCAACGCCGTGAGCTCCAGCGTTCTTGCCAGCGCGAGCGGATCCCTGCCGGCACGCGTCTCGCGCGTGCGCAGCGACACTTCAAGCCGCTTTTTGGCGTCGGTGAAGCGGTCGAGCCGAATCAATGCCAGGCCAACCCAGTCGAGACTGTCGGCAGACGCCCGATCATCCGGCGGAACCGCCGCGAGGCGGCTGGCGAGCGCCCGTTCGTGCAGCGCCAGCGACCCGCTCAGGTCGCCGTGAGCCGCGCGTAGCTCGGCGAGATTGTGGAGGGCAGGGGCCGTCTCGGGGTGGTCGCGCCCCGCGAGGCGCTCCCACTGCGTGACGGCCTGTTCGGCACGAGTAACGACGATGGCCGAAGCCGCCTTCCCGTTGCGCCATGACGCCTCGACCCAGAGGTCGAGCGTCTGCAGCGCCAGGGTGCCAGCCCCGTCGCCGGTGAACTGAAGGGCGCGGTACAGCGCCTCGGCGCGCGACTCCGCCGAGCTGTACCGCCCGGCCGCGACCTCGCGACGCACCGTGTCGACAGCCGCATACACTCCGAGCCGGGCGGCCGGCAGCAGGCGGTCGCCGGCAGCGAGCAGCGCGACGACCGAAAGGGCGGCCACCCAGGGCCACGCGATACGCCGACGAGTGCGTTCGACCATCGGGCGTTATGACCTGCCGCTCCTCTGCGGCACCACGCGGTTCGTGCCGCGCTCACACGTTCGGTGACGTGGAGCCTCCGTTCGAACCCACGCCGTTTGGCCCCAATTCCGAAGGCCTCGACGCGAACCCGTGGTCCTTGATGAAGCCATGGTCCTTCAAGAAACCGTGGTCCTTGAGGAACCCGAGCTGCTTGAGGAATCCGTGGTCTTTCAAGAAGCCGTGATCTTTCAGGAAGCCATGGTCCTTGAGGAACCCATGATCTTTGAGGAACCCGTGATCCTTGTCGAACCCCCGTGCCTGCGACGCTCCGCGACGAGTCATGTCGCCGAGGAGCTCCTTGGCGAGGCGCAGCCCTTCTCGCGCGAGCTGCTCGAGCACGCCACTGCGCTGCAGCTGTTCGAACAGCGCCGGCAGGATGAGACCAGCCAGATCGGGGCTGCCGTTGGCGGGAGCGGCCATCGCGGCCAGGCCCGGCACCGACGCGGGCTCCTTCGGCATCGTGCGCAGCGCGATGCGATCCCATCCGGTCCGCGTGATGGCGAAGCCTTCGTACACGCTGCGCGTCGCCTGCGCGGCGATCAACGATTTCTGCATGGCCCCTCGCGTCTGCGGCGCCAAGAACAGGCTGACGCCGGCGTCCGCGCGGGTTGATGGGCCGTTCTTGCCGCCCTTCTTCGCCTTTCCCGTCTTCGGAAGAGGCGTCCGGCTGACGACGAGTTTGTTGACGGCGTGCTGAAGAGCGCGGGCAATCGCCTTGAGCGCGGGGCGCCGCAGAGTCTCCAGCCGGTCACAGAGGCCGCCAACGTCCAGGAGCGCGGGGTCGGCCCGGGACGCCTTCATCAGCCTGAGCTGCGCGGTGCGACTGAGCTTTTCGGTTTCGAGTTGGTGGACCAGCGCGCGGAGCGGCGCACTGAGCTGCGCGACTTGGCTGGTGTCGAGCAGCGCGAACGGCACCTCCTTGAAGGGGGCGCGGTTGCTCTTGACGGCGTAGTGCTTGTGCACGTCGCCGATGATCGCGGTGGCCGCGGCCCTCGGATCCTTCAGCGTGATCAGCCGCTCGAACATCTGCTCGTACGGCCAGCCTTCGATCGGCACGATCTGGGGCGACGCGATGATGAAGCTGGCCGCATCCTTCAGTTCGTAGGCCGTCTCGAGCGTGCTCATGAAGCAGTCTTTGAACACCATGATGTCGACCTCATGGTTCAACTGCTCCCGGGCGGCTCTCAAGGCGATGCGCAGCTCGCGCAGCGTGAGCGTCTGCGCCCGATACGACCAGGGGTCATCCGGGGCGAAGGGCGCCGCGGCGAGATCCGGGCGATCGGTGAACAGGCCGAACGGACCCCGGCTGTGGCCCCACAGCATGAGCATGTAGTGATCCGCCGGACACGCCTTGGAGACGAAGTCAAAGAACCCGTAAAGCGTGCCGGGATCGGCCGCCGCGCTTTCGGGCTCGGCCCACGTTCCCTGGCCGATGACACGGCGCCACACGTCGGGCTGAAAGCGGCAGTCCAGCTGGACGGCCACGTTGACCTTGCCGCGATTCGGCCCGAGCGCAGCGTGGATGATGTGGTCCAGCTCGATGTTCGCCTGCTGATCGAGCATCTCGCCAGCGGCGGGATCGTCGGCCACCATGTAGACCATCACCGTCCAGCTCGGACGGGCTGAGCCTCGCGATGCCCCTTTCGGCTTCATACGCACCTCGTTCCTAGATGGTCGGGCGGCGCGCCGGAAGCGGCTCGCGGCCAGGCGGCAAACTCCACCGTGACTTAGTAACGCTGAGCGGTCCGAAATCCAACAGCCAGTTGCGTCTGAGCGGTAGGGTGGAGCTGCGGAGTGTACTTTACGCCGCCGCTCGAGGGCTCCTTCCCCGACTGCACACCCGAGATCATCCGCACGGGCTCGCCCGGCCACCAGGCGGGCGGGTTCGTCTAAGATCCCGCCGACCCACCTTCTCGACGCGCCCATGACTCGCGTGCTCCTCGTGGCGGTCTTCCTCGCGGCTTTCGTGGCTCCCTACGACGCGGTGCCGCGCGCGCAGGTGGGCGCGGCCTCACCGCGCCGCCTCGAGGGCCGCGTCGTCGCCGATGACACCGGTGACGTCGTTCCCAATGCCAGAGTGACGGTTGCCGGGACGCCGCCCCGCACGATCCTCGCGGACGCGGATGGGCGTTTCGCACTCGACGTGGCGGGGTCGGTGCGCCTCACGGTGGGCAAGTCCGGCTACGCCCGTCGCGAGGCGAGGATTGCCGCCAGCCAGCCTTCGGTCGATGTCCGGCTGGCTCGTGCGGCTGTCATCAGCGGCCGTGTCGTAGACGCAGCCGGCGATCCGGTACCGAACGCACGCGTGAGGGCGCAGATCCCTGGGCGCGAGGGTGTCGCGCTCTCGACGACCGCGGAGTCGACGGCCGATGACCGCGGCGAGTATCGCTTGAGTGGCCTGACGGAGAACGACGTCGTGCTCTCGGTGCAGGCGCTCAGCCTGGCCCAGCGTGATGAGGTGATTGGTCCCGGCATTGTCAGGGAACCGTCGACGACGACTGTGTATTACCCAGGAGTGGACTCAGCGCGGGAGGCGGAGCGGATAGCCGTCAAGCCCGGCGACGAACTGCGCGGCATGAACTTCACCTTGCCGCCCGCCTATGTCACGCCGCCGATGCCTGGAGGGCTGGTCACGGTTACGGTGGGAGTCCCGCCGCGCCTCGAGCCCGCGCCTTCGCGGCGTGACGCCGTGGCGACCGCCCGAGGGCGGGTCGTGAGCGCAGGCGGCGGCGCGATCGCCGGTGCGCGGGTGATGCTCACCAGCGTCGCAACGCGCGCCAGCCGTTGGACGCAGACCGACGCGGGCGGGCGCTTTGGGTTCGGTGAGCTGCTGCCTGGCGAGTTTCTCGTGCAGGCCGTCAAGACCGGCTATTCGGGCGCCACTTCTGGTTTCGGACAGCCACTGAACGTGAGCACAACCGGCGCAGATGTCGAGCTCACACTGACTCCGTGGGGCTCGGTGACCGGCCGCGTGCTCGACGAGCTCGGCGACCCGGTCGAGGGCGCCGCCGTGCAGCTTCTGACCGCCCGCTTCGAGGGCGGACGCCGCCGACTGGTACCCGCCGGCTCGCCGACGCGACTGACCGACGACCGCGGCCTGTTCCGGATCTTCGGCGTGCCGCCCGGACAGTACGTGGTGACCGCGAGCGTGGCCGAGATCACGGCCGCCGAACTGCCGGGGTACGCACGCTCGTATTACCCGGGCGTCACCGACGCCGTGGCATCGCCGTTGGTGGGCGTCGGTCTCGGCCAGACGGTGGGCGCGATCGACGTGACGCTAATCCGCGCACGCACCGCGCGGGTGTCGGGTACGGTGCGCGATGCGCAAGGCCGGCCGGGGCTGGTCGGCAGCCTCACGCTGACGCCGGCACGGACCTCGTCGGTCGTGAACCTGCCAATCGGCGCGCGGGTCAGCGATGCCGGTGTGTTCGAGTTCCCGAACGTGCTGCCCGGCACCTACGTGATTCACACCTATCGCGGGCAACGCAACCGCTCCACCGAAGGCGAGTTCGGCGCCGTGTCCGTGTCGGTCGGCGACCGCGATGTCGCCGGCCTCACCGTGCAGGCGATGGCAGGATCCTCGATCACAGGACGGGTGTCGTTCGTCCCGTCGGCCTCGGGAAGCGAGCCCATGCGATCAGCCATCGACATCGAGCCGGTGCCGCTGGACCCGGACCTGTCACCCGCGACGGGCCGTGCCACTGCGGACATCGCCGCCGACTGGACGTTCGCGATGCGCGGGGTTAGCGGCCCGAGGCGTCTGGCGGTGACGCGCACGCCACCCGGGTGGGTGCTCAAGGAGATTCACGTGGGCGGCGCCGACGTCACGGATCGCCCGCTCGCGTTCGGGACGGCCGCGGAATCGGTCGACGACGTCGAGATCATCCTGACCGACCGCCTCAATCAACTTGGCGGCCGCGTGGTGGATCGCAGCGGCCGGCCTGCACCAGGCGCCAACGTTGTGGTGTTCTCGCCGTTCCGCGATCGCTGGTATGCGCGGAGCCGCTACCTGCGTTCGACTGTCGCGAGCAGCGACGGCACGTTCACCCTCGAGGGGCTGGCGCCGGGCACCTACTACGCCGCCGCGCTCACGAGCGTGCCGGCCGGCGGGCCCGACGCGTGGCAAGACCCCGTGTTCCTGGAGTCGATCTCCGGACCGTCGTCGAGGGTCACACTCGGCGAGGACGATCGCGCGTCAGTGAGCCTGACCGTTCTCGACTCCCGGTGACGCATGGCGCGGACACGTTCGAGCCTGAATGTCCGTTATGCGACCTGGGCCGTCGCCTCTCCCCTTCGGACAGACAAAAATCCCCGCCGACGGGCGGCGGCTCGTGGCGACGGTGGCGAGCCCGAAGATCGCGTTCTGGCGCTTCGCTCTCGCCGACACCCCGGTGAAGTCGTCCGCCGGCGTGCGCGACTTCGACATCTCGCCTGACGGCCGTGACATCGGCGTCGAGCAGGTCCAGGACGTGTCTGACATCGTTCTGATCGAGCTCGCGCGACGGTGATCTTCGCGCCGGCGCGAACAGCCCACTCGTCATTTCGTTCGAACGACAGCCCGTTCCCCAGGCCTCTTCCGCGCGACGCCGAAGTCGCGAATTTTGCTAGGCTAACGCCCGAGGTTCGACATGAAGAAGGCGTGTCTCGTTCTGTGTCTCTGGGCCACCCCCGTCGTGTTCGCGGCGAGCCCGGCGACCCCGCTTCTGCACGACCCCGCGATGAACCGCACCGAGATCGCGTTCTCGTACGCGGGGGACCTGTGGGCGGTGAACCGCCAAGGCGGCGCGCCCAGGCGGCTGACCTCGGCACCGGGCCTCGAAACGCTCCCCTCGTTCTCGCCCGACGGCGAGACGCTCGCCTTCACCGGAGAGTACGACGGCAACGTGGATGTCTACACGATGCCGGCCAGGGGTGGCGTGCCGAGGCGCGTCACCTATCATCCCGGCGCCGACTATGTGGTCGGATGGACGCCGGATGGACAGCGAATCGTATTCCGCTCGACCCGTGAGAGTTACTCCAGGTTCACTCAGCTGTTCACCGTGTCGAAGGACGGCGGCTTGCCTGTCGCGCTCCCGCTCCCGACCGGGTACAGTGGCGCCTATTCGCCCGACGGCCGTCGTGTCGCCTACGCGCCGCTCACCGGCGGCCCGTTCGGACGCACGCCTGAACGCTGGGTCGCGTGGCGACGCTACCGTGGGGGCGAGGCGAGCTACCTGTCGATTGCGACGCTGGCCGATCTGACCACGGCCAAGGTTCCCCGCACAGACTCGAACGACATCAGCCCGATGTGGATCGGCGACAGGGTCTTCTTCCTGTCGGACCGCAACGGCGCCATGACCTTGTTCCGGTTCGATCCCGCGACGAAGGCGGTGACGGAGCTGATCGCCAACAGCGGTCCCGATATCCGCGCCGCGAGCGCGGGGCCGGATGGGATCGTGTACGAGCAGTTCGGGCAGATTCACATCTTCGACCTCGCGAGCGGCAAGAGCCGCGCCGTGCCGGTCGAGATTGCCGCCGATCTCAGCGAGGTGCGGCCACGGGTTCAGGCGGTCGACCGCGAAATTCGGTCCGCCGCGCTCTCGCCCACCGGGGTGCGCGCGGTGTTCGAGGCCCACGGCGAGGTGCTGACGGTGCCCGCCGACAAGGGCGACATCCGCAACCTCACACGCACGCCGGGCGTCATGGAGCGGTCGCCGGTGTGGTCGCCCGATGGTCAATCGGTCGCGTTCTTTTCCGACGAATCCGGTGAGTACGCGTTGCACGTCAAGCCGCAGAGCGGCGACGGCCAGGGTCGGAAGATCCCGCTGGCCGGCAAGTCGGCGTACTACTTCGGACCGCGCTGGTCGCCCGACAGCACACAGCTGGCCTTCAATGACAACCAGCTGAACCTGTGGCGCGTGGACGTCGCCTCGGGCCGTCTCACCAAGATCGACACCGACCACTTTTATCCGTTCGAGTCGCTCGAGCGCGATGTCGCGTGGTCGCCTGATTCGAAATGGCTGGCATACGCCAAATACCTGCCGAACCGCCTGCACGTGATCAACCTGTATTCGCTGGACAGCGGCACAAGCACGCAGGTGACCGACGGGCTGAGCGATGCGCGCTATCCGGCGTTCGATCGGGACGGCCAGTATCTCTTCTTCACCGCCAGCACGAACTACGGGCCGGGCGCCCACGGTCTCGACATGACGAGCGACGAGCACCAGGTGACGCGCGCCGTCTACGCGCTGGTGCTGCCGTCCGACGTCGCGTCGCCGATCGCGCCGGAGAGCGACGAAGAAAAACCCGCGGCCAAGCCGCAGCCGAAGGACGGAGACGCGGCGCCGAAACCGGTGCGGATCGATCTTGCGGGGATGGCCCAGCGGATCGTGGCGCTGCCGATTCCGGCGAGGAACTACGTCAATCTGCGGGCCGGCCAGGCGGGTGTGGTCTACGTGCTCGAAGCGGTGGACGAATCCCTGCGCAACCGGAACCAGGGTGCCCTGATACTGTCGAAGTTCGACCTGAGGACCCGCAAGGTGGAGAAACTGGCGGACGGCCTCGATTTCTTCGACGTGTCGTTTAACGGCGACAAGATGCTGCTGGCGCTCCGGCCGGGCGGCGACAGCCCAGGTGGAGACGTGCAGCCTCAGTTCGTGATCGCGCCGTCGGGCCAACCGCTGAAACCCGGCGAAGGGATCCTGCGGCTCGCGGGCATGGAGGTCAAGGTCGATCCGCTCGCCGAATGGAAGCAGATGTACCGCGAAGTGTGGCGCATCGAGCGCAGCTACTTCTACGATGCGAACCTTCACGGCCTGGATGCGGCAGCAGTGGAGAAGAAGTACGAACCGCTTCTCGACTCGCTGGCCTCTCGCGACGATCTCAACTATGTCTTTCAGGAAATGCTCGGCGACATCACGTCCAGCCATCTGCGCGGGGGCGGCGGGACGGTGCCGCGTGGCAAGCCGGTGCCCGGCGGGCTACTCGGCGCGGACTACGAGATCGCCAACGGCCGGTATCGCGTGAAGCGTGTCTATACCGGCGAGAGCTGGAACCCGCAGTTGCGCGCGCCGCTCAGCGGTCCCGGCATCAGCATCAAGGAAGGCGAGTACCTGCTGGCGGTGAACGGCCGCGAGCTCTCTGCCGCGGAGGACGTCTCGGCGTCCCTCGAGGGCACGGCGGGCAAGCGCACCGTGCTGCGCGTCGGCCCGGATCCCTCGGGTGCGAACGCGCGGGACGTGGCCGTGCAGCCGGTCGCGAGCGAGCAGGCGCTCCGCAACCTGGCGTGGATCGAAGGCAACCGGCGCAAGGTGGACCAGTTGAGCGGCGGGAAGCTCGCGTATGTCTATCTACCCGACACCGCCGACGCGGGGCTGACGAGTTTCAACCGGTATTTCTTCGCGCAGGTCGAGAAACAAGGCGTGATCCTGGACGAGCGGTTCAACGGTGGCGGCCAGGTGGCCGACTACATCGTCGACGTGCTCAACCGGCCGCTGCTCTCGTACAACAGCTTCCGCTACGGCGCGATCACGAAGAGCCCGGCGGGCTCCATCCCAGGCCCGAAGGTGATGATCATCAACGAAACCGCCGGGTCGGGCGGCGACATGCTGCCGTGGATGTTCCGCTATACGAAGGCAGGCACGCTGGTCGGCAAGCGCACGTGGGGCGGGCTGATCGGCGTGATCGGTTTCCCACCGCTGATGGACGGCGGTACCGTGACGGCGCCAAACGTCCGCATCTTCAGCCCGTCTGGCGAGTGGATCGCGGAGAACACCGGCGTGGCGCCGGATGTCGAAGTCGACTTCGAGCCGAAGTCGGTGGCGAACGGTCGCGACCCGCAGCTGGAGCGCGCGGTTGCCATCGCCATGGAGCAGTTGCGGAAGAGTCCACCGGCGGAGCCGCGCCGTCCGGCCTACCCGGATTATCAGAAGCCGGCATCCGCGACCCGCCCGGGCGCGACGCCTTCGACGAGGTAGACCGCGTGCCCCGCCGTCGCAGTCGTATGTGGCCGCGGGTCTTCAGACCCGCCTCAGCGATCTGTAGTCGACAAGTTTCAGATCCGCCCGCCGCTCCATGGGCCACACTATCAAAACCACCTCAGAGTCGATCAGGCCTGACATGTCCCAGAACACGATCGTGCGCTTCGTGAAGCGGCCCCAGGGTTTCGTCGACGAGAGCAGCTTCGCCATCGAGCCCGCGCTCATGCCGCAGGCGGCCGACGGCCAGATCCTGCTGCGCAACTTCTACCATTCGCTCGACCCGTACATGCGCCCGCGCATGACCGAAATGGACAGCTACATAGCGCCGTTCGATGTCGGCCAGATTATGGAGGGCGGCGGCATTGGCGTCGTCGTCGAGAGCCGCCATCCGGACTACAAGCCAGGTGACGTCGTGAGAGGGATGCTGCAGTGGGCCGAGTATCAGACAGCCATGCCCGGCGGCTTCATGCGGAAACTCGAGTCCAGTGGGGCAGCCTGGAAGGATTATCTGGGTGTCCTCGGTTCAGCGTCGCTCACTGCGTATGTGGGGCTGACGCTCATCGGTCAGCCCAAGGCCGGCGAAACGCTCTACGTTTCTGCCGCCTCCGGTGCCGTAGGCTCCATTGCCGCTCAGATCGGCAAGATCATGGGTTGCCGTGTGGTGGGTTCCGCCGGCACCGACGACAAGATCGCATGGTTGCGCGACGAACTGGGCCTCGACGCCGCATTCAATTACCGAACCGTCGCGAGCATGGACACCGCTCTTGCCGCGCACTGCCCGGAGGGCATCGACATCGACTTCGAGAACGTGGGTGGCGAGACGTTGCAGTCAGTCCTGGACCGGATCCGCCCGCACGGCCGCATCATCATGTGCGGCGCCATCTCCGAGTACAACACAGCAGGCCCCGGCCTGAAGCGCATCTTCCGCATCGTCAGCCACAAGGTGCGAATGCAGGGCTTCATCGTTTCGGAGCACTTCGACATGATGCCCGCCTTCAGTGCCGCCATGACAGGGTGGCTGAAGAACGGCAAGATCAAGTACCGTGAGACGGTGATCGAGGGCATCGAGAACATGCCCAAGGCGCTGGTTGGTCTGTTCCGCGGCGAGAACTTCGGCAAGCTCCTCGTCAAGGTCGGCCCCGAGCCCAACTAGACGGTCACGGCCGCAGCAGCGCCCGCCAGCCGAGGATCAGTGTGACTTCGTTGGGTGGTTGCGCGCTTGGCTGCTGCGGCAAAAATATGCGCGAGCCGTCGGGGCTGACGTCGTAGCTGGTACCCCAATGACGCCCGTTGAGCGACCCCACGGGCACCGCTTCGGCGCGTCCCAGAGTGAGGCCGTCCTTCGTGCGGTTCACGGCGACACGGTGCAACAGTCCGCTTCGGTTCACGTAGTAGATGGCGGAGCCGTCCCGTTTCCACACTGGCTGGTCGCCCTGCCCGCTCGAGACCACGACACGTCGAGCCGGCCCGTCCAGGCTGACGATGGACACTTCGGGGCCGCCAGACTCCAGAGAGACGTACGCCAACCAATGGCCGTCGGGAGAGAATCGCGCGTCGCGCTCCGCGGACGCCCCTGACAGCAGGCGTCTGGCGGGCTCCGATCGATCGACCGGAACCGTCCAGATGTGGTTATCGGCCGTCACGAGCAACAGGCGCCCGTCGGCTGACCAGTCTGTGGGTTCACACGCCATCCCGGGGCACGCCAATGCGACGGCGGTGCCGGTGCCGTCGGCCTGCGAGATCGCCAGGTGCGGTTTCGTGAGCGAACCGGCGCGGTATGCGATGCGATCGCCGCCTGGGGACCACACCGGCGAGACGTCCAGATCCCTGGTGTTGGTGACTCGCAGTTGCGTGCCTCGATCGAGGTCCCTGACCCAGAGGTCGGGATCGCCCCGTTCCACGTCGACCAGCGAGCGCAGGAGGCGGCGGCCGTCCGGCGACACTCGGGGCCAGCCGCCAAGCTCCGGCTCGGGGAGCCGTTCGATCACCTTGAGCTGGTCGCCCGTTCCCGACATCGCGACCAGGTGCGAGCCCCACGGCACCGGCATCTGCGCCAGCGCCAGGATGTCCGGTCCGGCGCCGAGCATCGCGGGCTCGTGGGGCGTCGCTTTCGCGGCCGCGAGCGCCAGGCGCCTGACGTCACCGGCGGCGGCGAGCCGGCGGGTGTCGAACGCCCGCGCCTCGATGCCGTGGTCACCAACGGTGAGCAGTGTTCCGTTGTCCTGCGACGGCCATGGCACGAAGACAACGCCCGACGGCGAGAAGAAGAGTCGCGCGCCCGGCCGTGCGGGCACCGCCGTGCTGCCCGCGTAGACACCGCGCCGCGCGATGTCGATCGAGGCAACGTGATACACGAAGTGCACGCCGTCGGGGAGGAAGGCCGGCCAGCGATACGTGATGTCGCCAACTTCGGTGGCCAGCACTGCCGCCGGTGCAACCGGCCCACCATGCGCAGGGACCTGCAACAGGTCGGAGTCGCGAAAATCCGGCTGGAACACGATGGTGCCAAGGCGGCTCCACGCTCCGCCACGCGGATCGGGTGCGTCGGCCAATGCGACCGGCACGCCGTCGGGCACGCTCACGGTCATGAGCTTGCCCTTGGCGAAGAATCCAAGGCGAGTGCCATCGGGTGACCAGAAGGGCTGTCGCGCGCCCTCGGTGGCGGCGATCGCCTGCGGCTCGAGGGATGAAAGCTCGCGGATATACAGTCGCGGCGCCGATGCCGCGCGGCCCACGAACGCGAACCGCCGCCCCGTCGGGGACACGATCGGATCGGACAGCAGGCGCAGGTCCCCCGGCAGTCGCCACGTAAACTGCGACACCGCCGAGGTGTCGGCGGCCGGAGCCGCCGGCGTGCGCGCCCACACCACACCGAACAGCACCGCGAGCGCGAGGCCCGCCGCCACTGCGCCGGCGACCCATCGCCCGCGCCGTCGTGGCACTGGCGGCCCAACCCACACGGCGCGGCGCGCTTCCGGCACGGCCGCCGTTGCCGGGAGCTGTTCCAGCGTCCACGCCAGGTCGGCCGACGAATGAAAGCGCGCTTCCGGCGCCTTCTCGAGGAGCCGGGTCACGATCGCCGAAAGGTGCGGCGAGACTCCGGAGTCGTGCGTGTCGAGCGCGGGCACCGGGTCGTGTAGCACGGCGTATAAGGTGTCGATCGTGTGCTCGCGCGCGAACGCGCGCACGCCAGTCAACATCTCGTAGGCGATGGCGCCCAGCGCGAACAGGTCGGCCCTGGCGTCGCCGCGGTCCCCCAGGATCTCTTCGGGAGCCAGGTAGCCAGCGGTGCCGACGAGCATGCCGGCCATCGTCGCGAGCGGCGGGCCCTTCGGCGGTGCGTGCGGCGCCAGGCGCGCGACGCCGAAATCGAGAATCTTGGTGGCCCCCGCCCGCGTGAGGAAGAGATTCTCCGGCTTCAGGTCGTGATGAATGAGATCGGCCGCGTGCGCGGCGACCAGGCCTCGCGCCACGTCCAGCATGATGCGACGGACGTCGTCGGGGGGCAGCGGCCCGCGCAAGAGCCGGTGGCGCAGCGTCTCGCCGTCGAGCAGCTCCATGACGATGAACGGCCGCCCGTCGTGCATGCCCACGTCGAACAGCCGCACGATGTTGGGACGGTCCAGCGCCGCGGTGACGCGGGCTTCCTGAATGAACCGTTCCACGACGCCGGGCTCATGCTGAGTGCCGCCCGAGACAAGCTTCACCGCGACGTCACGCCCAAGGCGTACGTCGGTTGCGCGATACACCTGTCCCATCCCGCCGCGCGCCAGGAGCGCCACGATGCGGTACGGGCCGACGAGTGTCCCTGCGGCAAGGGTGGCATCTTCGGCCGCGAGGTCGTCGAGGACGAGAGCGAACGCCGGGGTTTCGAGAAAACCGGCCGCAATCGGCCCCGCGCTCACGAGCTCGTCGACGTCGGCCTGGAACGCCGGATGTTCCGAGAGGAACTCGCGGCGCAGGCGCTCCCGATCGCCGGGAGCGGCGCCGAGCCACACGTTGTGCCACTCAGAGAGCCGGCCCCAGGCCTCATTGTCCATGGGCACCTCGCCGCGACAGCTCCCGCGACAGCCACGCGCGCGCCGTGTTCCAGTCGGCATTCACCGTCCGCGGCGACACGTCGAGCGCTTCAGCTGTTTCCTCCACACTGAAGCCGCCGAAGAAACGCAGCTCGACGACCTGGCTCGCGCGCGGCGACACTGCCGCCAGCGCGGTCAGTGCGTCAGCCACGGCAATCACGTCGACAGATGCCTGTGGCGCCGCCACGTCGATGGCGTCGAGTGAGACAGGTGCGACTCCGGCCTCGCGTTTGGCGGCCTTGCGCGTTCGTGCGGCATCGACGAGCACGCGGCGCATCATCGCGGCCGTCGTGGAAAAGAAATGTGCTCGGCTCTGCCATCGAACGGTCTTTTGCCAACCCAACAGGCGCAGATACGCCTCGTGCACGAGCTCGGTTGCCTGCCAGCCGTGGGCCGCCTGCTCCCGGGCAAGGATGCTGCGCGCGAGCCGTCGCAACTCGGCGTGCAGCAACGGCGCCAGCTGGTCCAGCGCGGTGGCGTCGCCGCGATCCCACGCCTGCAGCAGCCCCGTCAGGTCGCCGGCTTGCCCGGATGCCCCGTTCACGTTCGGAGTCTATCAAGCCCAGCCATGCGACTCGCGCGCGCCGGCAAATATCTCTGAGTGTTCAGGCGGATTCGCTCCACAAGACGCGCAGCGCGCCCCGCTGCGCGTTTCGGTTCCCGATTCCGCTTGAACAGGTAGAAAGAGAGGAAACTTGATGACCCCAAGGACCTTCGCTGCTACCCCACTGCTCGTGGGCGTCACCTGTGTGGTGGCATTCCTGACGACAACCCCGCTTGCCGCCCAGACGAACACGCGGATCATGAGCGGGTTGAACAGTCCGCGTGGACTGGCTTTTGGTCCTGACGGGGGCATCTACGTCGCCGAGGCCGGAACCGGCGGCGCGGGACCGTGCCAGATCAATTCGGCGAACGAGAGTCGCTGCTACGGTCTGACGGGCGCCATCTCGCGCTTCCTCAATAACGTTCAGCAACGCGTTGTCACCGAACTCCCCTCCCATGCGTTGGCCGGCGGCGATGCGGCTGGCGGGCCAAGCGACGTGGGCTTCCAGGGTTCTTCGATGTACGTCCTGATGGGCCTCGGTTTCGACCCGTCGTCGCAGGCGCGGTCGCGGTACGGATTCAGGGGAAACATGTTCGGCACGCTCCTGCAGATTTCGAGAACCGGAGAGATTGCCGAGGCCGGCGACGTGTCCGCATACGAACGAGACGTGAATCCCGCTGGCGGGCCCCTGGACAGCAATCCGTTTGGCCTGCTCGTGTTGCCCACACTGCGGCTCGTGGCTGACGCTGGAGCCAACGCGTTGCTCAGCGTCGCTCCGAGCGGCCTGGTCAACACGATCGCGGTCTTTCCCTCGCGCCCCGCCCGGGTGACCGACGCCGTGGCCACCGCCGTCGCGGTAGGACCAGATGGCGCGTATTACGTCAGCGAACTGACAGGCGTGCCGTTCACCGCCGGCGCAGCCAGCGTCTATCGGGTCGTGCCAGGCCAGGCCCCGCAGGTGTTTCGAAGCGGACTGACGACGGTGACCGACATCGACTTCGGGCCGGACGGGAGCCTCTACGTGATCGAGCACTCCACAGGGCCCGCATTCTTCGCGTTGCCCGGCGATCTGGTGAAGATCACTCCGAGCGGACAGAAGACGGTTCTGGTGTCGAACCTGAATCGCCCGACGTCAGTGCTCGTGGCCAGCGACGGCACGGTCTACTACACCAATGGAGGCATCACAGCAGGAGCGGGCGAAGTGTGGAAGCTGACACCCTAGCGGTGTCCGTCCAGGTGGCTCACTTCTTCTCGTTGGGTGCGCCAGTGCCTGACGAGCCGAGGAAGAGCGTCTGCCCGTTGGGCAGCGTCAGGTCACGCCCGTTGGCGCGACGCGATCCGTCTTTCGACTGGTAGCCGTCGACGATGATTTCCGTGCCGTTCGTCAGTGACTCCTTTGTCAGCCCACGCCTCAACAACGTATTTGGCGTTCCGGTTTCGATCATCCATTCCTCGACCGTACCGTCGGGCTTCTTCACATCCACGTAGATCCAGGCGTGCGGATTCACCCAGAGCATCTTCGTGACCGTCCCCTTGAACTTGATGGGCTTGTTCGCGTCGAACTCCGCGCTGAACGCATGGTGGGCGAACGCCGGAGCGGCCACGACCAGCAGCAGTGCGGCGCCGGCAAGGACGAGCGATCGGAACGTTCGCATCGGACTACCTCTCTTCGCCAGGTCGAGCCGGTCGCTGGCCTGCGGTTTCACCGTTCTTCTCCCTGAGCCGGGCTCCTGTCAGGAAATGCACCATATCGAAGTTGTCTTCGTGGCAGGCGTACTCGAACATCTGCTCGCCGGGATCGACCTTGTTCCACGGAATCAATGCCGTCCACGGCTTTGTCCACGTTATCGGATCGGCGAGGGTGAACTCGTAGTTGATCGCGTCTGATGCGACACGGGTAAAGCGCTCGGTGATCGTGAACGTCGCGGGGTTGGCACCCTGGAACAGCACCCCCTCTTCGCTTTTGAAGTTCCTCGTCTCCACGACGAGCGTCGAGCCTTCCCAGTGACCACGTGTATCCCCGAGCCATTGCCGCAAGTCCTTGTTGAGATGCGGGCGGCCGTCCACAGGAATGATCCGAGCGCTGTGGATCATCTCCGGAGCAATGGTCACGTAGCCGGGACTCTGGAAGATCTGGAAGTTGTTGTTGTAGATCGTCGGCAAGTACGGCGGCACGTCGGTGCGAACGACGCAACGAACGGGCCAGGACATGTCGGTGAAATCGGCCGGGAGGCCGGCGGCGAATCGTGCGGCTCCGTCGGCACGCGCGGCCTGCGCCCGCCGGCGCTCGGGCGACGGCGCCACGAGCGGCGGAATCCGTCCGTCAACCGGATCCACGATAAGAGACGTGCGCCGGTCGGCTGTGATCTTGAGTCGTCGCGCGTCCATCCAGTGCTCGTTGTACGCGCGGTTGACGTCGGCGGCGTTGCCACCGTCGCGCCGATCGCGCGTGAGATCGTGCTCGAGCGACTTCTGGAACTCCTCGGCTTCTTCGTCGTTGAGCACGCCTCTGTCGCCAACGTTGCCCGGCCGCTGCAGCGGCGTGCTCGTGGCGTCGTTCCACACGCCTTGCAGATCCGGATCGCCCCACGGTGTTTTCGGCGCGGTGTACTTCTTCGGGGCCTGGCCGGCCGCCGGAACGACGAGGCCCGCCGCGACCACGGCCACGAGCACACCAATGGACGCCAGAACTCGGTTGCGCATGGCTGTCACCTCGCGGTCTGCTTGCGGAAGGTGCCGAACAGGAGCTCTTCGGTGAACGGAACGCACTTGAATTCGAGCAGCTGGACGTTCTTCTCCATTCGGCGGTAGAGCGGGAAGCTGATCTTCCACGGGCGCGTGAACACGTTCGGATCCTCGATGGTTGCTTCGTACATCATGTGGTACGGACTCACCGGTGTGTAGCGTTCGACGACGTGGAGCGCATCGCTGTGGAAGTCACCGGCGCGGTCGAACCAGGTTTCCTCGCGCTGGCCCGTGACGTCGACGACGAGTGTGTCGGCATCCCAACGTCCGCGCGACCAGCCCATCCACGAGTCGGTCGGCGCGGCCTGCTTCCAGTCCATGCGGATGATGCGAGTGGCGCTCGTGAACTCGTACGCCATCAGGATGTACGGACCCGTCCCCTGCACGATGTGAAACGGGAACGGCATGTAGGTTGCGCGCGGCACGCCGGGCATGTAGCACTTCATCTCCGGATCGCCGAACGCGTGCCACGTCTTGTCGTTGCTGACGTCGACCCGCAGTCGATTCTCGAAGTTGGCTTTCTTTTTCGCGAGCGCATCCGCCTTATAGGGAATCTCGCCGCCTTCGACGATGCTCTGTCCGGCAGGGCCTGCGCCATACGCACCCGTGAGCTCCGGATGCGGACCCGGCTGGGCCTCGTGATCCTGAAGGTCCCAATTCGCCGTCACAAATGCCTGCCAGATACCGTTGAGATCGGGGTGGCCATCGGCCGCGCGGGGCGGGCGATATGCGGATGGAAACTGCTGGCCCGCCGGCGAACGTTGCTGTCCTAAGAGCGGGGGAACGGCCAGCGAGAGAAGGACAATGACGCCGGCCACGCCGAGACACCCGATCGTGCGCCGAAGCTGCATCGTGGGCCTCCGAGGTTCCGTGCTGTCGAATGTACGGGTTGGTAGGTAACACGGGCCGTCGCCGCGGTCAAGGAGAAGTCGGGGCGCGGAGGGCGACGCGGATCGATCCCGTGACCGCGCTGCAAACCGAGGAGCGGTGGCGCGCTGGGCGCTACTGACGGTCGCAGTTCGGAGGGTTTGCCGTCGTGTTATGGGGCATTCGGGTCCAGATTGTTCACTGACCTCACGCGCGGCGGCTGGCCTATCAGGACGGGGAGGCCACGTCCAGCCCGAGTGCCGTGGCCGCGCTTGCCATGCGGCTGTCGTAGGTGACCACGGCGATCAGATCCTGGCCCAGCGAGCGAGCGGCGGCAAGGTGGATGGCGTCCAGGCTCCTCAAAGCGCTGGTGCCGAGAAGCCCGGCGTCGTCGAGCAGTTCGTCGTCCAGCGCTACGAGGTCGATACGATTCAGGAGCTTCCTGGCTCTCGCCAATGCCCGGCCGCCCTGCGCGCTCACGGCACGAACCACTTCGGTGCGGGCGAGTCCGCACGAAGCCCTCTCGGTGTGTTGCTCGAGGTACCGCATCAGGGCCACTGACTCCGGTTCGCGGACCACCAGCTTCACCAGCGCCGATGAGTCAAGATAGATCACGGCCGCCTACCGTTCGGCGGCGCGCGCTGCCGCAAGAGCCTCCGTCGGGGTCGGCATCCCCGCTCGGGGTTTGACCGGCGCACCGAGGTCGAGGAGATCGCCGCGAGCGGGGGCGAGCCGACCACGCACTATCAGCAGATCCCGCCGGCTCGCCGAGCGCGCCTGCACGAGGAGGGCGACCGGACGTCCGTGTGCCGTGATCTCGAACGATCCACCCGCCTCGACCGCCTTCAGGTATTCGCTCGCCCGCTGCCGCAGCTCGCGCACGCCGATGGTCTTCATGTGCTACATGGTAGCACACCGTGTGGGGCCTCACTTCAGTGCAGGCTTTGTCTCTTGCTGATTCTTCGTTGGTTTAGCCCCATGAGCGGTGTTCCACGGTGTGGGGCTGGGAATTGAACGCAGATTGAACGCGATAATCGCCTCCAATGGGAATAGACATCACCAAGGGCACAACCGTGGCTCAGCAGCTTGCGCGATTCGTAACGAAGGCCTTTAAGGGAGACCTCCCTTCGAGGCATCTCGAGCTGGCCAAAATGGTGGTGGCGAGCACGCTGGCGAGCGCCGCGCGCGGCTACGGGATCGGCTGTGTCGAGGCGTTTCGCACGCTCGCGCTGGAAACCGGCGGCACGCCCGACGCCACGCTTTGGTTCAACGGGACCAAGGTCCCCGCGGCAGCCGCGGCCGGCGTGAACAACGCAAGCAGCGACGCACCGGGAATGGACGACACCTGCCTTCTCCTCATCGGGCACTTCGGCGGACCCTCCACGGCCGCTGCCCTCGCCACGTGGGAGCATCTGGCTCGCAACGCCGTGTCGGTGCCCGCAAGCCAGGTTCTCAAGGCGATTGTTCTCGGCTACGAGGTCGGCAGCCGTCTCGATCTCGCCCTCACCCCCGGACGGATGGATCGGGGCTTCCACAGCCGAGTCACCACCGTTCAGAGCGCCGTCGTCGCCGCGGGTCTCGTCCTGGGTCTCACCGAGGAGCAGATGGTGCATGCGATGACGCTCGCGACTTCGGACGCGGGTGGCATGGCGATCGGGGCCGACCACGCGTCGGACCACCGACCGTACCATGCACACCAGTCTGCGTTCGAAGGCACGCGGCTCGCACGGTTGGCACAGCTGGGTGTCACGGGGCGGCCCGACATCATGGAAGCCCCTCGTGGCTACCTCTCGGCATTCGGAGGCCAGCAAATCTCCGACATCACCAAGGACCTCGGTGAGCGCTGGAACTTCGTCGACTATATGGCGCTCAAGCTGATCCCCGGTGCGCACCCGTTCCACGTCTTCGCAGAGGCGGCAACCGCGGCAGTGCTCGAGAACGACCTCGATCTCGACGCCGTGGCCAGCGTCATCATCTCGGGCGAGCAACTGACGGGCGTGCAGATGAAGGATTGGATCGACATCCGTCATCCCAGGAACCTGAGCGATGCCGCTCACAGCATCGTGTACTTCGTTGCGGCCGCCGTGGCGGACGCGAAGTCCGGCGGCTTCACCTGGGAGCACATGGACGCCGTGAAGATGGCGGATCCGCGCATCGCCAAGCTGCAGGATGTCGTAGAGGTCGACCCCAACCCACTGCCGCTCACCAACCCTCGCTTCGTTCACCTCGATGGGGGGCGCGTCTCCATCGTGACGAAGTCTGCCGAGGTCTTCACCAAGCACGTGCAGCGCCCGAATGGGTCGGCGCGCGTCGTTCAGTGGCCGGCGGTGCGGGAGAAGTTTCGACGGCTAGTAGGCAACGCAGGCATGCCCGAAGAGCAAGTGGAGGAGATGCTCCGCAGGATCGAGAGCTTCGAAGGCCTGGCGAGCCCGTCCGAGCTGACGGAGTTGCTCCAACTTCCTGCCAGCAAGTAGGGTGAAACGATCTGAACGCGGATAGCCGGCAGGACTGACGTCTGAGAGCGGGTGCTCGACCGACCTACTTTTCGCTCGTGTCGCGCCCGTCGCGCGGAGCGCCGGTACCAGACGACCCCATGAACAGCTTTCGCCCGTCTGGGAACATCACGTCACGTCCGTTGGCACGATTGGTCCCGTTCTTTGCCCGATAGCCATCCACGACGATTTCAGTACCCGCCGGCAGGGTTTCCCGGGTCAATCCACGCCGCAACAGCGTGTTGGGCGTGCCGCCTTCGATCATCCACCGTTCGACGCTGCCGTCGGGCTGCTTCACGTCGATGTGGATCCAGGTGTGAGGATTGATCCATTCCACCTTGACCACGGCCCCCTTCAGCTGCACAGGCTTGTTGGAGTCGAACTCCGCCGCGAACGAGTGATGTGCCTGCGCTGCGCCGCCGAGCAGAACTCCGAGCGCTGCGACGCCTGCGGCGATACCAAACCGGCTCATAGTCCCCCCACTCACTTGCGCGACGCTGCGGCGCGTTCTTCCTCACGGGCGCCGCTCAAGATACCTTCCATGCCGTAGTTGCCTTCGTGGCAGGCGTACTCGAACATGTCCTCGCCCGTGTTCACGAAGGGGATGACCAGCGTCCATGGCTTCGAGAATGTCGTCGGGTCGTCGATAGTGACGCGGTACTCGACTTCCTCCGGACCCACTCTGGTGAAGCGCTCAACCAGATGGAGGTTTTCGGCGGCGCCCCGGTAGAGGATCTTGTCGGTGAAGTTGGTCGTATCGACAACCAGCGTATCGCCTTCCCAGCGACCGACCGAATCACCCATCCAATTCCGGATGGCCGAGGGAACGTGCGACCGGCCGTCGGTTGGAATGACGCGCGTGCCGCCCAGCATCTCGATCTGAATGGCCACGTACCCCGGCGCCTGCGTAAAACGATAGTTGTTGTTGTAGGCGGTCGGCGACATCGCGGCCGGCATGCCCCGGGTAATGCAGCGTTCGAACGTGCTGCGGTCCAGCCAGGTGTCGGTCCCGCGGCCAGTGGCCCCGGCGCCACGGAACGCCGGCCGCTTCGGTTCGTCGGCCGCGCGTTTCGTCGCGGCCTCGGTCAACGCCGGCACCTTCCCGTCGGCGGGATCCACCACGAGCGACGTTCGCGGCGTCGTGACCTTCGTGCCGCGGTCCCACCAGAAATCGTTGTACGCGCGCTCGACGTCGGCGCGAGTTCCCTTGTTGCGCCCTTCGTCTCCACCGCTCTGCTGGGCGCGCGTCTCCAGCGCGGCCACTTCCTCTTTCGTGAAGAACTCCCGCCCGCCGACGTTCGCTGGCCGCTCGAACGGCGTGATGGTGCGGTTCGAAAACGTGCCTTGCAGGTCGGGTTCGCCCCACGGCGTACGTGGAGCGGTCCACTTCCGCGGGGCGGCGCCAGCTGTCGGGCCCGGAGCCGCCGTTCGCGTCTCCTGCGCTGACGCGGCTGTGCCGGCAATGGACACCACCGTGAACATCGCAACGGTCAGCCGGACTGCCTTCATAGCCATCTCCTCCCCTTTCGCGAATCGCGCCGGCAGGATCCTACCAGACTCCCACGAGTCGCAGCGCGGCGACGGCGGCAAACGCCAGCAAGAGCCCATCGAACAGGCGCTGCGGCATACGCCGGGTCAGCCAACGGCCGAGCGAGCCGAGGACCCGAGCGCTGGCCGAAGACGCCAAGCGTGGAATCGTGCGCCCGAGGCGTCCACCGTGGGGTCGTTGACCGTCACGTAGTACTCGAGCGTGTCGTCCGAGACCCGGCGAAACTTTCGGTGAGGTGCAGGTTCGTGCTCACCCCCGCCACTCGCCGCAGCGCAGTGCAGTCCCATTGTCGCCTGGAGGACGACGTCCTGACCGCCGACCTGATGCAGGTAGGATCGTCCGACGCCGTACAGCCAGTGCGCGCACGATAGCGACGACGTTGCGGACGCGCTCGACGATGAACCGCGATCGTCGCGGCTGCCGTCGGATACGACCCCGGCCGTGCGATTGGCACTCGACGGGGCGTTCGCTACTTCCGTCGTCGCCGAGGTCACGGGAGACGACCTCGTAGGCGTGCCTGGCAGCGTGGAGGGCGGAGTGCCCGGCGGTGTGGTGGGTGGCGACGTGAAGGACGTCAAGTTTGATGGCCAGCCGATGGCGCCGGACACCAGCAGATATAAAGATCTGCGCACATCCATCAGGAGGCACAGTGTTCAACCAGGCCGACCCGGACGACAAGTTCACCACGCTGAGTCTCTACGAGGATCCGGAACCCGCAGCGCAACGGGCGCGCGCGCGGGCGCGCGAGCTGGAGTCCGGGAAAGTGTTTTGGTGGCTGTGCAGTGGGATTGGGCTGGCGGTCGTCATCGCGATTATGTACGGCGATTACATCGACTACCTCGCGCACAAGCAGGAGCTCTCCGGGCTCATCGCCCGCGGCCGGCGCATTCCCGCCCAGTTGTCCGGCGAGCCGGTACGTGACGGAGGTCGCTATAGCTATGTCGGAGCGAGCTGGCGCGTCGAGTACGCCTATACGGTGGACGGGCGTGCGTATAAGGGGAGCGCGCACATGCACGCTCGCCCGGCTTCCATTACCGTCGTAATCGACCCGTGGAATCCAGCAGCCCACAGGGCCGACGGTTCTCTGGAGCCTTCCAACATGGACGGGCAACGCCTCCTCGCGCTTGGCGCGCTCGCAGCCGGCTTCGGGCTCGCGTTCCTGTTCGCGGGGCCGCTCGAGTGGCTGAACAGGCGGCGTGAATGAAGCGTGCGGTCTGGACTCGAACTTTCACGGTCGTGCCATCGCCAGCCCCTCACCCTGGTGAATTCGGTATGCTTCAGCGGACTGACGCGGATCCGGTGAATGAATTCTGAACTGGTCTGAGCCGCAGCGCACGCCAGGGACGACTCTGTTCGCACAAGTCATGCGACCTCGACCGGGCGCGACCGGGCTAGCCTCGCCCCTTCCGACAGCGTTCCGCGGTGGTGATCGGTTAGACCTGATCACTGCTGCGGGGAGCAGACTCGCGCCAGAGCCGGAGGCGCCATTGATCGCGAGAACGAGAATTGTCGGCGTGGCGGCGGTCCTGCTGTCCGCGCTGGTCGTGGCAGCCTGCGACAGCCGCAGCGCCGCAGGAAACCGCGCCGCAGGTTCCGATGCATTCCCGGAACTGACGCGACCTGTGAACGACTTTGCAGGGGTCATCGACGACACCGCCGCTCGTGCGATGGAGGCCCAGATCCAAGGCCTGCAACGCGACACCGGGGCCGTCGTCATTGTCGCGACGCTGCGCACGTGCGCCCCGGTGACCGACATCCGCGCGTGTTCGATGGCCGTGTTCGAGAACCACGGCAAGGGGATCGGGCAGCGGGGCAAGGACAGAGGCGTGCTGCTCTTGCTGGTGCTCGACGATCGCCAGGTCCGCATCACGACCGGATACGGCATGGAGCGCGTGATCCCGGACGCGCGCGCCCTCGAGATCGTCAACGAGATGACGCCCTCGTTCCGGGGAGCGCGCTACGGTGAGGGTTTGCGCCACGGCCTCGACAGGATTGCCACAGAGATCAGACGCGTTCGCTAAAAGGGGCGTCAGCCAGGGCGAATGCGGAACAAGAGCATCCAACCGTTCGGTGGCGTCACGACAATTACTTGACCGCCGGACCGATCGAGCACCATCCTCATGCGGCATGGTGCCGGTAGAGCGGGAACTCGCCGCGCTCAAATTCCTCGATGACCTGTCCGTGCATCTGAGGGACGTCCGCGAGCCGCACAAGGCATTGCGTCATGCCCTTCGCGACACGTGCGACTTCTTTCAGGCGGCTCACGGCTGCGTCGCCGAGCTCCGTCCCGGGCGTCAGAACGCCGACCTTCTGTTCGCACTACCAAAGCAGACCGACTGGGATCTCGACGTCCTGACGCGCTACATCCGACACACGCATTTTCCCGCTCAGCAGGACATGCTGATCGGATCGGTACGACGCCGTGGCGGCGCATGGGGCGCGATCGCCGTCGTGCGTCCGCGTCATTCGTTCGATCGGGACGATCGACACCTCATGGCACGGATCACCACGGTTCTGTCGGCCGCCGTTCACCGGATCGATCGCGACCGGCTCCTCGGCGTGCGGGATCGGATCGACAGAAAGATGATGGAGCAAATCCATCCGAAGGATCTCTTCTACCAGATCCTGGATGGCATCCGGTCATTGACGCTCTACGACCATTCGTCCGCGCTCCTCATCCGCGAGGAGAACGAGGCGTCGCTGCGCGTCGTGGCGGAACAGATTGCCTGGACGAAGGCCAAGAGCGAACGGATCGGACTGCGCATTCCAATCACGGATGACGCGGCGGCGCTCCTGCAGTCGGCGCAGGTCTACGGCTTCGATCGTCACGGTGATCGCTGGAGGGAGTGGCGGGATCAGCCGGCGGACGGGCTTGCCACTCTGCTCGACTACAACGCCCCCGACGGCGAGAGCATCCGTGAAGCGTCGATGCTGTGTGCACCGCTCGTCACGCGTGACAGCCTCGTCGGCGTGCTGAAGATCGCGGCCCGCCACCCTGAGCAGCTCAAGCCGTTCGATGCGGAAATGGTCGAGCATTTCCGAGCGCAGGCGGCGGTCGCCATCCAGAATCTCCACCGCACGGAGTCGCTCCGCGCCCGCGTGGTGACAGCAGAGCGGAAACACGCCATGGCGGATCTGGCCCGGAGCGTGTCACACGACGTCAACAACGCCCTCGGGTCGATGCTGCCACTGATTCAGCAGATGCAGGTCGATCTGCGCAGCGGGACGTTCATGCCAGACGTGTTTGCCGAGGACCTGGAACACGCGCAGAAGTCGCTTCAGGTCTGCCGCCGGATCTTCGGTGGCATGCTGACATTCTCGCGCAACGCCGCGCGGCAGAGCCGCGACGGACAGGTGCGGCGCGCGATTGAGACAGCATCGGCCATCCTGAGATACGGCATGAGCCGCAGCGCCATCGAGCTGCACGTCGACATGCGCGATGACATCCCGGCAGTCGCCTGCAGCCAGAGCGACCTCGAACAGGTATTTCTCAATCTGCTCACCAACGCGCGTGAGGCCACGCCGCATGGAGGACGCATCGCGGTCACCGTCCGTTCGGGGGATGGCAGGGTCAACATCACCATCGCCGATACCGGATGTGGGATCCCACGGGAGCATCTTCCGCGGGTGCTCGAGCCGTTCTTCACCACCAAGCCGCACGGCAACGGCCTGGGCTTGTCGATCTGCCGTTCGGTACTGTGGGAAGTCGACGGCACCATCACGATTCAGAGCGAGCCCGGCAACGGCACGCACGTCCATGTACTCATCCCGCAGGCGGACGGGCCGCCGCATCTACAGGGCTCATGAGAACGGCGCGCATCCTTGTCGTGGACGACGAACCAGGCATGCTTCGTGCAGTTGACCGCGTGCTGAGCAAGGACTACCACGTCGTCGGAACCCGTCTGTCGCGTGATGCGCTGTCGGTCGCCAGTGAGTTTCATCCCGAGTTGGCGATCGTGGACATCCGGATGCCCGATCTGGACGGCTTCGAGCTGATGGCACAGCTGAAAGCCCGCTTTTCGGGGCTCGACGTGATCCTGATGACTGGCAGCGTCGATGATCTCGACGAGAAGCTGGTCCGGGCCATCCGCAGTACTGCGTTCTATTTCATCCAGAAACCATTCGATCGCGAGGTCCTCAGGACGCTCGTGGAGCGATGCCTCGAGCTGCGATGGCGCCGCGAGGAACATCGTCTGAACCTGAAGCGGCTGGAAACGGAGATGGCCGAGGCGCGGGCCTTCCAGCAGAGCCTGTTGCCCGATCGGGAGACGGTCGTGAACGGCGTGGCGGTCTGCTGCCGCTACACGCCGTCTTCGGCACTTGGCGGCGACCTGTACGACTATGCGGCCAGCGCGGGCCGCACCGCATTGCTCATTGCCGACGTGTCCGGGCACGGCGTGTCGGCGGCGATGCTCACCGGCATCGTGAAGAGCGCGTTCCATGCGTCGCACGTCGACGGATTCGACCCCAGTGCCGTCGTGCAGCGCGTCTCGGCGGGACTCGCGGCCTTCAGTCCAGACCGATTCGTCACGCTGGTCGCCGCGCTGATCTCTCCGGAAGAACGCCAGTTGCGATATGTGAATGCCGGTCATCCACCGGTCGCTCTGTGGGGACCCGCCCGCGAACCGCTCTGGCTCTCGAGCACCGGGCCGCTGGTCTCGCCGGTGCTGACGGCCTCAATGTGGGATGCGCCGGTCGTGCCGATGGGCGAAGGCGATCACGTACTGCTGTACACCGACGGCATCTCTGACGCGTTGGCAGACCAGGACGGTCGAGCGGAAGAGCGGTTCACGCGCGTCATCGACGGTGCTTCCGGGGGCGGCGCCCCGCTGCTCGACACGATTCTCGCCGACGTCCATCATGAACTGGCGGGCCGGCCGCAACCCGACGACCTCACGCTATTGACGGCGACAGTGCTGGGCCAGCGCGCAGCGCCCTGAGCTTGCCTGGAACGAGGTGCTTGCTCCCGCCACGCGTACGGCATAGATTACGCGGGGTCATCTTCCGTTCCGCGCATTCCTTCATTCCTCAAGGGGGCGCTATGAGCTTCGTCGGCCGAGTCGCGTTCGCGGTGTGTTTCCTGCTGGTCGCCGCAGCGACCGGTTGGGCCCAGGACGGCGTGATCACAGGGCGCGTCACGGATCCGTCGGGTGGTGCCTTACCGGGCGTCGACGTGGCCCTCACCAGCCCGGCCCTGTTGGGAGGGCGGTCGACGGTCAGCGACGAGCAGGGCACCTACCGTTTCGGGGTGCTCCCGCCCGGGGCCTACAGTGTCCGGTTCCAGCTTCAGGGCTTCGGCACGGTCGTTCGGGAAGGCGTCACCCTCACGCCTGGCTTCACCTCCAGCCTCAACATCGTGATGGACGTCGGCTCCCTGGCGGAAACCGTGACCGTGACCGGGGAATCACCGATCGTCGATGTCACGAACGCCGTTGTCGCCACCAACTTCTCCAAGGAGTTGACGGCGGTACTGCCGACCGGTCACGACGTGTTCTCGATGCTCGCGATCACACCAGGCGTCCAGGTAACGGCGCCAGACGTCGGCGGCAGCCGCGCCGGGCAGCGCGCACAGTTCCGCGTGTTCGGCAGTACCTCGCAGTGGAATGTCATCGAGGGCGCCATCATGGCGTCACTGCAGTACGAGGATCCGGACGTCTACGAAGAGGTCCAGGTGGCGGGCGCAAGCAAGGGCGCCGACGCGCCCGTCGGAGGCTCGTTCAACAACTTCATCGTGAAGAGCGGCGGCAACGACCTCCACGGTCTGTTCTTCTACGACCGCGAGCCACTCGCCCTCCAGAGCTCCAATCTGTCGCCAGAGCTCGAGGCGCAAGGGGTCACCAATACCAGCTCCGTCGCCCGCTACCAGTCGCTCCACGCGGACGTCGGCGGCCCGCTGGTGCGCGACAAATTCTGGTGGTTCTATGCCTTCCGCAACCTGAACTCCGACAACTGGACACCCGGCTACTACAACACCGCCACCGGGTTGCCCGAGCCGGTGTTCACGACGCTGCGGAACCACGCCACCAAGCTGAACTACCGCATCAACTCGAACCACACGCTGGCCTATTCGGCGCAGTACAACACCAAGTCCCTGCCCAACTCGGGAGCCTCGGCGTTTGTGGATTCGGCGTCGACGTCGCTCACCGACTTCCCGTACTGGATTCAAGGAGCGTCGCTCACGTCGATCCTCTCCAACCGATCCACGCTCGAGGTGAAGTGGGGTGAGTTCGGGTGGAAATGGTGGACGAGGCCGGGCGCCGACGAGATCTCTCGGATGGATCTCGACACGCAGCTCGTACGCGGCGGACGGAATGCGCCGTTCATCGACCGCAGCCATCACATGAACATTTCGGGTGTCTACTCGCTGACCACGTCTGGCGACAAGGCCGGCGATCACAACCTCCGTCTGGGCTACGGCTACCTCTACGAGGGCGCACCCTACTCTTTCCTCGCACCGAAGGACAGCATCCGAACCTTCTACCGCGGCGGCTTTACGACGCCGGCCGAGATCGAGACCTACGACACGCCGTTCTCCTTCGAGAACGAGGTCACGCACCAGTGGGCGTACATCAACGACACGTGGACGTTGGGCCGCCTGTCCTTCAACGGCGGCGTCAGGCTCGATGCGTTCAAGCCGTATTACGAAGAGCAGGGCAAAGACGGGTCAGGGCCGTACCAGCAGGCGGTGACCTATCCGGGCGTCGAGTTCCATACGCTGAAGGGCTTCGTGCCTCGCATCTCTGGCGTCTACGACGTATTCGGCAGCGGTCGAACGGCGATCAAGCTTGCCTACGGCCGCTACTCCTACAACGCCGGCACGATGACCAACGCCAACTCGATGATGGCGGGATTCGTGAACCCGATGGCTCGTACCGTCAAACGCTACCGTTGGGACGGCACGCTGCCGTACGTGCCCAACCCTGCCAATCTCCTCTCGACCCAGGGTGGTGCCAATCGCACTCTGGATCCGAATCTCGAGCTGCCGTACACCGACGAGTTCGTGGCTGGCGTCGATCAGCGGCTCATGTCGGCAACCACGCTGCGCTTCAACTACGTCCGGAAGCTCGAGCGCAACCGCATGAAGCTGCAGAACACCGCGATTCCCTTCTCCGCCTACAACATTCCAGTGGCGTTCACCGACCGAGGCCGGGACATCGCCTCGACCGCTGACGACCGTGTCCTGACGCTGTACAGCCTGGACAGGGCGTATGTCGGGCTGCGGGCTGACGTGCTCATGAACGATCCGCTGTTCACGGCGGACTACGCGACCTACAACGTCGAGGTCGTCAAGCGTCTCTCCGGCAAGTCGCAGGTGCTGACCGGCTTCGACGTCAGCCATTACGACACGTGGGGGTTCCAATCGGCGATCTCGCAGGACATCGCCACCGACACGAGCGCGATCGGCGTGCCGCAGGATCCGAACCGCCTCACTTACAACAACCGGCAGGACTACTGGCACTGGCAGTACAAGTTCCTCGGCAGCTACGAGCTACCGTGGGGCATCTCCTCGTCCGCGTCGCTTCGGCTGACGAAGGGCGAGCCGTACGGACGCACGCTGAACACCACCGGCCTGACGCAGGGCACGGTCAACCTGACCGTGGAGCCGATCGGCACGTTCTTCTATTCGACCGTGCGGCTCCTCGACCTGCGGTTCGCGAAGAGCGTCACCATGGGGGGCACCAAGCTCGAAGGGCTGTTCGACGTGTTCAACGTCACCAATTCCCCGGCGATTCTCAGCGCGAACACGCAGACGGGGGCGAGCTTCGGCAACGTTCTGACGACCGTCAACCCGCGGATCGCCCGAATCGGCGTCAGGTGGAGCTTCTAGGGAGACGTGGTACTCCTGCTCTGCGCCAGCCCCTCGAGCGCCGGGGCCGAGTTCGGGTCGAGCGAGAGCGCCTCAACAAACAGGCCGGCAGCGACGAACGGCTGGCCGGCGGCCAGCTCCAGCTGCGCGAGGTTGATGTAGGTCACCGCGTCGCGCGGATCAAGACGCAGACTCGTGCGGAATGCGTCACGAGCCGCGCCGATTTCGCCTGACGTCGCGTGAATCGCGCCAAAGAGGTTGTGCGCGTCCGCGTAGCTCGCGTCCAGCTCGATGGCGCGGCGCACGAGCGGGAGCGCAGCCGCGACATTCCCCCGCAGGAAACTCTCACTGGCGGCGAAGTACCAGCTCGCGGCGCGGCGCGGGAAGTCGCGGCGCAGCACCTCCACCGCCGGTGCGAGACGAGCGACGTCGCCGCGGTCCGCCTGGAGCGACGCCAGCTGCTGCCACGCCGCGGGATCTCCCGGGGCAAGTCTCGTGGCCTCGGTGGCGACCGCTGTCGCTTCGTCGAAACGGCCACGCGTCCCGAGAAGCTCGGCGAGCGAGACACGCGGAGCCGGCTCCTGTCCGTGAGACTGAATCAACGCCCGGAGCCACCGGTCGGCATCGTCCATCTGACCCGCCGCGGTGGCCGCCCGCACGAACCCGTCGAGCGTCGTGGTGTCGGTCGGGACCAGGGCGAGGGCCGTCGCGTAGTCGTGATACGCGACGGCCACAGCTCCGGCCTTCATCAGCATTCCACCGCGGTCGCGCCATTGCGCGGCGGTCGCGCCCGCCAGCGCGCGCGCGACGGCCGGCGGCCTGCGCCCCTCGTCGAGCAGCGCACGGAGCGTCGCTGAGTGATCGGTCTGGACGCCCCCGAGGGCGGCAAATGGTCCGGAGAACTCGAGCGCCGTCCGATCGTCGGTCTGGACCAGTGCGCCCGCCCCGTACCGCGACATCTCGTCGGGTCCCCCGACGAAGAGCGAGAGCAGGGCGAAGGGCTCCTGCATACCGACGGTGCGAAGGTCCTCTCCAATCCCGGGCCGCTGCCAGGCCGTGGAGACGTGTTCCATGCCGGGCTCGAGCGGCGCCGTCGAACCAACGAGCAGCAGGTCGCCGTCGCCCGCCAGCCACATCGTGCCCTCGGGAAACACCGCGCGAAACGTCGCGACGATAGACCGGAGATCGGCGTCGCTCACGTCGTAGGTGTGCGCCCACTGACAGAAGATCCCGCCAGGTGCGAGCCGGCTGCGTACCGCCCTGAAGAACTCCTGCGTGAAGAGCGCGGCCACGCCGGCCATCCACGGATTCGAGGGCTCGGAGATGACGACGTCGTAGCGCCGCGACGTCAGCGAGAGGTGCGTCCGCCCGTCGCCCCGCACCAGCCGCGTGCGCGGGTCGTCGAGCCCTCGCCGGTTGACGTCGGCGAAATACGCCGACGCTTCCACCACCTCGGGCGAAATCTCGACGACGTCAACGGAGACGATCGGGTGGACGAGCGCCGATGCGAGCGTGACGCCACTTCCGAGTCCCACGATTCCGACCTGCCGTGGGTTCGAATGGAGCAGCAAGGGCAGGTGTGCGAGCAGCTTCTGCGTGAGCATGTCGGCGCGCGTCGAGGCGTCGACCTTGCCGTCGATCGAGAGCGAACGGTCTCCAGTGAGCGCTTTCACGGATACCGTGCCCGTGGCGCCCTCGCGGTAGTACAGGAGCGTTCCGGCGGTGAGCACGGTACGGCGATCAACGCCGGCAGGCACGAAACGCGTATAGAGATACCCGCCGGCGGCCAGCCACTCACGATCCCACCCTGGGCTCATGGCTATCCACGCGGCGACAGACACGAGTGAAAAGAGCGCCACGAGGCGGCTGCGACCCGAAAAATGGCCGCGGACGATCAGCACCGCCGCGCCGAGCAGAAGGCTCGCTGTGGAGAGGAGCAGTGACATGCGCAGGCCGATGACCGGTATGGCGACGAAGCCGGCCACGAGTGCGCCGGCCACCGAGGCCGTGGTATTCACGGCGTAGAGGACGCCCAGTCGTCGAGCGGGCAACGCGTCGCGGCTGCCGGCGAGCTCGAGCGATAGCGGAAACGCGACGCCCAGACCGATCGCGATGGGCAATGTCACACCGCATGCGATCGCCAGATGGGGAAGCACGATGCCGGCAAGACTGCCCGTGGGTCCCGAGACGCCTGGCCCGATCTCGAGCATCGAGCCGCCGACGAGGCCGACGCTCACGCACGCCGCCGCCGCGGTGGCAGTCAACGTCAGTGCGAGAGCGACCGCCGGACGACTGACGCGCGCAGCGAGCGACGCACCCGCGAACGAACCCAACGCAAGTCCCGTGATGAAGGAGGTCAGCGTGGCGGCAAAGGCATAGATCGACGGGCCAACGACCATGGCCAGCACTCGCGTCCACACCACCTCGTAGCCGAACGTCGCGAAACCGGTGAGCGCCAACACGGTGGCTGCGAGTCCATATCGGTGCCGCTCGGTCTGCCCACTCTCCACCGTCGCAACGACGCGACCGGCGGCGTGCCTCGAGCGTTTGTCCCGACTCTCTCGCTTCTTGGGGCGCGGCGTCGGAGGGATCTCTTCGGACACGACGTCCGGGAGATCGTTCCGGGCGATCGAGAGTGCGAGCACGATGCTGACGGCACTCGCTGCCATACCGATGAATGTCGTGCCAGTGAGGCCAAGCGTGGGAATGAGGACGAAGCCTGCCGCCAGCGACCCGAGCGCGGCACCAGCGGTATTGGCGCCATACAGCCGGCCGGCCGGCCCTCCGGGTCGTGTCGGAGAGGCGACGACGACGCGCACGGCCATCGGAAACGTGGCGCCAAGCGCGAGGGCCGGCACCAGCAGGACCGCGAACGCGCACGCAATCCTCACGATCGAGAAGGCGGAACCGGTACCGTCCTCACCGTATGCCCAGGCGAACACGGGCCCGAGCAGCGTCAAACCGTTCGCGATCACGAGCGCCGACAGCGCGGCCACCGACTCGAGCAGCGCATAGATCCTCAACGCCACTCGACGACTCAGCCTCGACGCCACCCGGCCGCTCAAGACCCCGCCGACCCCGAGCCCGCCCATGAACGCGGCGGTGACCGTGCTGACCGCGGCGGTCGTGTGTCCGAGGTGGAGGATCAGAAGACGGGTCCACGCGATCTCGTACACGAGCCCGGCGATGCCCGAGCACGCATACGCCGCCAGAAGCCATCGCTCAGTGGTCATCACGGGGCGTGCCGTCTGAAGGCGGCGCAAGCGGCCTCATTCTACGGCGAACCCGCGTGAGAAGATGCAGTCGTGACACCCATGCCTTTCCTCGCCATCGTCATCGCGCTGCTCGCCAGCGTCGCACCATTCCCGGTGCAGGTGGCGCAGGGTGCGAGGAGCGCGAACGTGGACGCGCTTCCCGCCGAGATTCCGCTCTTTCCCCTGCCCGAGGTGGTGCTCTTCCCAGGCGTGCCGCGTCCGCTTCTCATATTTGAGCCGCGCTATCGCGAAATGGTGGCCGACGCGTTGAAGGAGAACAAGATCATCGGCATGGTGCTGCTGCGGCCGGGATACGAGAAGGACTACGAAGGGCGGCCACCCATCTCCGGCATCGGGTGCGCCGGCGTGATCGAGGACTACGAACAGCTGCCCGATGGGCGCTACATAGTCCTGCTCCGCGGCCTGACCAGGTTTCGCGTCGTGAGCGAGGATCAGCGCAAGCCGTATCGGCTCGCGCGCGTCGAGGCCGTGCCGGACCTGCTGACGGACGAGGAGCGGGCTCCCCTCAGCACCATGCGGGAGCGGCTCGCGCGCCTGCTCGTTACCGTGCTTCCGCTGGGCGTCGAACCGCCAGACCCCGGACTCGACGACGTCGAGTTCGTCAACCTCACCGCGCAAGCGCTGAGCATGCCCGAGGATGCGCGGCAGGATCTGCTCGAGCGCAACAGCGTTCTCTCACGCGCCCGCGCGCTGGTGGATCGGCTCGAGCAGAGGTAAGCGACCGCGGCTGGTGCCGACAAGGAAGTCATGCCAGCCGCGCCTACCCGCCGATCGAACCGACCCATGCCGTCATCGTGACCGGCCCGGAGAGGCGGACGCGAGTGCCCGTCGGGCCGACGAACTCCGCGCCACTGATGCGGATTGAGGCGCGATAAAGCCAGGGCTGACTGACCCGGATTCCCGGAGGAGCGATCTGGATCGTGAGCCGTCCGGACACGGCTCGCCACGTCTCGTCTTCATCGCCGTGCTGCAGACCCTGAACGTCCGTGCACAGGCCCCAGTCGTACCCCGCGCGATTGGACACCCGGGCCTCGACCTCGAGATCAGGACCCGCGGCCGAAGGTCGAACGTTCGCGGTGCGGAGGTGGAGAGTTGGAGCGCCTCCCGATCGGAGCGTACGGTCAGCACTTCGGCGGCGTGTTCGAGACCACCGGCTCGCGTTTCTCGTGCCCTTGGTAGGTGACCGCAGCATCGACCAAGTCGCGCGACAATGTGAACGCCACTGAGTGCCCTGGCCCGAGGGAGAACGTGGCCGGTTCGAATCGATGGTCGAAGCCGATCGTGCCGAGCAGATCGCACAACCCCCGCTGGTCTTCGGGCACCTCGTTGTACGCGTCCCTCGCGAGCGTGAGGTTCAGCCGTCCGAACCACGTCGCGGTATCCGAGTAGATCGGTCCCCCGCGCATGTAGAGCGCGCACGCCCGCAGCGGATCGTGCGGAAGGCCGATGCCGCTCTGATACATCGCCGCTGTGAAGAACGCCGCCACCGCATCCATGCCCCGGAGGCGATTCCGTTCGGCGATCCGGGTGAGGATCGCGGCGGCGGTCTGGTAGTCGCCGGCGATGAAGGCCGCGACTCCAGCCCGCGTACCACGGTCGTCGGTAGCGCTCGCCGCGGGCGGCGCCTGCGGCCTGGAGTCAGAAGCTCGATCGGCCGGACTGTCGCAACGCCCTGCGAGCTCTGGACTCTCGCGTAGCAGCGCCTCGAAACGGGTGCGTGCCGGCGCGCTGAGCGGCGTCGGCGAGCTGACGGCGGAGAGATAAAGACGACACGCCAGGAACGGGTCGTCACCGGTCCCGAAACCAGTTTCATCCAGTGCGGCTCTGAAGAACTGCGCAATCGCATTCTCAGGTGATGTGGGCAGCGGCGTAAGGATTCGTGCGGCGCCGGCGGGGTCGTTGCGGCTCAACGCCTCGAGACCATCGGCCGTCGAGTTCTGCGCATGCGCGAATGGCGGCACGAGCAGCGGCACGAGGAGAGCGGCGACGAGAGCCGGGGCAAGTCGCATCGCGATGTCTGCCGTGCCGGTCTGTGCGAGCAATTCGAGGGCCACCAGCATGACCGCGCCGGCGGCGAGCAACCTTGCGCCGAGCGTCTGAACCAGCCGATTTCTTGGATCCCGCTCGACGAAAACCGGATCCGCGCTGGCCGCCGCCGCACCTTGTGCCCGCGAGGCTCCTGCCGAGTCCTGTCGGCGCACGGGCGAATCGACAGCGGCTCCGAGGTATACTATGAGTTGATTTCCAGTTGATGCAAGGACGATATGTCGACTCGAGTGTCAAGCGCTTTGCTCGACGTTCCGCTGACCCAGCTGCACAACCCTGAGAGCGGACGGATTGATGCCGCCAGAGTGGCCCAGTTTCTGGGCGTCGCGCTGCCGCAGGTCGCCGCGGCGGTGGGCGCCGGCTATACGGCGGTGCACAAGACGCCAGATGCCTCGAGTCTGCAGAAGGGACTGGGGCCGATCAAGCGGAGTCTCGCGCTCCTGTCACGGGCGACCCGAAATCGGCGCGATGCGCGCGCGTGGCTCAACAGTCCTCATCCGGATCTCGAAGAGAAGACGCCACTCGAAGTGATGCTGAGCGGACATGCGGATGCGGTGGTCACGCTGCTGGAGAACACGATCGCAGGCCTTCCTTCCTGAAGGTCGACGCCTTGCTGCCGCCTCGGGCTCTTCGGAGGATTCTACCGACACTGGGGCGAATCGCCGTGCGCGGACCGTGGTACCGCGCCGTCAACTACGACTATCTGGTGGGCCCGCCGCCTGGTTCACCGCCGGGTAGCGCAGTCCAGCCACTGTGGCCTGGCGGCGCGGCGCGCAGGGGCGCCCGCTTCACGCCGCGTACGGTGCCGAGCGGTCCTCATGCTCCGGGAGTGCCGGGCATCGACTGCTTGTACTTGGCCGAGGACGAGCTGACCCCGCTGATGGAAGTCGCCGGTGTGCTCAGACCGGCCGCCGGCCCGGTGCCGCTGCTGTTCGAGCCGCAGGTGATGATGACGGTCGACGGCGTGCTCAACGACGTCCTTGACCTTGCCGACGTTGCGACCCAGCAGTCGCTCGGCACGACGCACCAGGAATTGACCGGGGCGTGGGTCGTTCAGCAATCCCGGTTCCTGGCCGGGCACGGGCCCCTGCCGCCGACGCAGTTGCTGGGGCAAGAGGCGTTCGCCGTCGGCCGCATCGTCGGGCTTCGCTACCCGTCCTCGAAGAACCCGACGGGCGTCGCGCTCGTCGTTTTTACCACCCGCCTGCGACCGAGTCAGCACTCGATCGTCGTGTTCAACCAGCGCTCGGGCACGCTCCAGCAGTCGATGCCGTGAACTAGCATCGGCGCGGCATCGGTCGCGGCTCCTGCGGGCAATACTTCGACGTTCGATGAGAGGCTGAGCCGCCCGCCAGTCTTTGTGAAGCGCACGAGGGGTTCACCCGGTCTCGCTGGAGAAGCCGAATCCCGTCGTCCAGCTGTTGGTGTCGGCGGTGAACCCTGGCCGAGCGCGGATACGCGGTCACAGTCTACGAGCGGCAGTCCACCTTCGGCGGCAAGGCCCGAAGCATGTCGGCTCTCAATACCGGTACGGAGGGGCGCAAAGACATCCCGAAGCCGATGCGCGACGCGCAGGTGCTCGACCGGCTTCGGTTCCGTATGGGCTTGCCGAATCTGATCCTGTCGACGTTGTGACGGCGAGTCGCGCGGGGGTCGCGCCGCGGCCTCGTCATCCGTTGCCGATCTGACCGGCCTTGTTCTCGAAAATCTTTATCAAGCGATCGGTGTCTGCGATGAAGCGGCTGGCTTCAGTTTGAATCGCGTTGCGAGTCGGGAGGAGCTGCAGGTCGTCGGGCAGTTGTGTCTTCAGAGGCATACGCGCGCTATCGAGCAAAATCGGAACGACTCGAATATTGTTGGCCAAACCCACAGCTATTTCACGCCGAACGTAGTCGTTGGCGTCCGCCAATCGAGGCTGCCCGTCAGCGCCTTTCAACGTGAGCCATTTTTTTCCGATCAGAACCACCAGCCCTTCACATGAGGACAGCGTCCGCTCGATAGCTCTTTCGAAGTCTTCTCCTGGCTCGATCGAGTCCAGATCCATGAAGACCTGGCCCTCGCCGAAATGCCTGTTCATGCGCTCATTCAACCAGCCGGCATAACAAGAGCTTTCGTCCCTGCGGTAACAAATGAAGAAACGGGCGGGCGTGACGGCTTGCTTTGCCGGTGGAGGACCCACGGAGGACTCGGCACGCGTGGAAGGCGGCACACTCTGCCGCGCCGGTTTCGCACTCGTTTCAGGCTTCTGACTCGCTGCGGGCAGCGAACTCGCTGGTGGCGGCGGCTGGCCAATCACAACAACCGGTCGCACATTCGACTCGAACGCGTCCGCGATCTCATCCAGAGAAAGCGACCCCGGCAGAGGAGGCAATTCCGGCGAGCGGGTGGCTGCCGCAGACACCACCTCTCCCAGAGCGAACACGACCTGCTGGTACTTCTTCTTGTTCAGTTTCCGAAGATAGCGAAGACCCTCTTTCAAATACTCTGGAGGAAATCGGCTGTCCGCGAATTGGAGGGTATCGAATGGCGAGGGAAGCGGCCCGTCCATCGGGAACCACAGGACGGGACAAAACGGCTGCGTGACCGCGCCTGGGACTAGGCGCTGGCGCTCCAGAAAGAACTGCACTTCCTTACCGCAGAATTTGCGGCGGAAATATCGGGGCGTACACACGGAGACGAGTGCCTTGCTCGTCTGCAGCGCCTCGACCAGAGCCCGATCCCAGCTCTGACCCAACTCAATCTGTCGTTGGTCGAAGAAACTGGCTTGTTCGTATGACGACAGGGCGAGACGTGCGCGAACTTCCTCCTCCAGGTCACGCCAAAACTCCAAGAGTTCCGGACTGTAGTCATCCCGGCTGTAGCTGAAATAGAAGGCAGGCGCCATTGCGACTCGACGGCTCGTCAGGCGCTTGTAGTTTACCGGTAGGCTCGTCCGAGTCCGGGGTCGGGCTCTTACTTCTTGGGCGGCGTCGAATAGCGATCGACGAACTCCGGACGCTTGCCCTCCAACGAAAGGCCCGCCGCGAGCATCAGCCTGGTCACGGCCTCGAGCGTCGGCGCGTCGGGACGCGGCAGACCGCCCGGGTTCACGAAGCCCTCGGCGATGAACAGTGGCGTCCGGCCGTACTTGTTAGGTTTGGACCATACCTTCGGATCCGCTCCACGCTGTGCCAGCAGGTTGAGGACGCGCGGGTAGATGTTGTGCGCGGCTCCGTGCATCACTGTCTCGCCATCGTCGTTCACGGCGTTGATGTCGGCGCCGAGCTCGAGCAGCATGTTCACGGCTTCCAGCGCTTCGCTCTCCTCGCCCGCCTCCTCGGCCGGCTCACCCGTGCCGACACCGGCGGCTGCCATCAACGGGGTGGTGTTGTTGAAGTTCGCCAGCAGAGGATCGGCGCCCAGTTCCAGGAGCACACGCATCAGCGGCAGGTCGGAGCGATCTGCGGCAAAGAGAAACGGTGTCGCTCCCCCGGTCTCGACCTTCGACGACGTATTGGGCTGCCTGGGAGCACCTTCTGGCGCGCGTACATTGACGTTCGCACCCCGCTTTACGATCTCGCGCACGAACTGCAGGCTCGACAGGCGCCCCGACCCGACCGGTGGCGCGGGGTCGCTGATGTCGCTGTTGTCCGGCCGCCGCACCCAGGGAATCAGGTGAAGCGGCGCGAAGCCTGTTCGTACATCGTTCGGATTGGCGCCCGCATCCACGAGCGCAAGGGCCAGATCGAAGTGACCGTTCTGTACTGCGAGCACCAGCGGGCTCACGCTCCGATTCGCCGCGCCTGAACTCGGGAGCATCGCATTCACGTCGGTGCCCGCTGCAAGAAACGCGCGAACCACGTCCAGGTGGCCCTGGCGGACGGCAAAGAAGAACGGCGTAAAGCCGGACTCGACCGTCGCCTTCAGGTCGGCGCCAGCCTCGAGCAGCGCGCGAACGACGGCGGTGTGTCCTTCGGCCGCCGCCCACATCAGGGCCGTCTGGCCGCGACGCTCTCGTGCCTCGATCCTGGCGCCGTGCGTGAGGAGTGCCTTCACCGCCTCGGCATTGCCGGAGCGCCCCGCCAGCATGAGCGCGGTCTCCGCGCCTTTCATCGTGGCGTTCACGTCGGCTCCCGCTTCCAGCAGCAGCGCCACGATGACCGCGTTGCCGTTCGTACTCGCCAGCGCCAAAGGAGGCACGCCGTAGCGGTTCACGGCGTTCGCATCGGCACGGGCCCGCACGAGCAACCGGACTGCCTCGGCGTCATCGTGATACACCGCCCAGTGCAGCGCGGTGGTCCCATCGACTTGCGCGGCGTTCACATCGGCGGCGTTCTTCTGGAGGAGCGTGCGCACGCCCACCCAGTCGCGGTGCTCCGCGGCGTCGGCGAGTGCCGCAGACTCCGCTGCGGCGGCGGCGGTGGCGAGACCCAGGCCCAAGAGGACCAGTCCGCCGGTTCTTCGCCAATGCATATGCCGCTCCGTCAATTCAAGACGGAATCGAAGAGGTCTTCGACCCGCCCGGTACTGTCCTTGAACGAATCCAGATGGACGCCAACGCGATCGAGCAGCGTGACATGGAGGTTGGCGAGTGGCGTTCCTTTCTCGGATCTGATATGTCGACCGCCCTTCAGGCCGGTGGCGGCGCCGCCCGCGACCAGGATCGGCAGATCTTCGTGGTCGTGAAGGCTGGGGTTGCCCATGCCGCTCCCGTACAGATAGAGCGAATGATCGAGGAGCGAGCCGTCACCGTCTGGAGTGTCCTTCATGCGTTGGAGAAAATCCGAGAACAGCGCCACATGGAACGTATTGATCTTCGCGATCGCCAGAAGCTTCTCGGGATTGTTGCCGTGATGACTGGTGGGATGGTGCGGCTCCGGGATGCCGACCTCCAAATAGCTCCGATTGCTCTGCTCGCGCGTGAGCTGGAACGTGACGACGCGCGTAACGTCGGCCTGGAAGGCCAGAATCTGCAGGTCGAACATCAGCTTCGCATGGTCGGCGAACGCCGCGGGAACTCCGACCGGCCGGTCGAGATCCGGTGTCAGGCTGCTCGCGACCGCCTGTTCGGCACGCTCGATTTCGCGCTCGATCGCTCGAGCGCTGTCGAGATACTGATCCAGGCGTACGCGATCGGGCACCCCCACGCGCTGCTTGAGCCTGGCGACGTCAGCGACGAACACGTCGAGCAGGCTGGCGCGCTTGCGCAGCGCCGCGCGTCGCGCAGCTGGCGTGCCGCCCTCGCCGAACAGCCGCTCGAAGACGACGCGCGGGTGCGCCTCGGACGGCAGCGGCGTGGTCGGCGACGACCACGACAGGCAATTCTGATAGACGCACGCGTAACCGTTGTTGCAGACGCCGGCCAGCGGGTTCAGATCCATCGCCAGTTCGAGCGAGGCCAGCTGTGTGTCGCGTCCCAGTTCCCTGGCCGCGAGCTGATCGACCGTCGTGCCCAGGAAATAGTCCGAGCTCTCCGTGTGTTTGGCGAGCGCCGCGCTCAGAAAGGACGCATTGGATGTGTCGTGAGTACCCGGATACGCGTTCTGCAACCGCGTGTTGGTGATGACGGTGACATGGTCCTTGATCGGCTTGAGGGGCGCCAGGATGGGCGACAGCTCGTCGAGATTCCGGCCGTCCGGCGTCCATCGAGTGTGATCCTTCCCCATCGGAATGAACACGTAGCCGAGCCTGGGAACGGGCTTCGCCGGCGTCTGAGCCCATGCGGTGGCCGCGGGAATCATCGCCTCGAGCAGAGGCAGCGCCAGAGCCGCTTGCGCGCCACTCTTCAGGAGCGCCCGCCTGGGAATCGCCTTCCTCGTCAGATACATCACTTTCTCCTCATCTGAAACGGAACGCTCTTGACGATTCCGAGAATGAGCGACGAGAACCGGTATCCGTCTCGCTGCGCGTCGCTCACGATCCTCCGAACCGCAGGCGCGTCGTAGTACTCGACGCCTCGGCCGAGCGCGAACGTCAGCAGGTTCTCCGTCAGGGTGCCCGCGAACAGCTCGGGACGGCGCAACAGGGCGTCTTCGAGTCCGTCGACGCCTCGATGCTCCGCGGCGCCGGGCAGGGCGCCCAACGCATCAACAGGCTGCCCGTCCACGTCGATGTCCCGCCACTGTCCAATCGCATCGAAGTTCTCGAGCGAGAAACCGACCGGATCGATGCTGCGATGACAGCTCGCGCAGACGGCGTTGGTGCGATGGGCGGCCAGGCGCTGGCGCATCGGAAGATTGGCGGCCACGTTGCTCTCGTCGAGCGCCGGGACATCCGGCGGAGGCGGGGGAGGCGCTGCGCCGAAGACGTTGCTCAGCACCAGCACGCCGCGAAGGATTGGCGAGGTACGGGTCGCATACGACGTGACCGCCAGCACGCTGCCCTGCCGCAGCAGGCCGCCGCGATGGCTGTCGGGCGCGAGCGTCACCCGGCGGAACCGGCTTCCGTACACGGTCGGAATGCCGTAGTGCTTCGCCAGACGCTCGTTGAGAAACGTGTAGTCGGCCCTGATGAACGTGAGCACACTGCGATCCTCGCGCAGCACGCTGTCGAAGAAGAGCTCGGTCTCCTGCCGGAACGCCTGCCGCAGGTTGTCGTCGAAGTCCCGATACAGCGACGCATTGGGATTGACCGCATCGATGTTGCGCAGCCGCAGCCACTGGCCGGCGAAGTTCGACGCGAGGTTGAACGAACGCCGGTCGGCCAGCATCCGGCGCGCCTGCTTCTCGAGCTCTCCGGGTTGACTGAGCCGGCCCCGCACCGCGGCATCGAGCAGCTCGTCGTCCGGAATGCTGCTCCAGAGGAAGAACGACAACCGCGACGCCAATTCGAGATCGCTGATACGGTAGACACCGCCCGCCGCCACCTTCTGCGGGTCGCGTTCCACGCGGAAGAGGAACTCCGGGTTGGCCAGCACCGCACTCAGTGCGGCTGCGACGCCGGCGTCGAAGTCGCCATCGGCGCGCGCCTCGCGGTAGAAGGCCATCGGCCCGGCCACGTCGGCGGAGGCGACGGGGCGGCGATAGGCGCGCCGCATCAGCGTCGACAGAATCGCTTCCGCACACCGTTCTTCCAGTGCTGTGTCTCGGCCGGTTGGCCGACAGATGAACAATCGGCGGCGGCTTGGTGTCTCCGCGACGCCAGTGGGTACATAGGGCCCGGTCACCGAGACCTGGCTGATCGCGGGCACCGTCCGCGGATGCCGCCGGTCGTTGAAACGGGATTCCGTCGGCTGCCGCGCCGTGTCGATGAGCGATGCGCCGGCCTTGACGAAGGTGACACCGAGCTCGTGCGGGCCCGCACGCAGGGCGACGCGCGCCGTGAAATCCTTGTCGAGCAACGTGTCGTCGCCGTTGGCTGGCTTCTGGACCGTGAAGGTGGCGACAGGCTTCCGGTCGACCAGCACCAGCAGCTCGTGCGGACGGTCCTCGCGCAACCCGCTGACGGTTCCCGCCAGGTCGCGCGCGAGCAGCACCTGCACCACGTACTCGCCGTCCTGGACGAAGGTGTGGGTCCGCGACATACCCCCGCGCGTCCCGATCGGCAGTCCGGGCAGCTGGTCTTCCTGCGTCAGGTCGGCTGGCAGCAGAAACACCTCGTTCTGCAGCGAGGATTGCGTGCCTCCGACTGCCAGCCGGCTGATCTTGTTGGCGGCCGAGATATACCGGTCCAGGAGTGTCGGAGACATGTCGCCGACATTGACATTGTCGAAGCCGTGGCCGCTCTCATCCGCGGGCAGGAGCGAAGCGGCGTCGATGTCGAGCGCCAGCAGATCTCTGATCGCGTTCTGATACTCGGTGCGATTCAGGCGCCGCAGCGTTTCGGTGCGACCAGGACTCGGATGTGCGGCCGCCGCCGAATCGAGCGACCGTTCCAGCCACGTCACCATCGCCAGGCGGTCGGCCTGCGGAGGCTGCGATACGGTGTTCGGCGGCATGACGCCCGTGTGCAGCTTGCGCACGACCTTTTCCCACAGTTCGGATTGCGCCTCTGGCCTGGACAGATCCACCTGGTCCAGGCTCAGGCCGCCAGTCTTCAGGCGGTCGTTGTGGCAGGTCGTGCAGTAGCGAGCGAGGAATTGACGCTGACTCTGTAGAGGCGAACCGTCAGGTTCGCCTGCGTTGGCTGCCGCATCACCTTGCGCGGACGTCCTCACCTGCGCGGAGACGAGCAGCGTCGCCGCCAGTACAAGCAATCCGACTCTGAGCGCCCCCCGGAACGAGACCGGCTTGGTCATCCGCGGCCTCCTCAGGCGTGCAAAGCTTGGTCGCTCCAAATAGGGATGTCAAGGACGCCGGACCAAGGGCCTCCTCTACTGCTTCAGGCAGCTATACTCCCGCGCAGAGGGTGCGATGAACCACGCAGGAAAGCTGGTAGTGGCATTGACGGTGGCGACGGCCGTTGGCATCAACGCGCAGGGAGGCCCCCAGGCCGGCGCCGCTGGAGCCGGCGGTCAAGGTGCGGGCCGGGGCGGTCAGGGCGGAGGCCGTGGCGCACAGAACTGCCCGACGCCGACGATCCCCGCGGCCGAGGCGTGCATCTCGTCGCAGCTCGCGCCGGCGAACTGGCCCGACCCGCCGCTCCCCGACGGGCCAATCACGATTCAGTCGGCCCTCAATGCGCACCGCGACCTGCGGGTATCCATCCTCAAGGGCCTCAACCAGCCATGGTCGATGGCATGGCTGCCCGACGGAACGATGCTCGTCACCGAGCGCGGCGGCCAGCTTCGAGTCGTCCGCAACTGGGTGCTCGATCCGACACCGGTCGCTGGTGTGCCGAAGGTGCAGGCCGCTGGTCTACAGGGGCTGATGGACGTCGTGATTCATCCGCGCTTCGCGGAGAACCGCTTCGTGTATCTGTCGTACCACAAGCCGCTGCCGCGAATCGGCGCCGACGGCAAGCCCGTGACGGGGCGCGGCGGTGCGCCGGCGATGGACGGCGCGACGACCATTGCGCGAGGCGCGTGGAACGGATCCGCTCTTGTGGACGTGAAGGACATCTGGCACGACCCCCAAGCGGTGCGCACGGAGGCCTCGCGTATGGGGTTCGGCCGTGACGGCATGCTCTACATGACGGTCAGCGCGTCGGGCACCGGGCCCGACGTGTTGCGATCCGCCGATCCGAACGACATTGCCGGCAAGACCATCCGGCTGCGCGACGATGGCACGGTGCCGCCGGACAACCCGTTCTTCAACCGGCCTGGATACAAGAAGGAGATCTACACGCTCGGCCACCGTAACGGGCACTCGATGCAGCTCAATCCCGAGACGGGAGAGTTCTGGGTCACCGAGCAGGGCCCCAACGGCGGCGACGAGATCAACATCCTGAAGCCGGGCGCCAACTATGGGTGGCCGTACGTGAGCAACGGGCGCAACTACAGCGGGCCGAAGATCTCCGACACCCCGTGGAAGGAAGGTACCGAGCAGCCCTGGGTCGTGTGGGTGCCGGCGATCGCGGTGACCGGCGGGACCTTCTACACCGGCGACAAGTTCCCCGGATGGCGCCGGAGCTTCTTCGTCGGCGGCCTGCGGCAGGGCGAGTCGCCGCGCACGGGGCAGATGCAGCGAGTCGAGTTCAACGACAAGTGGGAGGAGATTCGCCGCGAGCCCATGCTCGTGGACTTGCACCAGCGCATTCGGGACGTGCGGCAGGGCCCGGACGGGTTCCTGTACGTCGCAACGGCTGAAAACGCCGGTGCGATCCTGCGAATCGAACCGGCGCCCGCTCCGTAAGCCGCGCGTCGTACGGTTGCTACTTGATCGTGATTTTCTCCACGTCCCACAGCGTGCAGGAGCCTTTGTAGAGCACGTTGTCCGACTGCGCGTGGATGGAATGGATTAGACAGCCTGCCTGCCCACGGCCCAGGCTGGTCTGCGCCCAACCGAGCAGCTTCCCGGTGTTCTTGTCCAACTGGTAGAGCTTGCCGTTCCCATCGCCGCTGTAGATGTACTTGGCGGTGACCTGCACGGACCACGGCGCGCCAACGCCCGTAATGGTCTGCTTGAAATTCAGGTCGGTGTCGTACACCTGAATCCGGAAATTGCCGCGGTCCGCCACGTACACGAGGCCCTGCTGCGCGTCGACCGCGATGCCGTGCACGGTGTTGAACTGGTTCGCGCCGGCTCCGCGCGTGCCGACGGCCTTGATCCAGCTGCCGTCCTTGCCGAGTTTTACGACGCGAGAGTTGTTGTAACCATCGGCGACGAAGATGTTGTCCTGGGCGTCCCACGCCAGGTCCGTTTGCCGGTTGAACGTCCCGACACCGGCGGGCGGGACGCGCTCGGTGTCCTCCTCGCCGCGCTCGAGATACTTCTCGAGATAGTCGATCGCTTCCGGCTTGCGGCCGAGGACCATTTTCACCATCGCGTTCGGATCGAACTTGACGATCATGTTCGACCCTTCGTCCACCATCCACACGTTGTCGTACTTGTCGACGCGCACCGCGTGGGCAAACGACGCCGCGTAGTTGCCCGGCCCCCACAGCTTGACGAACTTCAGATTTTCATCGAACTCGAACAGCTCGGCGGCCGTTCCTCCTCTCGAGCTGCCGCTGGTGCCCGTGCGCGAATACACGAACAGGTGGCCCTTCGAGTTCCTGGACACGCCCTCCGTTTCACCGATCGTGTGGCCAGGAACGGTCAGCGGGAGCACCTCCTCCGTGATCTGCAGCTTCGGAGTCGCAGCCTCGAGCTCGAGCTGCTGTTTTTGGCGCGCTTGCGCCTCGGGGTTGCCAGGGCCCGCCTGCCCGCGCAGCACCACCGCCGTCGTCAACACACACAGGACCGGAACAAGAAAGAACAGTGAGGCACGTTTCATGGTCGAATCTCCTCGTCCACGCGAAACAAGCGTCGATGCATGGCGCTATCATACGCAGCACAGCGGAGCATGCAATGACCCATCGGATCGCACGCGGCTTCGCCGCCGCAACCGGCATCTCGGTTGTCGTATTGGGCCTGGCGGATCTGTCCGCGCAAGGCCGTACAACGTCCGCGGACGACTGGCCGACCTACAACCGGACGTATGCTGGCGACCGCTTTTCGCCGCTCAGCGACATCACGACGGCCAACGTCGCCCGGCTTCGACCTGTCTGCACGTTCGACACTGGCGAGCAGGTCAGCTTCCAGACCGGTCCGGTGGTCGTCAACGGCGTGATGTATCTCACGTCCGATCGGGTCACCTTCGCCATTGACGCTGCAACCTGCGCGATGAAATGGAAGCAGCCATTGACGTTCGCGCCATCGTCGCTGCAGGTGAATCGCGGTGTGGCCTACGACAACGGGCGACTCTTCCGCGGCGCCGGCCCCGGACACGTGATCGCGCTCGACGCCGCCACCGGGACGACCGCATGGGACGTCGAGCTGAGTCCGATTCAGCCCGGCGTCACCGTGCCCATGGCGCCGGTCGCGTGGAACGGCCTGGTGTTCGTCGGCAACGCCGGCGGCGACAACTACGGCGTGACCGGTCACGTCTGGGCGCTGGATCAGAAGGATGGCCGGACGGTCTGGCGGTTCGACGTGGTACCCGAGAGCGGCCCGGCGCGGAACAGCTGGCGCAACGCGGCGGGCGTCCCCATCACCGGAGGCGCGTTCTGGACGACGTTCGCGCTCGACCCGCAGGCCGGCCTCCTCTTCGTGCCCGCCGGCAACCCCGCGCCTGATTTTCAACCTGACGCGCGACCGGGCGACAACCTGTATTCGAACTCCGTCATCGCCATCAACGCGAAGTCGGGGCAGCTCGTCGACTACATACAGCTGGTCAAGGCGGACACCCATGACTGGGACGTGGATGCAGGGCCGGTCCTGCTCACGACGCGTGGCGGGCGGCAGATTGTCGCGTCTGCGAACAAGGACGGACTCCTGTCATCGATTGATCGGTCGCCGATGAAACTGCGCTGGCAGACGCCGACCACCACGCGCGAAAACATCGATGCGCCGCTCGTGCCCGGGCGCCCCGTTCGCTTCTGCCCGGGGACGACAGGAGGAAACGAGTGGAACGGCCCGGCGTTCGACCGGTCGCTCAATCTGCTGTTCGTGGGTGCGGTCGATTGGTGCTCCACGGTGATCGCGCTGCCCGCAGATAGTCCCGGCGGCCGTGTCGGAGGAGCGTTTTCTGGTGCCGCGAACGGGTTTGGCGACAAGGACCCGTTCGAGAAGAGCCAGGGCTGGATCAGCGCGATCGACGCGGACAACGGTTCGGTGCGCTGGAAATACCGCTCGTCGATGCCGATCGTTGCCGGCATAACGCCTACAGCGGGCGGCTTGGTCTTTGCCGGCGAGCTGACCGGCGACGCGATTGCGCTCGATGCGAAGACTGGCGCGGTGCTCTGGCGTCAGCCGACACGGAATGCCATCGGCGGCGGCGTGCTCACCTATCGCGCGGGCGGCAAACAGCTGGTGGCCGTGGCCGCGGGTTTCAAGTCGCGAGTCTGGCCGGTGCCCGCCGAGTCGAATCGCGTCATCGTCTTCGGACTGCCTTAAATGAACGAGATGACCCGCCGACGCTTCACGGTCTTGCCGGTGTCGAATCTGCCGGCGCCGCCCACCGGGCTCGTGTATCAGGTGTCCGTACGCACCATGCGCGTGAGCGCGTGGCTGCGCACGCCCGTCACTCTCAAGCCCGCCGGCGCCTTGCGGCATCCACCGGGTGCTATCTGATCGGCACGCCGTTGCCGCTCTGAGGTTCTAGCTGCCAGGAAAACGCACGCCGAGGTCGTCCAGGAAGTTCGCCATGATGGTGGCCTCGTCCTGACCGCTCCGGACGCGCTGCTCGAACTGTTGCGTCGCGTCGTCGTCGAACGGCTTTTTCGCCAGTGACGCGGCACCACGCAACGCACCCTTGAGCGCGTCGAACTTCTCTTGCGTATCCACGGGGACGCGTTTTCCACCATTGGTCACCTGCGCGGGATCGCTGAAATCAATCGGCATGGCCCCTCCATGAGCAGCAAAAACTGGGCATCACGACAAAGCACACCAGAGTACCACGACCCACATGGCCTCCATCGTCACGGCGTCATGATCGAAGTCGTGGGTTCGCTGAGGCGGTATTAGCGCTGGCGAAGGTTGACTGAATGTCCCTTATGCGACCTCGACCGGTCGTCCGGACTCCCCCATCCCCCTTTCGGACAGCTCGGACAGGTCGGTCTTCACCGGCCCCATTCGACCCAGGAGCATCGCGGCATCGCTCCGAGTTCGAATCGCTGCCTTCAACAATTCGACTCACCTTCATCCTTCACCCGCTGATGGCAGCCCACGCCGCGATGTCTGCGCGCCTTGCTGTCGAGACTAGCGCGCTGCGCTGCCGCTTCCAAGATTGAGAAAGCGCTCCGCGTTGGCGAAGAAGATGTCATCGCGATCAGACGGCGAGAGGGAGGGGGCGTCCTCGATCGCCTTGACCATGGATCCGATGCCGCCGGCCCATTCCGTCAGATCGAGCCCCGAACCAAACATCAAGCGCTTGCCCAGCCCCGCACGCATCAAGGCGCCCAAGTAGGCATGGAAGTCGTCGACCGGGATTGCCGGGTTTGCGCTGAGGTTGCCGATGTCCGCGTAGACGTCGGGATGGATGTGCATCAAGGCGATCGTGTCAGCAAGGAAAGGCCACCCGGCCTGCATCAAGTACACGCGAAGGCGCGGGTGCCGCGCGAGGACCGGTTCGACCGAGGCCGGACGTCCGAGCTGGATACGGTAGTTCGGAAATCGCTTTACCGTACCGGGCGGAGCCACTCCAGTGAAGACGCCAACCGGCATTCCGCTCTTCTCGGCCACTGTTAGGTAATGTTCGAGCCTTGTTGCTGTCAAAGGCTCTCCATCCCACGCACCGTCCAACTCTCCGAGCACGGCTATGCGGTGACGTTGCACGGATGTGGCGAATTCGGCCCGTGAGGGGAGACTGCTTCCAGCACCATCCGCCACGCCGACCAGCAGGGTCCCCGGGACGAGCGCGGCTGCCGCGACGGCTATTGCCGCCGGACCGCTGACGACTGCCCGTTCGAGATGAAACGCTGCAAACGCCTCCAGGAGCGACTGTTTGAAAGACTCGCTCCGCGGCGGCGATTGCCACGCGTGGACGTGCATGTCGATCAGCCGGTCGGGGAGACGTGCTGTGATGGTGGACGGGGCCTGCGCCGCGAGCGATGTTGCCAACAGGGCCACGGCCGGAGCCAGCTTCTTCAAGCCAGACGCACGAGCCGCGTGCACCCGCGCAGTATTTCGGCGGGAGCGACCACAGGACGTAGGCATCGGGCGATCCTACACGACCGAGGCGGCGCTGAAAGTACCAGCCGTGGAACATCGTCCCGAACAGCCAGCCGGATCGCATTCGTGTGATTCGCACTCTGGCCGACGACGCGACGAGGGACATCTGGAACGGCGTCAACACGAAGGCTGCCCGACGCATCCCACGCGAGCTGTGGCCAATCGTTCGGCGAAAGTTGGACCAGATCGACGCCGTGACTAGGCTCGAAGACCTCAAGGTGCCACCTGGGAAGCGTCTGCACGCGCTGCACCGACTACCGCTGAGATACTGCCATGCTTCCCACGCATCGCCCACCGACGCATCCTGGAGAGATACTCCTGAAGGAGTTCCTTGAACCGCTCGGCGTCTCTCAGGTTGAAGCGGCCCGGCGCATGAACATTCCGTTCCAGCGACTCAACGCCATCGTCAAGGCCCGTCGTGGCGCTTAATACAAGCGCTGGATGCGAACGCGCCGGGTGTGTGCGTGGCGCGGATCAGGTCGCCGCTCGACCGGGTGCGGAGGTCAACAACGGGGTTGGCGTGTTCTTGAGGTGGCGTCGCTATAGAGCTTGCGACAAGAGGAGATAACTACTTCTGATGGACGACGCTGGCACACGTGCGGGTTGGCGGCTGCCCATCGAGCAGGTCGCGGATTTCGTGGCCGCTCAGTTGCCGGTTTGCGATACCACACAGTCGCGCGAGCGCCTCGTCGAGGTTGAAGGGCTTAGACGCGTCGGCGGGTTGAGCAGTCGATGGGTCTGCGTCCCATTGAACGACGCGGCCACTACTGGCGCCGGCCAGAAGAATGTGTCCAGCGCGATTGAAGGCCACGGGGCCCACGTCGTCGCCATCACCACCGGCGGCGCGCAATTGCCGTCGCAACGCGAGCGTGTTCGTGCCGATCACGCCGACCGCGCCACCCGACATCGAGATCGCCATCATCGACGAGTCGGCGCTGAACTCGAGAGCGACGACCGCGGCTGGCGGCTGCAGCGTGAACGGCGCGGTGAACCCGGTTCCGGTCAGATACCGGTGAATCTGTGGCGACCCTGCTTCCATGATTGCAAGCTCCGATCCGTCGGCATTGACCTGGATCTGGTTGATCCGAACCGGCCGGCCCGACAGCTTCACGCGCGTCGTCGACTGGCGTTCGAGATCTGTCACGCTGACGGCAAACGCCTCGGCGTCAACACCGACGATGTACCCGCCATCGGTCGAGAACACACTCCCAGGTGCATTCAAACGGAACATCGTGCGCGACGTCGGCACGGGTGCATCGAGATTCACCTCGATGACCGTGTCGTTCTGCCCGAGTGCGCGCCAGAGAGGCCGATCGGGCAGGCACTGGGCCGCGGACAACTCTCCATCGGAGATGGCCGTCGCGCGGACCTTCTTCCCGTCCGGCCAGTCAAGGAGGGTGTCGCGTACCGTGATCGCGAACACGCGATCGCGGCGTCCGCCGGCAAAGCAGAGCGCCACGATTTCCTGGCCATCACCTGTGAGCGTTGGTCCCGCCGGCTGTCCCGTCTGCAGGTCCCACACGGTCACTGTGCTGGCGTTGGTCGCGGCCGCTGCGTAGCGCCCTGTGGCATCGAGCGCGAGCGCCGTCACGGTTCCCTCGCCGGCAGAGAAGTATCTCGTGAGACCTGGTTCGGCAACCAGGAGCGTCTTCACGAGGAGATCGAGCTCCGGAGTTTCGCCGGATCCCGACGCCGCTACGGCCAGCAGGATCGCGCGGTCGAACCGGTTCTTGGCGATGGCATCCGTCGCGCGGGACACGAGGGCCTGCGCCGCGGCGAGCCGCTCCTGCGCCGCAGCGTTGCGACGTTGCCAGGTGGCATAGGTGACCACGCCGGCGAGGACGAGCAGCGCGGCCAGCGTCGATGCCGCAATGATCAATCGCTGCTGCCGCCGCCGGGCCTCGTCTCGACGACGGAGGTCATCGAAGCGAACGCCCAGCATCCCGGCAATGATCTTCAGCAGGGCGTTTCGCGGGCCGTCGGCGAGCGGGCGGGCGTCTGCCGCCAGTGGCTCCGCGAACGCGTCGCCGATGGTGCCGTCGGGGGCCACGATGTGCCGCAAGGCCGAGGGAAAGCACTCCTCACCGGCGCCGGTGCGGCTCGCCCACGGTTCGCCGCCGACGATGTAGGCGAGGACACGGTCGCTGCGCCCGAGTGCCTTGAAGCGTTGAATCTCGGCATTCACCCACTGCGACCGGCTGGCGGCCGGCGAGCAGACGACGATCAGGAAGCGCGAGGCCTCGAGTGCTTCGTGCAATCGGGCCGGAAGGTCACCGGATGCGCCCAATTCGTCGCGATCGCGAAAGACAGGCGCGAGGCGCCGCGGGATCGACTCCCCAGTCGGCGTCGGGCCGGGCGGCAAATGCCGGTGGCCGGTGTAGGTCTCCAGGTTGCGGTGCAGCCCTCGCGCGGCCTTGTCATCCGAGTGCGCGTAGCTGATGAACGCCCAATAGCGGAGGGGCGTCGGCACCGTTGGCGTCGCATCGTACGTCATAGTGCCTCGCAATCCTGAACGTCCCGGGGACACGAACCTAACACGTCGTCGAGCGTGCGGACACCGCGCCCATAAACGCTATACCGATCCCACGGTGCAGCTGGGGGGGTCGCCAGGCGAGCGAGTCGCGCTTCGCGGCGGTGTTCGCGGTTCGAACCCTGATTCAGTTGGCCTACGGGTTATCCAAGCAACACTCTGTTCACGAAGCAGGTCGTGGGCGGGCCAGCATGGGGGTTGAAGGTGCACCAGGAGACACGGCAACTGGGCGTGTTCGATCTCGTGGGCATCCGCGCTGATGAGGATAGTCGGTATCAGCGCTGTCGACGGTTGACTGAATGCTCCTGATGCGACCTTGGCCGGGAGCACCGCGGGCTCCCCTGCCCCCCTTGGACAGAAAATCGTGAGCGACTCTACTCGTAAACCTCAAGTCGATGCGACCTGTACGGTGTGTCTGGTGAGCACAACTTACCTGGGAACCAGCCGCGTACACGCGATTCGATCCTGAAGCCCCCGCTCGGGCCTGAAATACGCCATCATCACGCCGCCCACCATGAGGACGAGGGCCGCAGTGCCGAGCCCGGTCCGGCCGAAGAGGATCGCAAACACGAAGAACAGACATGGCGACCACGCGACGATCGCACGGAGCAGTGCCCGCTGTCGCGAAGCTTCCACTCCGGCATGGGTGACCACGGCGATGTCCAACGTGCGCAGGATAAGCCCCCCTCGAAACCCCGCCGCAGACCACACCGCGAGGTTGGTGATGAGGATCAGAGAGTATGCCAGCGGTGCGAGGATGCCCGCCTCGGTGAGGGCCCCGTGGAACATCGCCGAGGCGATCCCGGCTAGCACGGCACAAGCGGGTATTGCGGCACAGAGCGCCAGGTGAACTGCGCGCCGTTCTCGGGTCAGCACGGCCCTTCTGCCCAGTGTCTCCTGCAGCGCCACAGCGATCGCCTTCAGGTTTGGCAAGCGTCCCTGCTCGAGTTGTCTCAGGAATGCTTGCGCATGGAGCGGAAGCGGGCCCGCGTTGGCCAGCGCGACCGTGGCGAGCCGACGAACAAAGGCGAGCGCCCGATCCGTCGCCTCTGGTCGTAACGGTGGCCTAACCGTCGTCGACGTACGTGGAGAAAGGCCGGGGCACCGAAAATCCAGAAAGACTGCCCGGCCGTCCCCGGTAATCCAGAGGTGCTCGACGTCCAGGTCTGGGCCGCCGGGGTCTGCCACACTCGCTTCCAGTTCGCGCACCACGTCGAACAGCCAGAACCGCGCGGCCGACCACGATCGCTGCACCGGCGCAATCGTCAAGAACGGAAGCCCCTCGGGCGCGTCGAACGCATCCCAGGATTCGGCGGGCGTCCGCTTGCCAGTCAGCCACCGAAGGCGCCCGGGCCGTGCGAGGTCCCGCCGCGCCGCAGCGACTTCGGGCGCTCCTGGCAGCATTCGTTGAATCCAGACGCGACGGCGCAAGACCTGGTCGTAGGCCAGCAGCACATCGTCAACGCGATCGTCGCGCGTCTCGAGCATCACATAGGGACCGATGTGACGGGCGCCGGTTGCCACCAGTACCCCGTGCTGAGGAATCGACAGGGGTACACGCGCCGGTGAGTCCAGACGTTGCACGACGCGCGTGCGGGTTGCCAGGTCGTGCAAGCCAGCGAATCCGTTGCCTCGTCGGGCCGTTGAAAATAGGAGAGCGAGGCCGATGAGCAGAGCCGCCAGGACCGTGACATCACGGTTCGTCGTCGCGCCAGCCATGATGCGTGCGAACAGCGGCACCGTGAGCAGGATTATGACCGGCAGGAATGATGAGGACAGGTAGATCAACGTGCGAACGAACGTCCTGCCGAGACTGGCCGGACGATGATCTGGTTCGGCAAGTCGAATCCTGAACAGCATCTTGCCGAGTGAAGCGCCCCACATGCCTTCGAGCAATGCAAAGTAGAGCAAACCGACGACGAAGTCAGCGATCACTCGTGCCGGCGAAAAGGCGGCGAGGGCACGCACATTGAGGAAATAGAGGGGGACAAACGGCAGGCCCGCGATGAATTGGTCGAGGATCGAGGCCGTTACGCGCGTGCCAAGAGTGGCGGGCGGCAATGATTGAGAGATGAACGGCAGCAGATCGCGCCGCAGACGTTGATAGCTATCGGGCCGGTGGCCCGGGTCCTTTGCGAGGCAGCGCAGCACGATCCGGGCGAGGGCATCCGGAACGTCGGGCTTCAGCCGTCTTGGCGAGTCGGCGTCGCGCTCGAGGACGCGGGCCACGATCTGGAGGACGTCGTCGCCGACGAACGGCGCCTGCCCGGTCAGCAGGAAGTACAACGTGGCTCCGGTCGAGTAGAGGTCCGAGCGCACGTCGAGGGACCCGCCGCGAATCTGCTCCGGCGACGCGAACATCGGCGTGCCGAGGACGGTGCCTGTGAGGGTGAGTTGGGTCGCCTCCTGTGCTTGTGGGGTCAGCGAGAGCCCGAAGTCGCCAATCTTGACCGCGCCGGTGCCATCGGTGAAGCAGTTCGACGGTTTGACATCACGGTGCAGTACGCCTTTCGCAGCGGCCGCCTCGAGACCGTCGATGACCTGCAAGATCGCGTCGACCGCGGCGGCGGGGGGCAATGGTCCATCGGCTCGGACGCAATCGCTGAGCGTGCCGCCTGTGACCAGTTCCATCACGATCACCAAGGTGCCAGCGATCTCTTCGGTCGCAAACACATAGACGGTGTTGGGATGGCTGATCGAGGCGGCCAGCTGCCCTTCGCGAAGGAACCGGGCGCGATCTGTCTTCGTCGGCAGAGTGTGTTTGAGGACCTTCAGCGCCACGCGGCGATGGGTCTCGAGATGCTCGGCTTCGTAGACCTCGCCCATGCCACCGCGGCCGAGCAGCCGGACCACGCGATAGGCGCCGAGTTCATCGCCCGGAAGGAACTGATCGGCCGCCGCTGTCGCCGACACGACCGACCGCGTTAGATCATCATCGGCAGCGTGACGTAAGACCGCGTGGCCCGTCAGCTGGCTCGTTCCCTCCACAGTGCCCAGCTGCGCTGCCACCGCCAGTGCCCCACCCTCGAGAGGGCCGTTCGCCGACGTGCCCTGCGCCAGCAGCGACTCCACCTCCTGCCGTAGCCCAGAATCGCCGGCGCAGGCCTCCGCCAGGTACGCGGCTCGCTCCCCCGCCCGTCGTGCCGACGCCGCGTGATACAGCCGCTCCACCATCGCCCAGCGGTCGGGTGTCATCGCCATGGCTGTTGGACTGGGCGCATTGTATGTCTCCGCGCCCGAGAACGGCGACTAGCCGGAGGCACCTCCGCCGCGCAGTTCTCGCAGCAGCCACGCCTTCGCCAGCTTCCAGTCGCGCATGACGGTCTCGGGCGACACCTTCAGGACGCTTGCTGTCTCCTCGACGCTCAAGCCACCGAAGAAGCGCAACTCCACGACCCGGCTCTTGCGCTCGTCCACCGTCGCCAGCGCGTCCAGCGCGTCGTCGACGGCCACGAGATCCTGGCCGCGCCCACCCACGACGAGCAATCCTTCGTCGAGCGTCACCTGGGCCGCCCCGCCGCCCCGCTTCTGGTACCCCTTCGATCGCGCGTAATCGACCAGGATGCGCCGCATGAGGCGCGCCGACATCGCCAGGAAGTGCGTGCGGTTCTGCCAGTTCATGTGCTGAACGTCGACGAGGCGAAGGTAGGCCTCGTTGACGAGCGCCGTCGCCTGCAGGCTGTGGCCTTTCCGTTCGCCGGCCATGCAGCGGCGGGCGATGCGTCGCAGTTCTCCGTGGACGATGGGGATCAGCCGATCGAGGGCCGCCTCGTTACCGGCGCACCATGCCAGGAGCAGCCCCGTCACATCGGCGGCGTCTGGTTGAATAGCCGCGATTCTACGCGGAAACAGGCCGGATTTCGCCTCATTGGCAGTTCTCGCCGGCGGTTCCCGCCTCCTTCGGCAGCGAGCGATAGGCGCTCGCGGGGAAGGGGGCGGTGATGCGGACCTGGATGGCAGCGTGGGCGGTCGGCGCGATGGTGTCGGGCGGCGCCTCGGTCTCGGCCCAAGAGGCCCCTGAGACCTGGCCCTTCTTGACGGTGAACGTCCGCGTGACCGATTACGCACACCTCTCGCCTCCGGACCTCGCCAACGCCCAGGCGCAGGCCACCGACGCGTATCGGGCCGCCGGCCTCGGCATCGTCTGGTTGTCCGCAGGGCCGGTGCCGGAGCCCGGGGCGAATGCGGGATCACCGTCGATCGACGTACGCCTCGTCATCCTCCCCCGCGACATGGCCGAACGGATATGTGGCGCAGAGCGCCGGAGTGCCAGCGTGATGGGCGAAGCGCATGGACGGATCGCCTATGTCTTTTACGACCGTATCGAGCGGCTGGCCCTCTCGTATCGAATCCCGGTTGGCCCGGGGCTCGGCTACGTGATCGCCCACGAAGTGGGCCACCTGGTGATTGGACAGAACGGTCATGCCAGCGCGGGCCTGATGCGGCCGATCTGGAATCCACGAGAGAGTCGGCTTCAGACGTTCACGGCGAGCCAAGTGCAGACCATCCGGCATCGCTTCACGACCACGCCGGCTCACTGACGCGGCATAGCCTACCGTCGCGCTCGCAGCCGCCTACTTCTTCGCCATGCGATCGCAGTTTTTCTCGTTCTGAGGAAAAATCTCGAAGATATCGTCGTCCGGCATCAAGTTGTGAGGGATCCGAATCGTGAACGGCCGCGTGTAGAGTTTCGGATCGTCAAACGTCAACTCCACGTCCAAGTGACCGAAGTCGCGGCGGCGGAAGCGCTCGACGATGCGAACAGGTCACCGTGCGCATGCCCCATGGCGTCCAGCACGGAGGCCCCCGGGTCGGACAGGAGTGGGATCGGATTCTCGAAGCCAAGCACCCCGCCGTTGAGGCGGCTGATCGCGACGATCAGCGACGATTTCGCGGGGCGCTCGAGTCGCGCACGCGGGTGACTCGCGCGACTCCTTCTCGTCAACGTCCCCAAATGTCCAAGACTTCCATGGATGCGAAAAGTGCGCCCGGGCCTTCGTTCGGCTGTCGGTTCATGTTGGCGGAATAGCCCACCGTCAGCCGAAGGGTACTCAGGATCGTTACTCGTCCACCGCCTCCGAGTCCGTATCGCAGCGAGGGTGAGCCTGGAACACTCGGGCCAATGACGGCTGCATCAAACATCACAACCGGACTGAAGCTAATGAGATTGGTCTCATGGAAGAGCGTGTGGACAGTCCTGTCGGCGAGGACCATGTCCTTTTCCGCCTGGGTCCTTGCACGGACGAAGACATCCGTTGACGCCACCGCCGCATTGATCGACTTGCGGAGGTCATCGAGTCTGTTTGCCAAAGCAATCAGGGGATCGTCGGGCCCTCGGCTGAACTGCCTGAAGCACTTCGCGCTTTCCGCAAGGTGACTTGAATTATTGCTCAGCAGCGTAATGGGTTTCTTTTGCGTCTTGATGTCATCGATATCGAGCGGCACTTGCGCAAGTTGATCGTCACTGCAAATGCTGAATGTCTCTTCGTTGGCGGCGGGTATCCCGGCGGCGCGCCCGTCCCATTCTTTCTGAGCGACCGCCATTTCCGCTTCGATCATCGGCACCAGACTCGCGACGGCCATCTGAATTCCGGGATCGGTCAGGAATGCTTTGTCCGTGGCCGCGTAGGCGGAGGCCAAGAGTTCGGTGACTGTTTTGGGAGTATTGTCGATGCGCTGCAGGAATCCTGGCTCGTTGCGAAGCTCCGATGGGATGAGGGGCTTACGTGCGACACCGAACCCGGCCGTCACGTTGATCGCCAGGAATCGGTCGCCGCCCCGTCCGGCGCCGCCCGCGGTGGTGTCCAGACCGTTCAGCGGCAGGCTCCTCAACAGGGGCTGGCTGCGAATGGTCCACGATTGATCGGAAAGAAAATTGCGCTCGACGTTACCGCCGAAGAAGCGCTCCGCTAGAGGAATAGCGCAATCTGTCCCACAGTGAGTCTCGATACGGCCGGCAGCCAGGTGCGTATCGAATTCCATGGGAAAGTAGTTTGGCGAGAACGACAATCCATGTGAAACGTCGATCAGTTGTTTGCTGTAGCTGAACACAGCGCCGGCGCCGGTATGGCTGGTGGCGATACCGTATGAGGCAGAAAACGTGTGATGCCGGCTTCGGAATGTCGTGCCTGCGAACCCCTTCAATGTAAAGACACGAGAGTCGTCGGCAGCGGTCGCAGTTGGACCTGAAGCCCTCGTGAAGCCTCCATCGACCGCCGTTCCATATCGGATGACCATTCCGACCTTACCGACAGTGCTGCTGTCGGCCTTCCACTCCAGGAATCCGGTACCTTCTTCCATGCGGTTGTCGTCGACCGGTTCGTCACGATACGTGACGCCGGCGCGAAATCCGGCTTTCCGGATCCATGGTCGGGACGATTCTGATTCTTCACGCGTCGGCTGGCGGGATGGCAGGTAGTCATCGGTGATGGCGGCGCTGAAAAACCGCACTTGAGAAGATGCACCTCCATCGAAGGAAAAGGAATCGATCTTCCCGAGAACAGATTCCTTCCTGGGGGCACTTTGCGGGCCATCGCCATTCGTTTGGCTTTCCACGAGCACAGAAGCGCCGGCGACAAGACGGGCCGACTCGGAGTAGGCGACGGTAGGGGTCAACCAAAAGCGCCGAGGGGCAGCGCCGGAAGAATGTGCGGCATCCGTAGTGTCTTCGGTTTTGGATTCACGGGTTGAAGGCCAGAGCGCGGGAACCTGGGCAGGAAAGTAGTAGAAGTCCAAGTCCACGACAGGCTTGCCATTCTCTTCAGCACAACTCGTCCGCAGTGTTATGACCGAACCTGAAATGGGCAATCCGAAACTGGGCGGCGGCGCGAGGGCCAGACTCTCGAGTGTTTCTATCGCAGCGTCAGCATCGGCATCGCGATAAGGAGTCCTGCGTTGGAGAGGCAGCTTGATCGAATCAATCTTGCCGCGCAGAAACTTCAGATGAAGCAGGTCGAAGGGCGTCGAAATGTGGATGTCGCGAATCTCACGCCCTTCAACGCCCTGACCTTTGCATGTGCCTTCAAGTCGTACGGCATCCGAGCCCTGAGCACTGGCGATAGCGGCGAAACGACACCCGACCAGCAGTGCAGCCCAGACGCTTCTTTTACGCATTCCGCGCGGGTAGTGTTGCCTTTACGGATCGTTCCAGGGTTGCCCGCTTGAGCTTGCCGTCTGCGACCCGCTCTGCCGTCGTTGCCACGTTCAGCGTCAGGTGATCGGACTGAGGCTTGTTCAACCCTTTGGCTGAGGTTTCTTCGGCGAGCGGCGCATCCTTCAAGTCGGCAGCGACTTCCGCATCAATCACCTTCGTGAATTCCTTGTCGCTTTTCGAAGCGCGCGTGGCAAGTGAAAAGGTGATTGTCCAACTTACCGTTCCGTCATCTGCCGTGTTTTTGTCCAGCGCGAAAACGATCTGCTTCAATTGATCCGGCGTGAGGACCGTGAACTTGACGTGGATCTTGACGAGCTCTTTTTGTGCCTTTGCCATGGGCGGACTCTACCACTTTCCCGTTTGCCCTTCGAAGCAATTGGCGGTGTTCGGCGTCCAAGCATAGGGAGGTCAAGTGAGCGGACGATCGAGCCAGTCGAATGTCGCGTAGAGACGATTAATGGCAGCGAGAGCATCGGGATAGTCTTCATGAACGACCGTCTGCCCTGCCTTGATCCGCGAGGTGTGAGATCACACTGTGCCGAATCAGAACGCGCACGAGAACGGACTCGGGGCTCACAGCGCGACATCCACCGCTCTCGAGGAATGGCTGTGACGGTGGACGATGTTGCGGCCTGGCTCAAGGTCAGCAGAAGCTGGGTCTACGAGCACACGCGTGCGCGCGGCGCGCCACGAACCGATCGGCTGCCCCACGTCAAGTTGGGTAAGTACGTGCGCTTCGAGAGGCGTCAGCTCTCCGCATTTCTGGAGCGACGCATGCTCGATCGTGACGCGTCGCACGTCCACCAGTAAAATGCGCGCCGAGCTACGGCACGAAGGGCCCGCGAGAGAAACGGAGATCTCGCGCACACTTGCGTGAGAATCCGGCGCGGGGCGTCGACCTCCCCAAGCTGAAATGCGTCCGCCCGAAGTGGGCGTTGACCCGACCACAGGCCGCGGCGCTACTCGACGCGCTTCCGGCGATGCCGCGCACTATGATCGGCTTGGCGATTCTGTCGGGACTCCGGCGCGGCGAGCTCTTCGCGCTGCGTTGGAGGGACATCGACGAGCAGGCACGGCTGCTGACAATCAGCGAGGCGGTCTACGACGGAGTGTTCAGCACGCCGAAGACCGAAGCCGGCGGTTTCCATGGTGTTTGGGGCGGAATTGAACGCAGATTGAACGCGCCGTCCGATTAGAAGAAGTCCCCGTACCCGCGTTGCGATTCGCGGAACCCGTTGGGTCATGAGCAAGGGGAGACGCCCCTTTTCGCCCGTGGAGGTGGCCCAGGACTGGCGATGCTCGGCGGCTGTTCCTATCGTCCCGCCGCCCTGGAAATCCTTGGCCATGCGCCGCTTGCGTCGATATCCTTAGGCCGAGCGGCGGCACGCTGCGTAGCGCCGCCGGTCGGGCCAATCAGAGTTCGGCGGCGAGGGCGCCTCCTGGATTCTGTTCGTCGTGTTCCTCATCCTCTTCATCGACGAAAGGTGCATGTGGATGGAAAAGCCCGCCGACGCTCAGGAACCACAGCTCCCGTCCGACTCGGGTGAGGCTGGAGAGCTTCCCGTGAAGCTGGAGGCGGACTTCGCCCCCCTGAAAGAAGCCGACACCACAGACCCGGCCGACGAATCGGACCCGGACCCGCACCACGACGAGTCGCTCCGGGCGCAAGAAGCCTTCGAGCTCGCCACACGGGCGGTAGCGGCTGGCGATGAAGAGAGGGCCGTGCGGCAGTATTTGAAGGCCGCCAATCTGGCGGAGGCGGCCCGCGAGTGGTACTTGGCCGCCGTGTCCTGCCAGCGGGTCGGGGACTTCTTGCAAAACGACAGGTCCTCGGAAGATCCGGAACGGGCGTTCCGCATGTACCGCCGGGCGGTGGCCGCCTACGAGCAGTGCGGCCTCTTCGACGAGGCCCGCCGCCTCTCGTACCGCTTGATGGGCCTGAAGATGCGGCGGGCGCGCCAGCTCCGACTCCCCTTGCTGGTGCGGGCCCAGCTCGTCCTCTACTGGGCGGCGGCGGGCTTCGGGTATCGGTCGTTCCGGATCATCGGCAGCGCGGTCGCGGCGGTGACGGCCTACGGCCTGCTCTACTGGGCCACGGGAGGGGTCGTGACAGCCGGTGATAGCCCGCGGCAGGCGGGGTTCTGGGAGTGCGTTTATTTCAGCGGGGTCACCTTTGCCACGGTCGGCTACGGGGATTTCATCCCGGCCCCCCACATGCGACTTATGGCATTGACCGAAGGGGCGTTGGGCGTTTTCGCGATAGGGTTTTTTGTGGTGGTACTCGCCAATCAGCTCCGGCACTAGCTGTGCCGGAGGGGGAAGGGCGGCGCGTCGCATAACCGATCTTGGAATAAACCGCTTCGCGGTAGAGCCTAGCTCCACCAGGTCTGTTCCTTCCGATACGCCTCGCTGATTCGCGCGCTGGCCACCCGCAGCCTCACATCAATCGCGTTCCCTTGGACATGTCGTTGGCGCGCCGGACGGCGAATGCACGCGGTCCGCGTTCGAAAAGAGCGTTCGATGACGCGACTTCGCCAACGCATGCTCGAGGACATGCAGATCCGCAGTCTCTCGCCGCACGCCCAAGCGTCCTACCTGGAGCACGTCGCCCGCTTCGCCCGCCACTTCCGCCAATCCTCGACCGGCTCGGCCTTGCTCAGCAACGGTGCTGAGGCGGGACGTTCAGGAATGCCGCCACGCGCCCCGGTCAACGCTTTCCGCGCGCACTCATACCACTCCCGGGTGGCCGGCGTGACGTTGTTGATGTAGGTGCGCTCGCGGAGGAATTGCTGGAAGAGTTGATCGAGGCGGTCCATGGAGCCAGACGGTCCTTTCCGACCTGTCTGTCTCCACCGATTCGCCGGAAGTCGTGACGGCTACGGAGGTTGGTGCGCCCTGCACGACTCGAACGTGCGACCTCCTGGTTCGTAGGTCAGTGCAGGCGTTACATCTTGCTGATTCTTCGGTGGTTTAGCCCCATGCTGATCAGCGCTGTTCCTTGGTGTTCGGGAGCGAATTGAACGCAGATTGAACGCGTCGGCGAACCCGTTATGCCGGGTGTCCGCCGGCGACGCCGCGCAGGCCGTCATGACCTGACGCGTGTTACGATGTCTTACATGAAGACATCGACGCTCACGATTCGACTTGACGATGCACTCGGCCGGGCACTCGATCAAGCGTGCGCGCGAACCGGTCGAACTCGGAGCGAACTCGCGCGCGATGCGCTTCGCAGGCAGCTCGCGTTGCTGCGCTTCGAGCGGCTGCGCAAGCGCACGCTCCCGTTGGCCGAAGCGCAGGGGTACCTCACCGACGAGGACGTCTTTCGCGACGTGTCGTGAAGGTCTACTTCGACACGAACGTGGTGCTCGCCGCGTTCGCCACGCGGGGGTTGTGTGCGGACTTGTTCGCGCATGTGCTCGTCGAGCACGAACTGCTGATCGGCGAGACTGTGATTCGCGAACTGCGGAGCAAGCTCCGCACCAAGCTGAAGCTCTCGAAGAGTGCGATCGACGAGATCGAGGCCCTGCTGCGCGATCAGGTCGTCGTGAGCACGCCGCAGAAACACGTGGACCTCGACATCTCCGACGCCGACGATGAGTGGATCGTGGCGGAGGCGATGGCTGGTGACGCCGACGTTCTCGTCACGGGAGATGCCGCCCTGCAGAAGCTAGGCAAGCGCGCTCCGCTGCCGATTGTGTCTCCGAGAGGGCTGTGGGATAGGTTGCGCGGCACCGAGCCGCGTCGATAGTGAAGC
>Ga0210380_10000017_pt1 | contig 146191 bp, 120 predicted proteins | sample PLM4_5_coexredo_FD_155476 | JGI IMG/M metagenome (GOLD analysis project Ga0210380, IMG submission 155476) | Groundwater sediment microbial communities from an aquifer in East River, Colorado, USA - PLM4_5_coex redo | ecosystem: Environmental > Terrestrial > Soil > Riparian zone | place: USA...
CACCGCGACGCAGCTGCACACCATGCCGAGATCGACGGCCGGCGCCGTGGTGAAGACCGGGACGACCCACTCCTCAAAGGTCACCATCACCTCGGCCAGGCCGCCGATGTGCGAGTTGGCGTAGACCGGCGTGCCGTCACGCATGTCGGCCATCGCCACCAGATCGTCCGGGCCCTGACGGCCGAGGAACTGGCACATGTCGCTGCGGCCGCGCAGGCACTGGTAGCAGGCGCCGCACTGCGGCGTGCCGGAGACGCAGACACGATCGCCCGCCTGCACGCGCCGCACGTCGGGGCCCACCGCTTCGACCACGCCGACGCCACCGTGACCCTGGATGAGCGCCATCGTACCGAGACGACCGAAACCACCGCCGCCCGGTCCCAGGCCGAGCACCGCGCCTGTGTTCGAGTAGCACAGGTTGGTGGCCTCGGTACGGACGAGCACCTGCCGGCCGGTGATCGGCCGGAGCGTCAGCTCTTGGAGCGTCGTGCGGTTGGGGCCGTTACCGCGCGACACCCAACCCTTGAAGCGGCGGCCGGTGACGAAGGCGGCCGATCGCGACTGTTGCGGCGCAGTGTTCGATTGCCCGCCCTCGTGGCGGGCGGCGCCGGCCAGGACGCCGCTGGAGTTCGTGACGACCGCGCCGCCAGCCGCGGCAAGCCCCATCTTGATGAGGCCCCGCCGCGAGGGTGTCGTCGTCCCGTGATCGGCCATCGATCGAGCGGCTAGTCCACGATCGCCTGGAAGACCGCGTTCTCGAAATCGCGCTGCAGCGCTCCGGTGGAGGTCTGCATCATGATGATCGTCACCATCTTCTCGGCCGGCTCGATGTTGACGTTGGTACCGTACGCACCGGCCCAGCCCCAGCTGCCCTTCGACTGCCGCAGCCCGGCCAGGGCCGGGTCCTCCACCACCTGCACGCCAAGGCCGAAGCCCAAACCCGCGGCCGGACGGCCGAACTGGCCGTTGACCATATCGCCGGTGTGGTTGGTCGCCATCAACTGCACGGTGCGCGTCCCGAGGTAGCGGCGGCCATTCAGCTCACCGCCGTTGAGGAGCATCTGGGCGAACTGCGCGTAATCCTCCGCCGTAGTCACCATCCCGCCCGACCCCGCAAAGTAGGTCGTGCTGCTCAAGGCCACCTGGTTGGCAGCCTTCTCGAGCGTCCCGGCCGGCGTGCGCTGATAGAGCGTCACGAGCCGTGCCTGGTTGTCGGGGCGCGCGAAGAAGCCGGTGTCCTTCATCCCCAGCGGATCGAAGAGGCGCTGCTTGAGGAACTGATCGAAGGGCTGGCCCGCGGCGATCTCCACGACCCGGCTCAGCACGTCGAAGCCGGCCAGACCGCTGTAGCGCCACAACGTGCCGGGCTGGAAGTCGAGCGGCACGGCGCCCAGCTTCGGGATGTAGGTGGCCAGCGTGTCGTTCGGGCCTCGCTGCGGCGCCAAGGCGTTGCCGAGGCCGCCGCTCATCAGGCCCGAGCCGTGCGTCAGCAGGTCGCGGATGGTGATGTCGCGTGTGGCCGAGACGGTATCGAACTCGGGGACCGCGCCGCGTCCGCCCGCGGGGCCGCCCGCACCCGCCGGGGCCCCACCAGTGCGCGCGCCGGGCCGGGGCATGGCCACTTTGGCGCCCTTGAACTCGGGGATGAAACGCGACACCGGATCGGTGAGGCGCACCTTCCCCTCTTCCACCATCATCATCACGGCCGCGGCCGTGATCGGCTTGGACATCGAGGCGAGCCGGAAAATGCCGTCCTTGGGCATCGCCTTCTTCGACTCGAGGTCCATGACGCCATAGGCCTCGAACTGCGCGATTTTGCCGCGGCGCGCGACGAGCGTCACGGCACCCGAGACCTGACCAGCATCGACGTGGCGCTGCACCGCCTCGCGGACGCGCCCCAGGCGCTCCGGCGAGAAGCCGAGGTCGTCGGCTTTCCCCACCGACAGGCCGCCGTTACCGGCGGCGAGCGGCAGCGTGAAGACAACGAGTCCGAGCAAGGCCGGCACGACACGCTTCGACATGGACGGTCCCTACTTCTTGGCCGCGGCCTGTTCTTCGGCCCGCGCGGCGCTCAGGATGTTGTGCAGGCCGCGGTTGCCTTCGTGGCACGCGTACTCGAACAACCCGCCGTCTTCGGTGTCGCGCTTGAGCGGCATCGTCATGGCCCACGGCCGCTCCCACGTCGACGGGTCCTCGAAGCGCCCTTCCCACTTGATCGTGTTGGGACCAACGAGCGTGAAGCGCTCCGTCATCTTGAGGCTCCGGCTGGCGCCGCGGTAAGCCCCACCCTCGTTGAAGTTGGTGGTCTCGACGACGAGCGTGTCGCCGTCCCAATGCCCGCGCGCGTCGCCGGTGTACTGCCGGAACGAGGCCGGCAGGTGCGCGCTCCGATCGAGCGGGATGATGCGGGTCTCGTGAATCATCTCGTAGCGGATGGCCACGAAGCCGGGGCCCTGCGTGATGTCGTAGGCGTTGCCGTAGATCGCCGGCATCATCGAGCCGGGGATGCCGCGGGTGATGCAGCGATCGTAGAGGCTGCGATCGGTCCACGAGTCGGCGGGCCCGCGCCCGCGGCGCGCAGCCTGACGCGCCGCGGCGCGGTCGCGCGCCTCCTGCGTCAGCCCCGGAATCTTTCCGTCGGCGGGTTCGAACACGAACCAGGCCTGCGAGTTGCTCGCGTCCAGGTGCTCGTACCAATGCGACGGGCCGGCGCCGGTGTCCTCTTCCTCGGAGCCGCCGATCCTGCCGGCCCCGGCCTGCGCCCTGGCCTGGCGCGTCTTGCGCAGCTCCGCCAGCTCCTTCTCGCCGAAGTCGGAGAGGCTCTTGCCGGCGAGCTCGGCGGGCCGCTCGAACGGCGTCCCGTTCTCGTCCTTGTTGGTGAAACTGCCCTGCAGATCGGGATCGCCCCACGGCGTCCGGGGCGCGCTCCACTTCCCGGGACTCTTGGATGCGGACGAGGCGGCCTGCTGCGCGCTGGGCGCGGCCGCCAACAGCAGTGACAGCGCCGCGGCGAGCACGGGCAACGTCGTCGTGGAGAGCGTGCGAGTGGACATGGGACCTCCCTGAATGACGCGGATTTTAGCAGGGATCGGGACGCGGGCGCGCCGCCCTCCTGGGCTCAGGCGAGCAGAAACTGCTCGAGCAGCGCGGTGGTTGCGGCCGGATTCTCCACAATCGTCATGTGGCCACAGCCGTCGAGCCGCACCAGCCGGGCGCCGGGGATGCTGGCGGTGGTGACCTCGCCGATGAGGCGGTAGTACGCGCGCGTTTGGGCGCCGTTGACGACCAGGGTCGGGACACGCACGGCCCGCAGGCTCGCGGGCGACACGTCCGGCTGCGATCCGGCAATCATCGGTCCGAGCGTGCGCGCGTTCTCGCGCAGCCCGAGCTGCGCCGCCTCCGGCAGCCGCGAGAACCCTCCGGCACCGCCCTGCAACCAGTCAACGAATGCCACGGCCGCCTCGTCGTGCCGTTCGGCGTCGACGAAGTCGCGGACCTGCGCCAGCGCCGCGGCGCGACTCACCTTCTCGTCGGCCAGCCCGGCCCCGGCTTCGGGCAGGAGGCTGCCGAAGGCCGGCTCGATCAGCGTGAGGCTCCGCACCCGCTCGGGCGACTGCAGCGCGGCCAGCAGCACCACCCCGGCCCCATACGAGTGGCCGACGAGATGTACCGGCTCTGACAATGTGGATGTCAGCGCCAGCACGTCGTCACGATGCAGTTCGTAGGTGTAGCGCTCTCGTGACGCGGGCATCGGACCCGGCCAGTGATGCCGCCGGCTCACCGCGTGCGTCCGGAACCGCGGCGCCAGCGCCGCGGCCACTGGATCCCACTGCCGGCGATCGCCGAGCGCGCCGTGCACCAGGACCACATCGGGCCCGGCACCTTGCGTCAAGGTGGGGAGCTCGAACGCCATGGGCGCGCATCGTACTCCGGTACGATGCGCGATGGTGTTTCCACCGCTTGCGTGCACCGTCCGCTCCTGCGGCCGGCCGCTCACCCGGGAACACAGTCGCGTTACCTGCCCGGCCGGGCACGCCTTTGATGTCGCGCGCAGCGGCTACCTCAGCCTGTTGCAGCCGCAAGATCGCCGTTCGCCGGTGCCGGGCGACACGAAAGAGGCCGTCGCCGCCCGCGCCCGGCTGCTCGAAACCGGTGTCGGCCGGGCCGCCATCGACGCGATCGTGGCCCGCGCACCCGCGCGCCCGTCGCGACCGGTGGCGGCCGACCTCGGCTGCGGGTCGGGCGAACTGCTCGGCGCGTTGGCGGCGGTGCATGAGATCTGCGGCGCCGGCATCGACCTGTCCGCCGCGGCGGTGGAACGGGCCGCCCGCCGCTACCCCGCCCTCACCTGGATCGTGGCCAATGCCGATCGGCGGCTGCCGCTCCTCGACGCCAGTGTGCACCTCGTGCTCTCACTCAACGGCCGTCGCAACCCGGACGAATGCGCCCGCGTGCTCGCCGCGGACGGCGTGCTGATCGTGGCACTGCCGGCGCCGGACGATCTCATCGAGCTTCGTGCCGAGGTGCAGGGGGAAGGCGTCGCACGCGAGCGCGCGGAGGCCGTCGTCGCGGCGCACGCCGCGCGGTTTGCGCTCGTGGAGCGGTTCACCGTGCGGGAACGGCACCGACTCGACGGCGCTGCACTGCGCGACCTCCTGCGCGGCACCTATCGCGGCGCACGCAGCAGCACGCTCGAACGCGTGGAAGCGCTCGACGCGCTCGAGGTCACGCTCGCAACCGAGGTCTGTGTGTTCAGGGCAACGGCGTAGAGCGCGGTCTTCAGACGTTGTAGAGGGCGGTCTTCAGACCGCCCTGCACGCTAGCTGGCGCGACACGGAGCCGGCTTCCACTTCGCGGCATCCGCTTCCTTCTTGAAGTTCGAGCTCGTGATGAACGGCTGGCCGAGATACTGCGGGTCCTCGACGACGGTCGTGACCACGAACCAGTCGCCCCCCTCGGGGTGGCTGATGCGCGTGTAGTACTCCGTGATGACCGCGTTCAGGCTGTACGGCACGCCGTTGCGACGGAGCCATCCGCCGGTGTGGTTGGTGGTGACGACCTTGAGCGATCCCCAGCGCCGCGCCTGACCGCCAGCACCGCCGCCGCGCTCGAGGAAGGCGTCGAAGGCGCCGCCGGACCGCTGCCATTCGGCCACCGATGTGCCCTGCAGCGTGCGCGGCCCCTGCGCGCTCACCGGAACGGGCGCGCCGCCCGGTGCGGCCGGCGCCGCGAAACGCAGCAGCCGCGTCTGCTCACCCGCGTCGGTCTCGATCTTGAGCGTGTTGTCGTCCTGCCAGCTGATACGCAGGCGCAGCGGCATGCGCATGACGCCGCCGACGCCGTAGGCCTGACACAGTCCGTCGTTGGCCTCCACCCACTTGTCGGCCTCGGCGCGACCCGCGGGCGTGAGCGGCACGCTGGCGTAGTCGCCCTTCTTCGGCGTGACCATGCGCCACTGCCAGTCTTCGGTCACGTTGGCGACCCAATTCCCGGTGAGATCGACCGGCGCGGTCTGGCGTGGCGGGCCGACCGGGCCAGCCGGCCCGCGGCCGCGGCCGCGCTGGCCCTGCGCACCCGGCGTCTGGGGTCCCTGCTGATCGGCCACTGCGGGGGCGGCCGGAGGTTGTTGCGCGGACGTCGGCATCGTCGCGGCGAACGTCACCCCGCACACCGCGATGGCCAGCGCCGGCCGCAGCACGTGCGCGACCAGACGCCGCCGCTGGTGATCCTGCGGTCCCCCGCTCATTCTCCGCTCCCCTTCGTCTGGTTCCGGTTGCGGCCGCGCGAGGCGGGCGCCGGCGCCGGCGGATTCATGGCCAGCATCTCCTTGTAGATGGTCTCGATGAACATGCTGGTGGTCCAGAACCCCGTGTCGCTGCCGTAGCGCGGGTCGAAATCGAGGGTCGGTTTCTTCGCCTTCACCTGGTCCAGCGTCATGCCGCGCTTCACGTATTCCCTGATGCGGTCGCGGACGATCGTCGCCATGTCGCGGTACTCGATCACGTCCTGCTCGTCGGAGAGCCGGCCGTGGCCCGGAATGACCATGGTCCCGCCCTCGTTGACGTTGCTCGCCACGGTGATGTCGAGGACAGCATTGAGCGCGTCGATCTCGCCGTTGATCGAGCCGCCGTTGGCCACGTCGATGAATGGATACATCACCGTGGTGAAGACGTCGCCGGTCGCGAGCACGTCGCTCTTGCGGAAGAACACCACGCTGTCGCCGTCAGTGTGCGCCTTCGGCTCGTGGATGATCTGCACCGCCTCGCCATTGAAGAGGAACTCGCGCTTCTTGCCGAAGTAGGTCTCGGTGGGCCAGAGGGCGAACGGCACGGCCTGCTGCCCCGCCGCAGGCGCTGCGCTCAGACGGTTGAGCACGTTCTCGTGCGCGATGATCGCCGCCTGGCCGGTGGCGCCCGCGCCCAAGTCGCCCACGACGTTGCCGCCGGCTCGTGTGCGTCCGGCCTTGGAGATGGCCTCGTTGCCGCCGATGTGGTCGCCGTGCATGTGGGTGCTGACCACGTAACGGATCGGCCCCTGGCTGATGGCCCGGATGGCGGTGAGGATCTTGGTGCTGAGCGGCGCGAACTGAGTGTCCACCACCAAAATGCCTTCGTCGCCGGTGAAGACGGTGGTGTTGCCGCCCGCGCCGACGAGCATATAGACGTTGTCCCGCACCTTGACGGTGTCGATCTGGACGGTGTCGAAGTTCTGCTGCTGGGCCACGGCGCGGCTGGCCACGGCGAGCGCGCCGCCGGTTGCGATTGCCGCTGCGACTATCACGCCGCGCCAGGCGCGGGAGTTGAGACGAATTTGCATGCGCATCTAGCGAGGCTCCGCGTCGAACAACTGAACCTGTACGCTCCGCCTCGCTAGAGGCAGTGCTTGATTGCCCGCCCTCCGGGCGGGCGTAGACGCCTTGAAAGGCCGTCCAATAACCCAACTCATTGGCATGATCCCTTTGCCTTTCAAGTCGTCTAACGACCCTGCTGCTGCCCAGGCCCTGTGACCCTGGTCGCACCGCGCGAGGGTGGCGGCAGAGGCGGCGGCTTCGGCGTCTGTTTCACGACGTCCTGAAACTCGGGATACATGGTGGCGGCGCCGCCGTTGTTGGCGATTTCGGGAATGCCCCAACGCTGCGCGAACTCGTCCTTGAAGGGATGCTCGCCGGGCATATAGGCCGGGACGGCGCCGTCCTCGCGCGTCGCAATCTCCACCACCGGATCACAGACCCATAACCATGTCCCCGCCGGCAGTTCGCGCGGGCTGCGCACGAACTCAGTGCTCTTCACCAGCGGCTCGGTGAGGTACACGGGGTCGAACAGCATGAAGATCTGCGTCAGCAGATCGCCGTTGCGTACCCAGTACTCGGTCATGTGCGCCTGATCGCTCATCGGCAGCCCGTTGCGGCGCACCCAACCCTGCTTGAGGTGACTGGTCTCGATGATGAGCATGTCGCCGTCCCACCGGCCGGTCGAGAACCCCATCCACGTGTGAGCGGCATTCGGGCCCGGGTGCGGCCGGCCGTCCATGTAGATGGTTCGGGTCTGTTCGTAGGTGGAGTGGTAGTGCTTGAGGGCGATGACGTCCTGCGTCTTGGGGTGCTTCTCTTCCCAGATCCGGAGGTTGGTGGGACCGCGGTAGATGTAAGGCGACACGTGCACGCGGCACTGCTCTTCGGGCAGGCTGATCCGGCCGGGATCCCAGCTGTCGGCGAACTGTCGCGCGGCGTCATTAATCGGCAGGCCGAGGTAGTCGCGGAGCTCTGGACCGGGGATCCGTTCCGGTTGATCCTCGTGGTAGCGGGGCTGCCACGTGCCGTCCATGTCGGCTTGTGCATGAGCCGGAACGGCCCACGCCAGCGCCGCCAGCCCGAGAACGGCTGGAAGTGCGCAAATTCTTGTCATTTATGAACAATCTCCCACTGTGGGCCGCAACCTGGCGGTACACTGCGCCCCCGTTCGACCGGGAGACGGCCTGCCAAGCACCGCATCATCCCTCTAGAAACGAGTGCTTTTCAACCCCTCCACAAATACCAACTCGTTGTGGATAACTGTTACAATTCCGCGCGCGACATAACTGAGTTATGCGTCCATTTGATATTCCAGACATCCGGGCCCGCGAGCTCCTGACCGTGATCGCCCTCTCGGAATACGGCAGCTTCGTCGCGGCGGCGGCCTATCTGAAGACGTCTCAGCCGGCGCTCACGCGGACGATCAAGCGCCTCGAGCGCGTGCTTGGCGTGACGCTGTTCTTCCGCAACACGCGCCGGGTCGAAATCACCGCGGCGGGCCGCGAGCTCGTCACCGCCGCCGAACGCATCCTCGGGGATCTCGAAGTCACCGCGCGCGGCCTGAGCGAAGTGCCGAAAGAGCAGCGCGGCCGGGTGACCATCTCGACGCACTCGGCGTTTGCCGGAAACGAGCTGCCCCAGCTCGTGCGCAAATTCCGCGAAACCCGGCCATCGATCGAAGTGCGCATCCGCGAAGGGCGTCAGACCGAGATCATCGAAGACGTGCGGAGCGGCCTCGCCGATTTCGGCATCGGCCCCGTTGATTCGCTGCCCGACACATTGTCGAGCGAGCTGCTGCTGCGCGAGCCGCTCTACGCCGTGTTCCCGCCGACGCATCTGTTTGCGACCAAGAAGCGCGGCAAGGTGCGGCTGGAGGACCTGCGCGACGAGATCCTCATCTCGGGGCCGGTGGACACGATGCTGCGGCGGCTCGTGGACGGCGCCGCCTCGAACGCCGGGATCTCGCTCCGCTACGGCGTCACCGTGGAACGGCTCATGAGCATCCTCGGCCACGTGCGTGCCGGCGTCGGCATCGCGGTCGTGCCAGAGGGCGTGTTGCCGCCGAAACCGTGGAAGGAGTTCGAGGCGACGGCGCTCAGCGAACCGGCGCTCGCGCTGTCGTTCGGCCTCATCACGCTGCCCGGCCGCTACCTGACGCCCGCGGCGTCGAGCATGATGGCGCTCGTCCGCGAGCGTGCCCGCGTCCTCACGCACAGCTTGAACGGCTCCCGGCTCCCGACTGCCGGCTGACATCACTACAGGACACCGCCGGGCTTCGCGCACAGCCCACCTTCTCGATTCCTCAATGATTCCGGCCGCTGGAAGGCGGCAACTCCTGGCACGCCCGTTGATCTTCTCACCGGCAGCGGCCCGGCGCATGCCGCGGGCGCGATGGAGGCAGACGATGCGTGCGTGGATTCTTCTCGGCTCTCTCACGGCAGCAGTGGGCGCGGCCGCGTGCGGCACGCAGGCGGCGTCCCCGTTCACGGCGCTTGACGCGACCGGCCAGACGATGGTCCGGTGCGAGCCCGGCCAGCACTCGGTCGTGAATCAGACCGTGGTCAGCGGCCACCCGGTGACGGCAGTCGACTGCATGAGCGACGCGCTGGCTCCGGCTCCAGCCGCGTATCAGTCGGCGCCGGTGGCCCGTCCGGCAGCGATTCGTTCGGCCGCACCGGTGCCCGCGCACTCCACCGAAACCGTCGCGGAGCGCAAGCCGGCCCGGTCGTGGCAGAAGCGCGCGATCGTGATTGGGGGTTCGAGCGGCGCCGGCGCCGGCATCGGCGCGCTGATCGGTGGCAAGAAGGGCGCGCTCATCGGCGCCGCGATCGGTGGCGGCGGCGGGACCGTCTACGAGATGACACGGAAATAGGTTTAGAGCGTAGGGGCGGGTCTTTAGACCCGCCCGACAAGGCCCTAAGCCCTAAGCCCTAAGCCCTTAGAATCCCAGCGCCGCCAGCGCGGCCGCGACGACGGCTGGCGACACGCCGAGTTTCGGCGCGCTCGCGATCGCGTCGGCCGCATCTGCGGCGTACCAGTTCTTCTTCCCCGGGTCACACAACCCGGCGATGTTCACGGACTCCACGGCTGCGCGCACGCGCACGCCGAGGGCGCGGCCCGTCATTCTGCCATCCGGACACGCAGGCGACAGCGAGCGCATCGCCGCCGCAAACGCAGGATCGCCGGCACGCAGGAAGCCCGCCGCCGCCCGCTCCGGCGCCACGCGCCGTGCCATCTCGGCATAGCTCGCCGCCGCAAAGTAGAACATCGAGTAGTGCGCGAAATCGTCGAACCGCTGAAACCCGCCGTAGCACCCGGCCACGAAGGCCGCGGTGTGGTCGGCCTCCGCGAGCGTCACGGCACTGTAGGCCTCGAGCGAGGACGGCGCGGCCACCGGTCGCCGGGACGCAACGGTGTCGCGCGATACACCGAAAAATATCCCCGAGTCGAGCAGCCAGGCCAACCGCTCGATGCCGAGCAGCGTCAGCGGAAATCCGGTCGAGAAGAGCGGATCGACGAACCCGGCGGCCGACGGCAGCAGCGCCCACCCCGGACCGGCCGCCACAGAGGCGCGATACGAGAGACGCGGCATGAGGTCGAACTGCCGGATCGGCGTCGCGCCAGCGAACTGGTCCCGCACCGTGGGAAAACGCTCGAGGAGCCGGTCCCACGCCGCGGCGCCGTCGGCCAGGCGCAGCTCCGCGGCGAGATCGTCCACGACGGCGACACCGGCGCTGGTCACGCCGTTGCCGAAGCGCAACACCCACATCCATCCGCCGTCGAACACATGGTGGAGCGCCGCATCGTCCACGGGATACGGCGGGCGTTCGCCGCGCGTACCCGCGCCGACGTAGTCGGGCAAGTCATCGCAGCGGGCAACGCCGGTGAAGTGTGAAAACAGAGCCTGCGTCCCGGGATAGCCGTGAAACGGCTGCGACGCCAGGCCGAGCGCGCGGCTCAGGAACCCGCGGGGACCGGTCGCATCGACGACGCCACGCGCGGTCACGGCGAACGCGGCACCGCCGCGCCGGCCGCGCAGGGTGGGCGTGCCGGCGGCACTCCACTCGATCGACTCGAGCTGCGCCTCGTCGGCGTACTCGACGCCAAGTGCGATCGCCTCGCGGACCAGAAAGGCGTCCACGTTGGAGCGCAGCCAGTGCGTGTCCGAGATCTCGTCGTGCGGGCTCGCGGCCACGAGCAGGTGGTTCGAGCGGGTCTCGTCGGCGGCGAAGCGGCGTCCCGGCTCGTGCTTGAAGTAGGTGAAGCCGCGCTTGAGGCCGCACACGACCTCGGGATAGGCGCGCTGCCAGGCGCCGAATGCCGCGAGCGGCTTGAGGCGCGGCAGGCCGTACCGGTCGGCGAGTTGCTCGATCAGGATGCCGGCCAGCGGCGACGACGACTCGCCGATGGCGAAGCGTGGGTGGCGCCCGCGCTCCAGGAGCGCGACTCGCAGCCCGAGACGCCGCGCGACCATCGCGAGGATGGAACCGCCAAACCCGGACCCGACGATCGCGAGATCAACGTCCAGCACAGGCACACGCGACGGGCGCCGGCGCCCGTTGCTCGCGGTTCATCTGCGCCAGCCGTGAGGCGCGGTCGCGCGAGCAGTCGCAATCGAAGAGCCGTTCGACATCCCAGAGATCGGCAAAGACGCGCATCGGCCCTGGCTCGCTCGGCGAGCCGCCCCGGCGAAGGCGGCGTCCGTCGTCCAGCGCCTCCTGCACCACCCACTCGAGATCGCGCAGGCCCAGACGCGGCCGGGATTCCACGGGCAGCGCGTCGATCGCTCCGTTCCCGCCGCGGGTCGGAATCACCGCGCAGACCGTGGCGCCCACACCGGCGGCGGTCCGGACCGAGTTCAGCGCCCAGTCCGCGGCCTCGTGGTGCGGGACGAACGGTGGATCGAGCAGCACGAACACGCGCAGCGCGATGCCGTGGCGTGAGAGAAACGCGGCGGCCTCGGCGAACTCCTCCACCGTCATGCGCTTGTTGAGCGCGGCGAGCGCCTCGCGGTGCGCGGTCTCGAGCCCCACCGCCACTTCCAGCCGTCCTCGCACGAGGTCGCGAAAGCGCAGACACGCGTCCCTGTGACGCCCACGCAGAAACGCCGGATGCGCCTCGACGATCACGCGGTCGAACCCGGAGATCGCCGCGGCAATCTCCTCGAAATCGTCGAGCGGAATTGCCTGTGGGTCGAAAAAGCTGCCGGCGTTGTACAGCTTGATCTGGCGCGCGGGCGGCAGGGTGGTCAGCGCCTCGCGAATCTGCCGGGTAATCGCACCGCGCGGCACCGACGCATCGAGCGTGTTGACCCACAGGTCGCACATCGCACAGCGGAACGGACACTCGCGATTGGTGAGGAACACGACCGCGGTGGGCGCCAGCGCGCCCCCCTCGTCGCGCTCCTCCTCCCACACGGCGGCGTAGGCGCGGTGCGGGTCGAGCGCCGTCTTCGGGCCGCGAAGGTCGAGGACGAACTGGTCGCGCGCCGCCGCGGTGTCGGGGTAGATCAACGGTGGGGGAAGGCGCTCACGGGCACGGTCATCTCGTTGCCGGAGCGGCGCGTGTTGGCGTCGGCATCGGCCTCGCGCAGGCGCTCCTTCCACAGGTCGTCGAAGGCGCGCTGGCACCAGGCCTTGGTGACGCGCGCCCGCGGGGCCGCCTGGGCCCCGTCCTGGAAGCGCCGCTTGGAGCGCACGGGCATGTCGATGCCCGTCACGGCGTGCACGCCAGCCCGCACGACGTCCTGCTTCAGGGTCATCAGCCGCGCCGGATCGCCCGCAAGGAGCGCCTCGAACGGGATGGCCACTGCGGCTCCGATCGAGGCTCGTTCCGCATAGGGCGAGAAGGCGTTGAACCCGTAGCGCGCCGCCGGGGCATAGGTGCGTGCGTAGCCGCGCGAGAGGCCGCCCGAGTAGACGAGGCTGTGCTTGATTGCCCCGATGCCCCATCCCTCCTGATAGAGCAGCGGATTGCGCAGGATGCTCGACAGCGTCAGATCCGAGTCCTCGAGCGGATACGCCTTCAGGTTCTCGTCGCCGCCATCACCATCCACGAGATAGCGCAGCGACGGGTAGCGCGCACGGATGCCGCGCAGCAGGCAGAGCGCGGCCGCGGCACACTCGACGTCCAGCGGGTGGTAATCCTCGATGGTGCGGATGGCCTCGAGCAGGTCGTACTCCGACTCGGCCACCTCCACCCGCTCCCAGCTGGCATCGAGGCCGAGCGTGCGCGCGACGTCTTCGGCCTGTGCCGCGTCGGCGCCACCGCCGAAGTCGAGCGTGAAGGCGCGGATGTCGTCCGGGTTCCGGCCAAGTGACGCCGCGGCGTGACGCGCCAGCAGCCACACCGACGTGCTGTCCACGCCCCCGGAAAAGGCGATCGCCACCGGCGCACCGGCCGGGATCGCGGCCAGCCACGCCGTCAACGCGCGCGCGGCGGCGCGCACATAGGCGGCGCCCGCCTCGATCACGTCGGCCGGACCGTGCGCGACGACCGGTTCGAAGAAGCGGCGATAACGCGGCATCGGATCGGGGCACCCCACCTGATCGAGCTCCACCAGGTAGTGCGCCGGAATCATCCGGGTGTACGACGGCTCGAACTGCCAGCCGATCCGCTCGCGCTGGCACCAGTCGAAGATCGTGTCGATGCGATCCGACACCACGAGGACCGGCCCGTGATACATCTTCGCGACGAAGTAGCGCAGCGGGATGCCGATCGTACGCGCCAGGCGGACGGTCTGTGCGTCGCGTGCCGTGCCGGCAAAGTGGCCGCCGCTCGCCGCAAGCACGCCCGTGTCACCGGCGCGAATCGCCGCGAGCAGCGTGTCGCGCGTGGGCGCCACGTCCGCGGATGCGTGAAACCCGGTGAGATCGAACAGCCGTTCAACGCCTTCGAGCATGGGGGAAGAATACTCCCGTCGTGGGGGCCGCCTTGAGGCGGCCCAGGGCCGGCTGAAGCCGGCCCCTACGAAGAGCAGGCTAAAACTGCTGACCGGGCCGGACCACGCGAATGGTGTAGTCGGACCACTCCTGGATCTTGCCGTCCTTGATGAAGAAGACGCCGACGCCTTCCCACGTGAGCGGCCGCGTCTTCGACTCGAAGCGGTCGATGCGGTGGTTGATGACGATGGGCCCGCTGGCAAAGGTGTCGAGGATCTCGAACACGATGCGGTCCGACGACTGCATCCAGGAGCCAAGGCGCTCGGTGACGCCGGCGTGGCCGGTCACCGGCGGGGTGGTCTCGCTCATGCGATAGACGCCCGTGTCGGCAAAGCGCGGGAACACTTGCTTCAGATCGCGGGTGGACCACGAGGCGCAGAACTCGGTGACGAGCTGGACGTTGGCCTTTTCGGCGGCCGTCCATTCTGCGGCCGAGGCCGTGGCGGCGAAGGCGAGCGGCGTCACGGCGCCCAGTCCGGCGCGCTTCAGGAACGTGCGGCGCTCGACAGAGGCGGCGCGTCGGGAATATGCCATGGCGGTACAGGATACCGCGCCGCCACCCGGCGCGGCGCGCTCAGGCCTGAGGTTCGGTGGCGAGCCCGACGTAGCGGCCGCCGTGAAAGACGAGCGGAGCGACGCCGTCCTCGCGGCGCTGGAACGCGGCCACCCGTCCCACGACGATCCAATGGTCGCCACCTTCGTGAATCGCTTCGACGAGACAGCTCAGGGCGGCGGCGCTGCCGTCGAGGCGCGGGGTCTCGTGCCAGTTGACGAACGCAAACGGCGGCGGCTCGTCGTCCTTCCACCCGCCGCCGAAATAGGTCGACAGATCGCGCTGGCCTGCGTGCAGGATGCTGACGCAAAAGCGGGCGCCGGCTTGAATGAGCTGACCGGTCTTGGTGTTCCTGCCCACGCAAAACAGCACCAGCGGCGGGTCGAGCGACAGCGACGTGAACGAGTTGGCGGTGAGCGCATGCACCGTGCCCTCGATCTCGGTCGCAATCACCGTCACGCCGGTCGCAAACTGCCCGACCGTTTGACGGAACCCGCGAGTGTCGATCAATGCCCCTTCAGCCTCTGCGCCAGGTAGTTGACGTCGTCCGAGTTGACCAGGTCGGACGAGGTCCACCCATCGAGGTTGTACTCCGCCATGCACTGCTCGGCAAAGCCCTTCATGCGCGCCGAGGCGCCGGTGACGTCGGAGACGAGGAGCGTCTCGAAGCGGATGCTCTCGTGGTTGCCGAAGTAGTTGCGCTCGTAGAGCTCGTGCCGGCCGCCGAACTCGCTGCCGATAGCGTCCCACATCAGTTTCATCAGCTTCACGCGGTCCACAGCGCTGTAGCCGTTCGAGCCGCGTACGTACTGGTCGAGATAGGGCCGCAGTTCGGGTACCTTGAAGTCGAGCGCGCTCGACGGCAGGTAGATCAGGGCGCTCGCCAGGGAGTTTTCGATGATCTCCTTGATCTTCGGGTAGGCAATGCTGGCCATCACGCGGTAGGCCAGGCCGTATTCGAGGTTCGGCAGCACGTAGCCCGGCGTCCACGGCGTCGTCGTCCGCGCCATCGCGTCGGTGAGGCCCCAGAAGCAGTTGCGCCACGCGATCACTTCGCCAACGTTCGCCTGCACGCCACGGAAATCCTTGGCGCCGGTGGCCTCGACCGCCTTGAGCAAGAGCCCGGCGAGGAAGTCGAGCTTCACCGCGAGGCGGGTGCAGCCCTGGAACATGAATCGCGGCAGGAAGCCCGAGCGCGGGAAGAAGTTGTTGACCTTATCGATGTCGCCGTACGCGAACACGTCTTCGTAGGGCACGAACACCTTGTCGAAGATCAGGATCGAGTCGTTCTCGTCCATGCGGCTCGACAGCGGGTAGTCGAACGGCGAGCCCATCACCGCCGACATCATTTCGTAGGACGGCCGGCACAGGAGCTTCACGCCCGGGGCGCCGGTCGGCACCATGCACACGAAGGCGAACGGCTTGGTCTTGATCGGCAGCGCGCCGTTGTTGGCGATGAAGTTGTAATGCGTGAGACTCGAGGTGGTGGCCACGACCTTGGCCCCGCTGATGATCAGGCCCTTGTCGTTCTCGTCCACGACGTGCATGTACACGTCCTTGACCTCGTCGAGCGGCTTGTCGCGATCGACCGGCGGGTTCACGATGGCGTGGTTGACGAACGACACCTCGTCGTTCACTTTCTTGTACCAGCGCCGCGCGTTCTCGTCGTAGGGCTTGTAGTAGTCGGCGTTGGCGCCGAGCGTGGCGAGGAAGGCGGCCTTGTAGTCCGGGCTGCGGCCGATCCAGCCGTAGGTGAGGCGCGCCCACTCGGCGATCGCGTCGCGCGCGGCCACGAGTTCCTCGGCATTCCTCGTCGCCTTGTAGAAGCGGTGCGTGAAGCCGCCGGTCCCGGTGTCGGTCGGCGTCGTCAGCACGTCCTTTTTCGCCGGGTCGTGCAGCGCGTCGTAGAGACGCGCCAGCATGCGCGCGGTGTTTCGGAACGCGGGGTGCGTGGTGACGTCCTTGACCTTTTCGCCGTAGATCCAGATCTCGCGCCCGTCGCGAAGGCTCTCGAGGTACTCGGCACCCGTGTACGGACGAGTGCGGCTGGATGCCTGTGTCGTCGCTGTCGTCATTCCCCTACCCCTCCAACTCCCGCGCCTTGGTCTCCCACTCCGCCATGAAGCGGAATGCGTTTTCCTTCGGCGGCTGCGGAGCAAACGTTTCGAGCCAGAGCACCGGCACCGAGCTGACGTTGCGGAACGCGTGCACGCAGCCCACGCCCGTCCACAGCACGTTGCCGGCTTTGGCCCGGTAGACCTTGCCGTCCATCGTGGCCTCGACCTCGCCGCTGAGAATGAAGTAACCCTCTTCGAAGGTGTGATCGTGCAGCCCGATGCCGACGCCGGGCTGGTACTCGATGAACAGCAGGCGGTGGTGCGCCGCGCCGACGTTCTCGTCGATCAGCCACTTCAAGAAGACGCCCTCCAGGCCTTTCAGAACGTTCTGGCGCTCGGAGACCGGCGGGATGTTCGACGCGTCGAAGTGTCCGAGGATGGTGCCGGCGGACACGGGGCCGCCAGGCTGCGGCGCCGCCTCGGGCACGCGCGCGCCTGTGGCGAAGAACGTGTCGCGCTCGGCGCCTCCAGGCTTGGGCTGCGGCGCCTGCATCTGCAACCAGCGGACGCGGCCGCCACCCACGGCCCGCCAGCCGTGCAGGGTGCCGACCTTGAGTGCGCCGTAGTCGCCGGCCCGCAGGTGCACCGCGGCGTCACCCACCACGAGGATGACTTCGCCCTCGAGGACGTAGAAGCCTTCTTCGAACGAGTGGAGGTGCGGCGCCAGCACGCCGCCGGCATCGAGCTGGGCGACGCTCAGTCCGGTATGCACCGAGCCGCTCGGCCGGCCGATGAGCGGCGCCTGCCGGTAGCCTTCGCCGCGGCCCGCGTACACGTCGTGGGCCGCCAGCGCACTGTCGTCGAAGGTGCCGAAATAGTGCATCCGGGTCGGTCTCCGCGCGATGGAGCGCGCATTGTGACACCGGGGGCGCGGCCCCACAAGACGTGGGGGAGAGCGAATAGTGGTTATTGACGGAGCTGATGATGAAGGCTCCCGGCTTCCGGCATCGGGCAACCGCGTTCTACCGGGAGCCGAGAGCCGGGAGCCGGCAGGTTCTTTACGACAACGGCTTTCCGTCCGGGCCGGTCGGCGTCGGCACCTTGTTGGCGATCGCCGGAAGCGATTTGAGGTACGCGAAGAGCGCCTTCAGATCGTCGTCGGGCAGCTTGTTGTACCAGAACCAGGGCATCGGCGGCAGGACCGGCCGGCCGGCGCCCATGTGCTTGCCGTTCTTGATGGCGTTGACGAACTGCTCTTCGCTCCACAGCCCGATACCCGTCGTCTCGTCCGGCGTCAGATTCGCCGCATACGACACTCCCCACGCTCCGCTCCAGGCCGTCAGGTCGTCGCTGGTGTGCGTGCTGTACGGACTGCCCTTGGCGTCCTGGAAATGAGGTATGGCGCCTACCTTCTCCGGATGGCCCGAGAGCGACCGGTCGAGATCCGCCTCCGGTCCGTTCGGACCGATTTTCTTGGGCGTATGGCAGTCGTGGCAGCCGCCGCCGGCCACCAGCAGTCTTCCCTTTTCGACCGGCGATATCGCGGGAGCGGCGGGCGCCGCCGGCGCCGGCGTCGAGGCCGGCTGGTTACAGCCCGCGAGTACGACCGCTACCGGCACGAGCATCGACAGCAGGGTCGCACGACGTGTCAAGAAGCCCATGGGCTTCACCTCCTGAATGGGATGGCCCGAGCACCGGCTCGGAGCGCCCAAAACTATAACATCGAGGCTCCGCGACGAAACTGGAGCGTCGCCTCGATGACAGTGTCTAATTGCCCGCCCTCCGGGCGGGCGGCTTGCGTCCGTGTCCCGCCTAGCACTGGATCGCGCGCACGCAGGTAAGGAATAATTGGCGGCTGCGGTAGCCAGGTCGCGCGCAGGTGACCCGGCCTCTTCTGTCTGGGCGTCGGATGACGCACGGGCATCCGCCGCCACATCGACACGCCTAACTGCAGAGGACTACATGGCAAAGATAGTCGTAGACAAGCTCCTCCCGACGACCATGGTCGGGTCATATCCGCGGCCGCACTGGTTCAAGCAACAGCTGCTCGGCCGGGATGTCCGCGTCGCGTTCAAGGAAGTGCAGCACGAAGAGGCGTACACCGACGCCGTGGCCACCGTCATCCGGGAACAAGAGGAGATGGGGCTCGACATCGTGACCGACGGCAACATGTGGTACGACGACTACGTCGGCGTGATCGGCTCGTTCTGCTGGTACATGTATGAGCGGATCGGCGGCTTCGAACAGTCTCGCGAGGAGCATCCCTCCTATGCGGGTGGTCCGAAGAGCCAGGGCAAGGCCATCATGGACGACTGGGGCGGCGTCATCAACAGCGGCCCCGTCACCCACGGCCCGATCCGCCTGCCGGACCTCTACAAGATCGCGGCGACGCACGCGAACGTGCCCGTGAAGGTATCGGTGGGCGCCGGCCCGGCCAACCTGGCGTGGCACGCCTACTTCAAGCACTACAAGGACGCCAAGGACCTGACGATGGCGCTCTGTCCGATCTTCAACGCGGAGATGAAGGCGCTGGTCGCGGCCGGGGCCACGTATCTGCAGTTCGAAGACCTCGGCGCATGGCTGCCGCTGTTCACGGGCGAAAAGAACGACTACAAGTGGATCCGCGAGAGCGTCGAGATGTGCTGCGACGGCGTGGATGCGAAGATCGGCTGGCACTTCTGCTTCGGGAACGCATGGGGCAACGACATCCTGAGCGCGAACTACCCTGATGGCTATCAAACGGTTCTGCCGTACTTCTTCGGGACCGCGGGGATCGACGAGTTCGTCCTCGACTACGCCAACCGCGACATGGCGGGGGTGGATTTCCTGAAGAACCTGCCGGCAAACCAGGGCGTTCAGCTCGGCGTGCTCGACATCCGGACCAACGCCATCGAGACCCCGGCCAAGATTGCCGACCGGATCCGGCGAGCCCTGAAGCACGTCCCGGCTGACAAGGTGACGCTGAGCAGCGACTGCGGCATGAAGCCGCTGGCGCGCATGGTGGCGAAGATGAAGCTCAACGCCCTCGTCGAGGGTGCCAATATCGTCCGCAACGAAATCGCGGGCTAGCTAGCGAGGACTCGAAATGGCAAAAGTGATTGCAGTTCTGGGCGCGACCGGCACGCAGGGTGGCGGGCTGTGCCGCGCCATCCTGGCCGACAAGTCGGGTGGTTTCTCGTGCCGCGCGATCACGCGCGACACCAGCAAGGAGAAGGCGCAGGCGCTCGCGGCGGCCGGGGCCGAAGTGGTGTCGGGGGACCTCGACGACGTCGAGAGCCTGAAGAAGGCGTTCGCCGGCGCCCACGGCGTCTACGCGGTGACGAACTTCTGGGAGCACTTCTCGGGCGAGAAGGAAAAGGCGCAGGCTAAGAACGTCGCCGAGGCGGCCAAGGCCGCCGGCGTGCAGCACGTGATCTGGTCGACGCTCGAAGACACCCGTCAGTGGATGCCGGCCGGCGACACGCGCATGCCGATGCTGCAGGACAAGTACCGGGTGCCGCACTTCGACGCCAAGGCCGAAGCCGACGTGTTCTTCGCGGGCCTGCCCACCACGTTCCTGCGCACCTCGTTCTACTGGGACAACCTCTACATGTTCGGGCTGGCGCCGAAGAAGAACGACGCCGGGCAGTACGAGTGGACGTTCCCGCTGGGCACGGCGAAGATGGCCGGCATCGGCGCCGAGGACATCGGCAAGACCGCCTACGGCGTCTTCAAGGCCGGCAACCAGTACATCGGCAAGACCGTCGGCATCGCCGGCGAGTTCATTTCGGTGGACGATATGGGCCAGAAGCTGACCAAGCACCTCGGCATCGGGCCGGTGAAGTACAACGCCGTCGATGCCAACGTGTATCGCAGCTTCGGGTTCCCCGGCGCCGACGAGATGGGCAACATGTTCCAGGTCTATCGCGACTTCGAGGGTCCATTCAACGCCAACCGCAACATCGACGTGGCGCGGCAGCTCAACCCGGCACTGATGAACTTCGATCAGTGGGTGGCGGCGAACAAGGCGAAGATCCCCGTATAGCGCGCTCCGCGCGCGAGACGGGATCTTGCGGCTCAGGGCTTAAGGCTCAAGGCGTGAAACGAAATGGCCGGAGGGACAACCCTTCGGCCATTCTCGTTTGTGTTGGATGCTGGATGCCGAAGATCTTCTCAGGCCCTAAGCCCTAAGCCCTAAGCCCTAAGCCCTAAGCCCTGAGCCTATTGCGGCGCGAACCGCTTCCGCCGCGCCAGCACTTCTTCCATCTGATACAGCCGCCCCTTCACTTCCCCGTTCTCGGGCTCGATCTCGAGCGCCTTCTTCAGCGTCGCGATCGCGCCTTCCTCGTCGCGCCGGCTCTGCGCGATGGCCTTCACCACGAGCGTGTTGACCGACTTCGGGAAGAATTCCAGATTCAGATCGGCGAGCGGAATCGCGAGCTCCGGCCGCGCCTGGCCGAGACGGCGCGCCGCGGAGAGCAGGCTCTCCTCGCCGAAGTCGTACGCCCCTCGCCCGTAGTGCCGGTCGCGGAGCTCGCGGTACTGCGCCACGGCGGCATCCGAGCCCTCGCGCACACTCGTCAGCAACAGGATGTCGGTGAGCGGCCGCGGAATCGCCACGCCGCGGTGGCAGGTGGCGCACGTCACCGTGGCCGCCTCGCGCACGGTCTTCCCCGATGCGCTCTGCACCGTGGCATTGAGCGCGTTGGTCATCGCGATCATCTCGCGCCCCACCTCCAGCCGCGGCTTGCCGTTGGCGGTGACCTTTGGCAGCGTGCCGCGGCCGGCATGGCAGTAGTCGCAGGTGACGCCCAGTGCCGCCGCGACAGCCGGCATGTCGGGCAGCGGTGGTCGAGGTGCCGCCGCCGTAGTCGTTGGCGCTGGCGCCGGCTCCTGCGCCAGCATGCCGGCCGGCAGGGCCAGCAAGGCAACCGTCAGCAGGGCGAGAGATCCAGGGCTCTTCATGACCGGTATTTTCACACGGCAAGGCGCGTACAATCCTGTCCGCGATGAGCCACTCTTCTCGACGTCTGCCTGCCCTGCTCTGCGTCCTCGGGACCGCCACGTTCGCGGTCACGATGTGGGTAGGGCCGTCCGTTTCCGTGGCCGCACAGAGCGCTGCCGATCCGTGCGCGGGCACGCGGGACCTCCGCCTGACGAACGGCAAGATCGTCACGATGGACGCGCGCGGCACCACGGTCCGCGAGGTGACCATCCAGAACGGCCGCTTCACCGCCGTTGGCGCGCGGGGCGGTCAACGCCTCAGCGCGTGCACACGGACCATCGATCTCGGCGGCCGCACCGTCGTGCCCGGCCTCATCGACAACCACAACCACATCGTGCTGCTCGGCATCCGGCCGGGCTACCACACGCCGCTCGAGAGTGCGCGGTCGATCGCCGACGTCCAGGCGATCATCGCGGCCCGGGCGAAAGCCGCGCCCACGGGCGCCTTCATCACCTCGATGGGCGGTTGGAACCCGGTGCAGTTCACCGAGAAACGCTTGCCGACGCTGGCCGAGCTCGATGCCGCGGCCGCGGGGCACCCCGTGCTCGTGTTCCAGGGCTTCACGGGCCCGGCCGCGACCAACACGCCGGGGCGCACGTTCTTCGCCTCGAAGGGCGTCGCCGTCAGCGACACCGGTCAGATCGCGGCGAACGCGCCGTCGATGGCCGCGCTCAACGCCCTGCGCGCGGCGCAGACCTTCGAGGATCGGAAACGCGGCACGGTCGACGCGATGGCCTACTCGGCGAGCGTCGGGGTCACGACCAACGCCGACATGGGCGCCTTCAACCTTCCGGGCACTCCGGACCTCCAGGGGTCGTTCGAGGCCGACACGCTGGCCAGCGCCGATCAGTTCCGCATGTACGACGCCGTGCTCGCGCTCGCGCGCGAGGGCCGCATGACGACCCGGCTGCGCATCTTCTTCCTCACCATGGACGCGCGGCCCGACGTGCCGGTCCTGTCACAGCGGCTCCGCAACACGTTCGGCGACTTCGGCGACGGCATGGTGAAGGTGTCAGGGATCGGCGAGTTCGCTACCCAGTGGCCGCTCTTCGGCCAGGCGCCGCCGACCAACTACACGGCGGCGCTCCAGGCCGTGGCGAGCGCGGGGTGGGCGTTCCAGCAGCACAGTCTGTCGCCGGCCGAGAACGAGCTGACCATCAGCACGTTCGAAACGGTCAACAAGACGACGCCCATCAAGGATCTGCGGTGGTCGCTGGCGCACGTGGGGTCGATCGACGCCGCCGGCATCAACCGGCTGAAAGCCATGGGCGCGGCCATCGCCGTGCACCCGTTCCAGTACCTGGCCGGGGGCCGCGGGGGCCCGCCGCTCCGGACGATCGTGGACAGCGGCATCAAGGTGGGCGCCGGGTCGGACTCGGCGCAGATCTCCACGCTCAACCCGTGGAACATGATTTCCTACATGGTGACCGGCCGCAGCTCCGACGGCGTGCTCATCAACGCCGGGCAGCAGTTGACGCGCATGGAAGCGCTGCGGCTCTACACCGCCGAGAACGGCTGGTTCCTGCGCGAGGAGAACCTGCTCGGGACGATCGAGCCCGGTCGGCTCGCGGATCTCGCGGTGCTCACCGACGACTATTTCGACTCGAAGCGGGTGCCGGACGAGATGATCCGTTCGCTGCACTCGGTGCTCACGGTCGTGGACGGCAAGGTCGTCCACGACGAGCTGCCAAAGCGATAAAGAGACTGGCCGGGCGCGAGGAAGCCTGACCGACTGGATCGCCAGTACAATCCGCGCTGGAGGCCACCATGGCTAACGTGATGGGCATGCGGTCCGGCAACCCGGCGCTGACGGCCGATACGTTCACAAGGGATCGAGCGGCATCCGCCACGGATCGGATGACGCTGCAGGGAACCGTCAACAAGACGGCCATGTCGCTTGCGATCCTGCTCATCGCCGCCGCCTATGTCTGGAACCGCGGGCTGGCGGATCCGAATATCGGTCTGTGGATCGGAGGCTCGCTTCTGGCCGGGTTCGTCGTCGCACTGGTGACGACGTTCAAGCCGATATGGGCGCCGTACACAACTCCGGTCTACGCCGTGCTCGAGGGCGCCGCCCTCGGCGGTATTTCGGTCGGATTCGAGGCGCGGTATCCGGGCATCGTCAGCCAGGCGGTGTTCCTCACGTTTGGCACGCTCGGCGCCCTGCTCGTCGCCTACCGCTCGGGAATGATCCGGGCCACCGAGAACTTCAAGCTGGGGATCTTCGCAGCGACGGGCGGCATCGCGCTGATGTATCTCCTGAGCTTCGTGCTTGGCTTCTTCGGCATCAGCGTGCCGTTGATCCACTCCAGCGGGACCTTCGGCATCCTGTTCAGTGTGTTCGTCGTGGTCGTTGCCGCGCTCAACCTCGTGCTCGACTTCGACTTCATCGAACAGGGCGCGAACCTCGGCGCGCCGAAGTACATGGAATGGTACGGCGCCTTCGGGTTGCTCGTGACGCTGGTGTGGCTGTACCTGGAAATCCTGCGCCTGCTGTCCAAGCTGCAGTCACGCAACCGCTAGCGGTAGCGCCGGGCGGTCTGAAGACCGCCCCCTACATTCTCCGACGCTACTTCGGCAACGTCGCGCGGAACTCTGGGTACATCGTGGCAGCGCCACCGCGAACCGCCGCCTCCGGCAGTTTGTGCTGGACGGCAAACTCCTTCAGGAACGGGTTCTGCCCCGGCAGGTAGTGCGGTACGGCTCCGCGCGGCTGGTCGGCAATCTCGACGACGGCCGTGCAGGGATACAACAGCTGCTGCGGCCCCAGCGGCCTCGGGTTGCGCAGCATGTTCGTGGTCTTGACCAGCGGCTCGGTGAGATACACCGGGTCCCCGGTGACGGTGACGTAGGTCAGCACGGGACCATGCAGCGAGAAGCGCTCGGTGAGCGTCACCTGGTCGCTCTGAGGCAATCCGTTGCGCCGGTGCCACATCTGCTTGATGTGCGTGGTGGTGACGACCAGCGTCTCACCCTCCCACTGCCCGGTGGAAGACCCCATCCACGTGTGCTCGGCGAAGCGCGACGGATGCGGCCGCCCGTCCATCCACACCGTGCGCCGCTGCTGGAAGTTGCTGATGTCGAGGTGAATCGCGACCACCTGCTGCGTCTCGGCGTCGCGCTCGTCCCAGATCCGCATGTTGAGCGGGCCGCGCAGAATGTAGGGCGCAGAGTGGGCGCGGCACTGGTGCTCGGGTACGGTGAGCCGCGACGCATCCCAGGCGTCAGCGAACGCCCGGGCGCTCTCGTTGATCGGCAGGCCGAGATAGTCGCCGAGCGACGGACCCGGGATACGCTCGGGTTGATCCTCGTGGAACATGGCGTTGTAGCTGCCGGTGATGTCGAACTGCGCCGAGGCCGGCCGCGCGGTGCCGATCAGGGCGGCGGCGATACAGAGGCAGAGGAAACGGTTTCGCACGGCTACTTGTCTCCCGGCCGCGCAAGGCTGCGGTAGACCGCTTCGATGAACTGCGCGGTCGTCCACGCGCCCGAGGTCGAGCCGTAGCGCAGCTCCCAGTCGAGCGTGGGACGCGCGGCCTTCACCTGTTCGAGCGTCTGGCCCTTCGCGATGAGTGCCTGGACGCGGTCGCGCACGATGGTGACCATGTCGCGATACTCCACCACGTCGAACTCGTCGCTGATGCGGCCGCGCCCCGGCACGATGCGAGTGCCGCCCTCGGTGAACTGCTCGGAGATCGCGAGGTCGATCAGCCGGTTGAGCCCCTCGATGACGCCGTTCACGTGGCCGCCGCGCGCGACGTCGATGCGCGGGTAGCCCACGGTGCTGTAGATGTCGCCCGCCGCAATGACATCCGAGCTGCGAAAGAACACCAGGACGTCGCCGTCGGTGCTGGCGTGGGGGACGTGCACCAACTGAATGCCCTCGCCGTTGAAGTACATCGTGCGCTCGGCCTGAAAGAACGTGTCGGTCGGCCACGCGCCAAACGGCGCCGCGAGCCTGCCGCCGGCGGGCGCGCTCATCGCGGTGAGCACGTTCTCGTGCGCGACGACGAAGGCCTGCGGCACGGCGCCGTCCACCGCCCGCTGCCCGACCTGCCCGGCGAAGTTTCCCGCCACCAGTTGCGAGCCGGCCGCCGCCACCATGGCGTTGCCGCCAGTGAAGTCGGGGTCGGCGTGGGTGTTGACGACATAGCGGATCGGTTTGGCCCCGGCCCGGCTGCGCACCGCGTCCAGGAGAGGGGTACCGTCGGGTTCCGACATCGTGTCCACGAGAAGGACGCCCTGGGGACCCGCCTGCAGCAGGACGTTGCTGCGGCCGTTGGTGATCATCGACACCTGCCCGTGCACCGGCAGCGTCTCAAACCGGGCGGACTGGCCGGCGACGATCGCGGCACCCGCCAGGATGCCGGCGACCATCACCAGCGAGGGAGAACGGCTGCGGCGTGCATGGCGGCATGCATCAGAGGTGTGGCTGGGCCGAGTCACGGAGGGCATTCTGCGGTCGGCTGTCGCGCTTTGCAACCCTGCGGGGCTGGTCGAAGACCCTTGACGCGCCGCGTGATCCGGCGGTAGCGTCGCGTACACTCTCTTGCACAGCCAACAGTCGCTCAAAGAGGCTCCCATGCGCATGAAGTGGAAGGCTATCTGCCTCGTCGCCGGTCTCACGGCGGCGTGCTCGGGCAACACCGGTCCCACGTTCGACAACGGCGATCAGGACCGCATCAAGGCGGTCATCCAGCAGTTGACCGTGGCCTTCAACGCCAAGGACGCTGCCAAGGCGGCAGCGCTCTACACACCGGAGGCGGTCGTGATGCCGCCCAACAAGACGCTCATGCGGGGCCGGAACTTCGTCGAGCAGTACTACACCGGCCGTTTCGGCGAGGGCGCCACCAATCTCGAGCTCCAGCCGAACGAGATCAAGGGCTCGGGAACCCTGGCGGTGGCCATGGGCGACTACCGGCTGGTGCTGGCGCCGCCATCGGGGCCACAGCGCCGCGACCGTGGCAAGTTCGTGTGGATCTTCCGCGAATTGAACGGCACGTGGATGATCGACGGCATCATCTTCAGCAGCGATTTCAACGAACTGCCACCCGCGTAACCCGCCGTCGCGGTTCGAGAGGGAGTCTTCCGATGGCCACCCCAGCCCTTCGGCTCCTGTATGCGTGTGCGATCGTCGCTGGATTGTCGGTCCCCCTGGCGGCGCAGACGCGCACCCGGACGTGGACCCCGCCGCGCACCGCGGACGGTCAGCCGGATCTGCAGGGGGTGTGGCTGAGCAACACCGCCACGCCGCTCGAGCGCCCCAAGCTGCTCGAGGGACGCACGCGGCTCACCGACGCAGAGGTCGCGGAGTTTCGCAGCCGGGCCGATCGGCTGTTCCGAAGCGGCAACAGCGACTTCGCCGTGGGCGACGGCGTGTATCAGGCGGTGCTGTCGAATCCGGGCACGTATCGCAATCCCAACGCCACGCATTCGGCTGCGGAGATGGTGGACCTCGAATTCGACAATCGCACGTCGCTCATCATCGATCCGGTCGACGGGCGCGTTCCGGCGGTGACCGAGGCGGGACGCCGGCGGCAGGCCGCCACGGCCGACGCGTTCGCTCAACCCACCAGCGCCGCCGACGTGGGGAATGCGATCCGCTGCATCTCATGGGGCGTGCCCCGCCTCGGCGGACGCTACGGCGCCGGCGACCTGAGCTACTACGAAATCGTGCAGGCACCCGGCTATGTAGTGCTCACGGCCGAGGCCGGTCACGAATCGCGCGTCATTCCCCTCGACGGCCGCCCGCATCTGCCGCCCGCCATTCGGCAGTGGAACGGCGACTCGCGCGGCCGCTGGGAGGGCGATACGCTGGTGGTCGAGACCACCAACTTCTCACCCAAGAGCTACTTCATGGGCGCCACCGACAACCTGCTCGTCGTCGAGCGGTTCACGCGGACGGCGCCGGATCGCATCGAGTACGAGGTCACGGTGTCGGATCCCACCACGTGGGCCCGCGCCTGGACCGCGATGATGCCGCTGCGGCAGCGCCAGGAGCCGCTCTACGAATACGCCTGCCACGAGGGGAACTATCACCAGATCTCGGGGATCGTGCGCGGCGCGCAGGCCGAAGCGGAACTGAGAGCCGCAGGCCGCTGACCGGGGTCAGCGGGCGTCGGCGGCGCGGGCGGCCTTGAGGATGTTGACCAGGCCGTAGTTGCCCTCGTGGCACTCGAAGGCCATCACCGGGCGGGGGTCGTGCGTCAGCGGCATGGCGATCGTCCACGGCCGCTCCCACGTCTGCGGGTCCTCGATCGTCGCGGTCCACTCGATCGCCGTGGGCGACACCTTGGCAAACCGCTCTACGATGCGCAACGTCCGCGGGTCGGCGCCGCGATACGCGCTCAACGCATTGAAGTTCGTCGTCTCGACGACGAGCGTGCTGCCCTCCCAGTGCCCACGCGCATCGCCCATGTACGAGCGCACGCCGGCGCTCACGTGCGGCCGGCCGTCGAGCGGGATGACGCGCGCTTCGTGGATGATCTCGTAGGTGATGACCAGGAAGCCGGGCGTCTGGAAGATCTGGTAGTTGTTGCCGTACATCACCGGGATCATCGAACCCGGTACACCGCGTGAGATGCAGCGCTCGAGCAGGCCGAGATCCTCGGGGCCGTTGAACGGTCCGCCGAGAAAGCTGCTCTTCGCCCGCCCCGCCTGTTGGGCACGGCGCCGGCCGTCGGCGGTGAGCGGTGGAATCCGGCCATCCGAAGGATCGACGACGAGCCAGGGCTGGCGGCGCTGCTTCAGATCGAGGTTCTCGAGCCACCAGTAGTCGGGCCCGCGCGGTCCAGCCGCGAGGCCGTCGATGGCGTCCTTCTCCGCGTCACGCCGGATGGCGGCGAGCTCCGCCGGCGTGAAGTCCTCGAGGCGCTTGCCGGCAAAACGCTCCGGGCGCTCGAGCGGCGTCGCGTATTCGTTGGAGTTGGTGTAGTCGCCCTGCAGATCGGGGTCGCCCCACGGCGTGCGGCCGGGCGCGAAGCGTTGCGCCCCGGCCGGCGCGATCAAGGCCATCGCGATCATGACAAGAAGGACACGCTGCATCACTGACGTGGGGGCCGGCTTCAGCCGGCCCTGGGCCGCCTGAAGGCGGCCCCCACATGTGTTTTTCAGGCCCGCGCCGTCGACGTGGCCGCGGGGGCGGCCTTTTCAATCCAGCCCTTGATGACCTCGAACACCTGGCGGCGGTTGTTCTCGAACATCGCGAAGTGGCTGTTGCCGAGGATGCCGCGCTGCTTGAGATCGATGAGCTCGGCCTTGGCGCCCGACGCGGTGAGTGCGTCGATGATCGGAGCGCCCTGACGCCCGCCGCGCTCCGACAGCAGATACATCACCGGCATGTTCTTGAGCCCCGGCAGCGGCGTGCCCGGCGCACCGCCCGCGCCCACGAGCGGCGCGGTTGCACCCTCGAACGAGGCCAACGCCTTCACCAGGTTGGGCCGCTCGTTGGCGACGATCCAGCCGAACGGACCGCCGGCCGAGTGCGTGAGGATGACGCACGGACCGATCCGATCGACGAGTTCGGCGCCATGCCGCCGCCACAAGTCCTGCGCCAGCTGACCGTTGCGCGGCGCCGAGTTGGCGGCCGCCACGAGCTGGTCCACCAGGGGATCGCCCACGTCGCCGGTGGTGCCCGGCCACTGCTTGTTGGGCGCCCTGGCCGACGTCACCGTGTCGCGCGTGAGCAGGTCGTAGGTGACGAGCGGCCCGATTTCGCCGAGCGCGTCGGGGTGATACACCGAGCGGCCGTGCCCGGGCCGATCGACGAGATATACGGTGTAGCCAGCCTGCACGAAGTGGTGCGCCCAGCCCGACATACCGCCGAGGCCCATGTAGTGCACCATCTGGCCGCCGCCGCCGTGCACGAGCAGCACCGGCAGCGGGTAGCGCGGCTGTGCGGGCTCGATCTTCTGGACGAACATCGGCCCGACGTGAATCGTGCCGTAGGGCATCGTCTTGCGCTCGGTGCCCACCCAGAAGCTGCTGAAGTCGGCGACCTTGAGCGCCAGCGAGTCGCCGGCCTGACGCCGCGGCGCAGGCGCCTGGTTGTTGCTCCCGGTGACGTTCTTGTTCATCCAGTCCATCAGCGGCTGGAGCACGTCGCGATTGTTCTTCTCGGCCATCATCATGTGGCCGTTGCCCTTGATGCCGTGCGCGCCGAGGCGCAGCTCCTCGGCCTGCACACCCGCCTGCTTCAGGAAGGCCACGCCGCCGGGATTACCCGGTGACGCGAATGACGAGTCCGACGTCACGAATACGACCTTCGTGTTCTTGAGATTCGGCAGCTTGTGCGCGGGCTCGGCCTGCAGGAAGTAGCCGGCGATGCCGGGCTCGGGGCTGGCGACATAGGTGGTCTTGATCTCGGCCGGATCGCTCACCGGCGGATCGTAGGTGACCGGCACGCTCGACATGCCCCACCGGTTGCCGGCCGCGAATCCCGACCCTGCCCCTTCGATGATCACGGTCGCCTTCACGAGAGTGGGCCGCGCCTCGGCCACGAGCAGTCCGAACGGACCGCCGGCCGAGTGGGTCATGATGATCGCCGGGCCAATCTTGTCGAGCAGATCGGCGCCGGCCTGACGCCAGGCCAGGTGCTGCACGTTGAGCTGACCCGCCGGTTGCGCGTTCGCGGGTTGCGGCGGACCGGCCAGAGCCCCACCTCGGCCCCCCGCACCACCCGCCCGTCCCGGCGCCCCTGGCGCCGCGCCTGGAGGCGGCGGCGTCTGGACGTAGCTGCCGCCCAGGCCGGCCACGAGCTGATCGAGATCCGGCGACCCGACATTGCCCACGCCGGGCCACTGGTTGTGGTTCTTCTGGTACTCGTTCGGTACATTGGCCGGATTGGCGGCTGGGGGCGTGAATCGACCCGCGAGGCTCTCGAGCGTGATGTGCGTCGCCGGGAAGCCGCCGTGAAGGTCGGGGTGCAGCGGCGAGCGGCCGTGCCCCGGGCGATCCACGACGTACACCTTGTATCCCTCTTGCACGAGGTACTGAAACCAGCCGGGCCGCCCGTCGGGCGTTTCCATCCAGTCGGTGCCTTGCCCGCCGCCACCATGCACCAGCACCACGGGGAACGGATGCTTCACCTGCGCGGGAATCATGTACTCGACGTACATCTGCTGTCCGCCGACATATGCGCCGCGCGCCGTCTCGGCGCGTTTCACGTTGACCCACATGTAGCTCCACTCGGCGACGTCGAGCGGGATCTTCTTCGCCGTCGTGGCGGCCACCTGCGCCAGGCCGGCGGCGTCGACCGTCCCAGCGGCGAGCGGGGCCAACGCAGCCACGGCGGCCCCGGCCACGCCGAGCGCGGCGGCGCGGCTCATGAACTCGCGACGGCTAACACGGCCGCCGGCAAAATCGGTGTAGAGGCTGACGACCTGGACATCCTTCGACGGGGAGGGAGTGGCACTCATGCGGGAAGCATCCGGCAAAGCCGGCCTGCTGTCAACGGACCGGAGGCACGACGGTGGGCGCTACCGCGGCGTGGTGGCGAACACGAAGCGGATATCCAGGGAGACCGATTCACCGCCGAGACTCAGCATCGGTTCGACCGCCTCGACCGCACGTGTGCCGTCCAGGAAGATCGTCTCGGCCTTGGAGGTGAGCGACCAGTGGAGCCGGTCGTGCGACCGCGCGAGCGCATTCAGGAGGTCGAACAGGGTGCCGCCAGAAAAGTCGAGTGACAGGCGCGGCTCGTCGTCGACGGCGGCGGCGGAGCCGGTTGATTGAGCGTCCACGACCCGATGCACCGCGTCAAAGGCCTCCGACACACGCGCCGCCTGCAGACGCAGTGGGGGCGCGGGCCGGAGCAGCGGGTGGGCCGCATCCTGCCACGCGGCAATCGGACGAACGACGACGACACCGTCGAGGTCACGCCATTCGTAGCGCCGCTCTGCGGAAACCACGGCATCGAGGGCCTGGCGAAGGGTGAGGCCGCCGACCTGCACCATCCTCGGCCGCACGCTCACGAGCGGCTTCGATGCGCGAGCCCGCACGTTGAATGGGCTCGACACCCGTTCGGCGAGTGCATCCGTTTCCTCGAAGCCGAATGGGATCGCCAGACGGACGGCAAGCCCTTCGAGCCCTTTGACGTTCAGCGGAGGCACGTCCGCGGGCACCCGGCGATCGAGCGCGTCAGGCGCGGTTGGCGCCGCGAGCCGATGGGGCGGGAAGTTCTGGGCAACGGCCAGGCGAGGCGATCCCAATCCTGCAACCACGACCACAACAATCGCCAGCGCTCGAGTCGGCATCGGCGGCATTTGCGGGGCTTCGTGCCACGCGACCGATGACGAAGCAACGGCCAGGCCAGCAGTAGCGCCGGACCGCCCCTGGGGGTAGGATGGTCCGTCCACCCGACGGCTCAACGAGGAGCACGCGACATGATCACTCTCGACGTCAACGGCAAGCGCCAGGATCTGGACGTGAGCCCGGAAATGCCCCTGCTGTGGGCCTTGCGCGAGAACCTGGGCCTCACTGGCACCAAGTTCGGCTGCGGGCTCGGCCAGTGTGGCGCCTGCACGGTGCACGTGGACGGCGTCGCCGTCCGCTCGTGCGTGACCACGACGCAGGCGGCCGCCGGCAAGAAGGTGACGACCATCGAGGGCCTGTCGCCCGATACGAGCCACCCGCTGCAGAAAGCCTGGATTGCCGAGCAGGTGCCGCAGTGCGGCTACTGCCAGTCCGGCCAGATCATGACGGCCGCGGCGTTCCTGGCCAAGACGCCGAAGCCGACCGACGCGCAGATCGACACCGCGATGACCGGCAACATCTGCCGCTGCGGCACCTATCAGCGCATCCACCGTGCGATTCAGCGCGCGGCCCGCGCCTAGGAGGACGCCATGACGCGACACGACATGACAGTCACGCGGCGTCTCTTCCTGAAGACCACGGCCGCCGCCGGCGGCGGGCTGATGCTTGGCGGGTTCGTGCCCGGGCTCACGCCGGCGGCGAGCGCCGCTGGCGTCTTCGAGCCCAACGTGTGGCTGAAGGTCACGGCCGATGGCAAGGCGCGCATCATGCTCTCGATGCTCGAGATGGGCCAGGGCGTCATGACGGCGATGCCGATGCTGCTCGCCGAGGAGCTCGACGTCGACTGGAACAACGTGACGACCGAGTGGGTCGGTGCCGACGCACGCTACGGCAACCCGGGATTCGGCGGCGCGCAGACGACCGCGGGCAGCAACAGCACCCGCGGGATGTGGAAGATCCTGCGCGAGGCGGGCGCGACCGCGCGGGTGATGCTGGTGTCGGCCGCGGCAAAGGACTGGGGTGTGGCCGAGAGCGCGTGCACGACCGACAAGGGCGTGGTCATTCACCAGGCCAGCGGCCGCCGCGCCACCTACGCCTCGCTGGTCGACAAGGCCGCGGCGCTGCCGGTGCCGAAGAACGTCCCCCTGAAGGATCCCAAGAGCTTCACGCTGCTCGGCAAGGACGTGCCGCGCCTCGACATCCCCGAGAAGGTCAATGGCCAGGCGGGATTCGGCGTGGACGTGAAGCTGCCGGGGCTGCTCGTGGCCCGTGTCGTGAGGTGCCCCGTCTTCGGCGGCAAGGTGGCGAGCTTCAATGCCGACAAGGCCAAGGCCGTGCCCGGCGTGAAGCACGTCGTGCAGATCGCCAGCGGCGTCGCGGTCGTGGCCGACGGCTACTGGGCGGCCTCGAACGGCGTCAAGGCGCTGCAGATCACCTGGGACGAAGGCCCGCTGGCCTCGCTCACGTCCGCCGACATCACGAAGAAGTACGCCGAGCTGGCCCAGAAACCCGGCGTGGCGGCGCGCAAGGACGGCGACTTCGACGCCGCGTTCGCCAAGGGCGCCAAGACCATTGAGCGGGTCTTCGAGGCCCCGTACCTGGCGCACGCGTGCATGGAGCCGATGAACTGCACCGCCAACGTCACCGCCAGCCGCTGCGACGTCTACCTGCCGACGCAGTCGCAGACGGTGACGCAGCAGGTGGCGATGGCGGTCTCGGGCCTGCCGCAGAACCAGGTGTTCGTGCACCCCACCTACATGGGCGGCGGCTTCGGCCGCCGCGGCGAAGGCGATTTCGTAGCCGACGCGGTCGAGACGTCGAAAAAGGTGGGTGCTCCGGTCAAGGTGATGTGGAGCCGCGAGGACGACATCCAACACGACTACTACCGCCCGGTGACCTATGTCCGGATGTGGGCGGCGCTCGACGCCAGCGGCAGCCCGACCGCGTGGCAGCAGCGCATCGTGCAGTCGTCGCTGATGAAGAAGCTCAACCCGGATTCGCTGAAGCAGATGGGCGGGGTCGATCCGATCTCGGTCGAGGGCGCGGCCACGCTGCCTTACAACATCCCCAATCTGCGCGTCGAGTACACCGAGGCCGATCCGGGCGTGCCCTACGGCTTCTGGCGCTCGGTGGGCAGTTCGGTGAACGGCTACGTCACTGAGGCGTTCATCGACGAGATGGCGACGGCGGCCGGCAAGGACCCCTACGAATTCCGCCGCACCCTGCTGGCGAAGCACCCGCGCCACCGCGCCGTGCTCGACATGACGGCCGAGAAAGCCAACTGGAAGACGCCGGCGCCGCAGGGCCGGGCCCGCGGCATTGCCGTGCACGAGTGCTTTGGCTCGATCATCGGACTCGCGTGCGAGGTGTCGGTGACCAACGGCAATGTGCGCGTGCACCGCAACATCTGCGTCGTGGACTGCGGCTGGGTGGTGCACCCCGACACGATCAAGGCGCAGATGGAGGGCGGCCTGGTCTACGGGCTCACCGCGGCGTTGCGGGGTGAGATCACGATCAACAAGGGCCGCGTGGTGCAGAACCACTTCGGGGACTATCAGCCGCTGCGCCATCCCGAGATGCCGCAGACCGAAGTGTTCATCATGCCGAGCGTCGAAGCGCCCGGCGGCATCGGCGAGCCGAGCACGGCGGCCATGGCCGGCGCGCTGGTCAACGCGGTCTACGCGGCCACCGGGAAGCGCATCTACAGCCTGCCGATCAAGCCCGCGGTCCTGAGAGGCGGCACGGCATAGTTCCGCCGCGTTCGTAGGGGCCGCCTTCAGGCGGCCCAGGGCCGGCTAAAGCCGGCCCCCACGTACCCCTTCCCTCCTCAGAAATCGATCTGTGCGGAAATCTTCGCGAAGCGCGGCGTCAGCACGCCGGTTGGCCGAGGGAACGGCAGCGCCAGGCTGTAAGCAGCGTTGTAGGTGAGCGCCGGATTGGCGTTGAACAGATTGTAGACGTCCACCCCCACGTTGGTCCGCGTGCGCCCGATACGCACGATCTTCGCGACCCTGAAATCCACCTCGTTCAGCCGGTCACCGTAGACCGTGCCAGGCTCGATCAGGTTGACCACGACGCTGCCCCCGGGCGCCGACAGGGGTCGACCGAGCTGTGCTGCCACCATCGCATTGGTCACGGTGAAATTCGCCGCGAGCGGCGCACCCTGCTCACTGCGGAAGGTGCCGCTCACGAGAACGGCGATCTTCGGAATGGTGTAGGCGGTCAGCCCGGTCACCCGGGTCGTGACGCCGGACGACGCATGGCAATACGGGAACACCGGGCTCGCGTAGACGTTGCCGGGGCCGCTGGCGTTGGCCGGCGTCACGAAGGTGAGCTCCGGGTTGACGTCCCGGATGCCGCACAGGTCGCGCACGGTCTGTCCGGTCAGCAGCCCGCCCTGCACCGTGAGGCCATTCGCGGGGCGCGCTGTGACGTTCAGCAGCACGCCGTTGTAGTGCTGATACCACTCGCCGAAGTTCTCGGCCTTCGTGTAGTAGTCGTTGACCTGTCCGAACTTCGCAGGCACCACATCGTAGAGGTTCGAAATCGTGTAGCCGCCCCCGCCGGGCAGGCGCGGGTCCGTCGGCGCGGTGACGCTGAACTTCGTGTAGTCGGCGGGCACGGTGGCGAGGTTGTCGTCCACGAAGAAGTTGTCGAGCCAGCGGCGGAAGTAGCCGAGTTCTACCGACACCCGCGGCAGCACTTCCTGCTGGATCGACACGCCGAACTCCCAGTCGGCCGGCCGCACACCCCAGCCCTCGAGCGCCGCCGGATCGAAGTTGCGGCTCAGCGTCGCGGTGCCGAAGTTCCGGTCGCTGATTGCTCCGCAGAAATCGCCGCCGGTGGCCAGGTTGTTCTGGGCGTCGGGGTTGTTCAGGTCGCAGTTGGGGACGAAGTTGCCGTTGTCGGTCCAGGTGCGCGTGACCGGCGGCCGTCCAAGCTCGGTGCTGCCCGCCATCCGCGACGTCGGGTTGGTGATCGAGTAGTTGCCGTTGTTGTTGCTGGCGGCGTCGAGATACCGGCCCAGGTTTACCTTCAGCGCCGTCTTGCCGTTGCCGAAGACATCGTAGGCCAGGCCGAGCCGCGGTGAGATGTCGTTGTAGCCCACGACACCGGCCGTCTGCGGAAACACGATCGGCGTCGGCAGAAAGCGCGTCGGCCCGACGATCTGCTCGGGTGAGTAGCTCCACGCGTGATCGAAGCGCACCGCGCCCTGCAGCGTCGCGCGGCCCAGTGACCACTGCTCCTGCGCGTAGACGGCGTGATAGCGGGTGCGCAGCTTGCGGAGGTTGGAATGCAGGGTTTCGGTGATCAGGTTCGGGACGCCGTTATTGACGCGGTACGCCACCTTCTCGTCGTTGGTGAAGTACTGCTCGTCGTCGGCGTAGAAGGTGCCTTGGTACCCGAACTTCATGTTGTGCGCGCCCGTGACGTAGGTGGCCGACGCGTTCCAGTTGTGCTGGCCCATCCAGTGCGAGGCCCAGTTCGCGGAGCGGTAGGTGAGATTGGGAATGCCGCCGTTGGCCGGGCACGACGGCGCGCACTGCTCGGTGAGGCGCACGAGGCTGCGGGTGGGATTGCCCGGCATCTCGTCGCCGCCCCACCGCGTCAGGTAGTCACCGAAGCCGGCGGTGAGCAGCACGCGGTTGGTGATCGGCGACGTCCACGTCAGCTGCTGCACGCGTTGGAACCGGTTCTCGTAGGTAGCGGTTTCGGGGGCCGCGGTCGCCGCGCCACCGTAGACGAAGCCGCCCTCCTCCGGCTGGCGCCGGCACCCGTCCACGCTCGAGGCGTAGGTGGCGCCCGTGCACGGCTTCTGCTCGTCCCAGTAGACGTTGAACTTGTTCTTCGGCGTCGCCTGCACGGTGAGCCGCAGGCTCGCCACCGTCCAGCTCGAGGCGCTGCGCGACTGACGCGTGGTGTCGGCCTCGTAGGTCCATTTCGCGGGGTCGCCCGCGTTCCGGTTCGCGAACATCCCCGACACCGACGAGTGCGATCCCTGGCTGCGCAGGTTGAGGAAGTACCAGAGGCGGTCCTTCTTGATCGGGCCGCCGATGCCAGTGGTGTAATCCCAGAGCTGGAGCAGCCGGCCCGGCGTGCCCAGCCCCGCGGCCTGCAACTCGGGTGTGTAGTTGTTGTCCACCATCCCCTCGGTCACCCCGGCCAGAAACACCGAGCCGTGGATCGCGTTGCCGCCGGTCTTGGGCACCACGCTGAGCGCCGGGCCTGACACTTCGGCCTCGCCCAGGCCGGCCGACACCGTGAAGGAGATTTCCTGCGCGTTGGCGATGTCGGCGTTGTAGCCGGACACGCCGCCGCCGTTGCGCGCGGCGCCGACGCCCAGGCCGTCCACCTGCAAGCGCCCCTCGTTGCCGTTGCGCCCACCAGGCGTGCCGAAGACCACCATGCCTGGCGTCGCCTGCACGTTGGCGGGCGAGTTGCCCTGCGTCTGGATCGCCGGCACGAGCAGCATCACGCCGCTGTAGCCGCGCGCGGTGGGAATCGTCCCGAGCACTTCGCCCGTGATCGTCGCTTGCCGCCGCACGCTCTGCACGTCCACGATGGGCGTCTCGCCCGTCACCGTGACGGTTTCCTCGATCGCGCCCACGCGCAGCTCGGCGTTGACGGCTGCCGTGGCCACGCCGGTCAGCTCGATGCCCTCGCGCTTGACCGTCGAAAACCCGGGCAGCATAAAGCTGACGACGTAGCGGCCCGCCCGCAGATCGACGATCTGAAAGCGGCCGGCGTTGTCGGTCACCGCCGTGCGGGCCTTCTCGATCAGGACGTCGCTCGCAGCCTCGACCGTGACACCGGGCAGCACGGCGCCGGAGGTGTCGCGAACCACGCCGGCGATCGTCGCCTGCGCGGAGACCTGGGACGGGACCAGCAGCGCCCCGCATCCGATCGCAGTCCAGACCAGCCATCCGAGAAGCCTGTGGGTTCTGGGCATCAATCGCCTCCACGCGAAGGCCTCGACCTGCGTCGAGGCAGGCCAATTCAAGGGAACCGAGGGGCAGAATTTCGGAGAGCGAACGTACTGGGGAGGGTTATACGCCTGACGAAACCGCAGGTAAAGGCGATTCTCGGAAGGGCCGACGCTTCGCGCCGGTAAGGCGGGTAGGGCGGGTAGGGCAGGTGGGCGAACCTCTCACCTGTCCTACCTGTCCTACCTGTCCTACCTGTCCTACCTGTCCTACCTGTCTACAAGCCTGCTACGGGACCGACGTAGGCGATAAGACGGCCGGCGACGATGGCGCCGAACCAGCACACGAGCGACGCATACGCCAGTGTCTTGGCGTTGGCCGGCACGGGGCCGTGGTCCAGGGCCGGGTTGCCGAAAACGGTCTTGCGCGTGCGCACCATCACAAAGACGCCCGCCGCCACGAACACCAGCTTCACCCAGAAGTCGAGATTGACCGCTCGCGTGGTCGCGTCGGCGCAGAAGAGCCCGAGGCCCGTGAACAGGTTGATGCCGAAGCCCCACCACATGATCGGATAGAGGCGTTCGAGCGGCTTGATCGCTCCGCCCTTCGGCCACAGGCCGAGCAGCGCGAAGCTGATGAACGTCGCGCCGCCAGCCACGATCGACATGCCGAGCGTGTGCGCGAACAGGAACATCGGGAACGCCCACAGCGATCCGGACTCGCGAATCCAGAGGCTGAACGGCAGCATTTCGAGCCAGCCGAAGAACGCCATCACCGGCCTCCTTCGGAGTCGTGACGATCAGCGTTCTTGTGCACGAGATATCCGATGAATACGCCCACGAGCGTTACGCAGAGCACGACCAGTGACACAGTGACGGGCAACGGCATCCTGCACCTCGTCCGTGACGACGCCTAGAAGGCGTTGCCGATGAAAGGCAGCATGCTGCCCCAGTACATGACGCCGACCCACAGAAACAGCGCGGACACGGCGAGGACCTTCGACAGCGAGGGCGCCTGGCGCCCCGACTCCACCTGCCATCCGTGGTCGAAGGTGAAGTAGACGACATTGGCCCCGGCGGCCATCAGGAAGATCAGCTTCCAATAGAACGCCGGGTTGCCGTGGTACTGCTGCGGCGCGGCGACGAAGAAGAGCATGCCGGTGAGCGTGTTGATGGCGAAGCCGACCATGCCCCAGGGCAGCAGCCGCATCAGCAGGTTCGGCGACAGGTTCTTCATCAAGCCGAGCAGTCGCAGGTTGATGATTGCGAGCACGCCGATCAGGATGGACAGCCCGACGAAGTGCAGCGTTTCCGCCGTCACCCACGTCCACGGCGTGTCGCGCACGTAGTTGCCCACCGTGCGGGCCAGCGGCCCGATGGCGGTGACGGTCTCCTCGGGCGACCGGATCTCCGTGTGGCGGATCTCGCCGCCGAGATTGGCGGCACCCGCCACCAGCACGAACGAGATTGAGGCGAAGATGAAGATTACGGCGGTGGCCGCGTGCGAGAGCTTGCCGGTCCGCCGCAGTGACCACAAGCCGAGAAACGCCAGCGCGCCGGTCACCTGGATCGAGACCATGGCGAGAAACGCCGCGCCTTCGTGGGTCTCGGCTGCGCTCTGGCGCATGTCGTCCATATTCTCAATCCGCGCCCACGCCGCGTTGCCGGTGACGTAGGTGGGAATGGTGAGGAACGCGATGCCGACCATGAGCACGAGGCTGGCCTGCTTGACGTGATCGCTCTTGGCGATGAACGACACGATATAGAACCCCAGCGCGACGACGAAGCCGATCGTGGGGACGTGATTCAGCAGCAGGTGGAGATGCGTCGTATCCATGTGTTCAGCCTCTTGTCGCGGCCCGGCCGCAATTCTGCCCACCGCGGCCGCGGCGGCCGCCGCCGGCCACCGTCGCGTGGAACTCGGTGCACTCGCAGGGAATTCGCGTGGAGCGGAGTGGTGTCTGGCTCGCCGACCCGGTCAAGGCGTTGGCGATTCTAGTGCTGAACGGCGCAGGAAGTCTACTGACGGGTCCTTCAGGATTCCGTCAGATCGCAGTCATGGAATCAGGACGACCGGCGCGCGCCAGAATGCCGCCTTGCGGCCGCCGGGCTCGAGCACGGTGACCTGGCAGTCGTAGCGGCCGGGGGCGATGCCCTGCAGCGGAATGCTGAAGCGCAGCGGCACGGCTTTGGAGCGCGTTTCGAGACCCTCGGTCACCTGAATGGGTTGGGTCTCGAACGACTTCACGTCGCCTTTGTAGAGGGTCACGAAGGCCACGAGCGGCTGCGTCTCGGTGGCGCCGCGCTCGTAGGCCTGCAGGTAGACGTAGAGGTCCTTCGCGGTGCTGAACACGCGGGTCACGCTCGGCACCAGCTTCTCACCCTGATGCACCAGCGGGTTGGCGGCAATCGCCTCGTTGCCGAGCGCGCTCTTCACGGTATGCAGTTCCTCGCCGAACGGTACGCGCTGGCTGCTCAGCACCACCGAACTGATCGGCAGCCGCACTTCCTCGCGGTTCAAGTTGGGAATCGTGAACGACGTCTGATACGTGCCCAGGCGGCCGGCCTCGGCGTCGCGCGCCAGGAACTTGATCACGTACTGCCCCGGCAGCAGGGTGAAGCCGGTTTCGTACTGAATCGGCCGGGCGGCGAGCTCGCCAGCCGTCTGATCCGAGATCTTGATGTCGAGCTTGTCGCGGACGTTCTGGATGGTGATGCCGTAGTTGTCCTTCACCTCGCCGATGAAGTCGAGCAGCGTCCGCTGTGCCCCGCGCCGCCGCGCCAGCGCCAGCTCGCTGCCGGGAATCTTCACCGCCACCGGCACGAAATACTCGGCGCGATTGAGCTGGAAGTAGTTCACTTCCATCGCAATCGTGATGTCGGTGACCGGGTTGTCGAGCATCAGGGCTTCCTCGAGCTGCCGTTCGCGCTCCACGCCGTTCAGCCGCGCCCACTCCTTGTCGGCGAAGTAGCCCTGGCGGTACGCCAGCTCGCCTTCCTGCCCGTTGGCCAGCGTCACGCGCACGCGGCGGAACTTGCCGTCGTTGGCCGGATGCGTGCTGTAGAAGCCGATGATGTAGTAGCTGGTCATCGCCTGCGCGGCCTGGACGATGCCGGCCGAGAGGTCGTTGTTGTCGAACATCGCGGTGCCGCCGGTGTCCTTCGCCAGCGAGTACAGCGTGTCCTGCGAGCGCTGGAAGCCGTTCATCACGTTCATCGCCACCTGGCCGGTGAACATGGCAAGGCCGCCAGGCGACCGCTGGGTGGCATCGCCGAGCGGGGCAATCGCCACCAGGCCACGGGCGTCGACCGGGTTGATGGTGACGTTGGCGCGCACGGCGGCGTTGGTCGTAGCGCGCAACTGCGCGGTGTTGTCGGTGCCGTTGAGCCGCAGGCCGCTGCCGAAGTAGATGAGCGCCTTCTGCTCGGGGAACGGCCGCAGCATGGTGACGGCCGTTTGCAGCGCCGCGAGCTGCCGGTCGGTATTGAAGATGTTGAACTCGGCGTCGCCCTGCCCGAAGGCCGAGGATTGGTCGGGCTCGTCGCGGACGCCGTCGCCGTCCTTGTCCTCGCCGTAGACGAGCACGTCGATGACGTTGCGGATCACGGCGCGATCGGCGGTGAAGTCCTGCTTGATACGGACCGAGCCGCCCTCGTAGGTCATGATCGCCAGCAGGTCCGACGCCGTCATCTGCGACGACACGTACTTGATTGCGGCCTGATACGCCCGCAGCTGGTCGCCGGCGGGCATGGCCGACAGATCGAAATAGAGAATCAGCAGCCGCCGGTCGCGGTACTTGCTGTTGCCCGCCACCGGTGGAGCAAACTGCGGCTGCGTCACGGGGGCCACGTCGGCCGGCGGCGGCGTGGGCGCCGCCACGGCCGCCTGTACCGCGGCAGGTGCCGGCTCGGTAGCCAGCCGCTGGAACTCGACGAACGCGATGTCTTGCGGCTGGCCGTCCTCGGTGATGATGAAGTCCTTGGCGGTGAGCCCCTCGATCGGCCGGCCGTCCTTGTCCTTCACCATGACGGTCTGCACGATGAGCCGGGTGCTCGACCGGAAGATCGGCTGATCCGCCGGCGGCGCCGGCTGCTGCTGGGCGCGCACGAAGCCTCCGGCCGCCGGCAGCAAACCGGCCATCATTGCGCTGGCCAGCAGCAGGGCCGTGGGCGCAGGTCGCTGTCGGCGAGGATGGCCGCCCATATCAGAACCTCACGCGCAGGCTGCTTTGAATCTTGCGCATCTGGCTGGCCCGGTTCGGCAGGCCGAACTGCTCGCTGCCGACGATGGTGTTGACGCCGGTGTAGATGACCTGATCGAGCACGTTCGTCGCGTCGAGCCGCCAGTCGATGTTGAAGCGCTCGCCCCAGCGAAACGTGCGCCCCACCGCGGCGTTGAGCACGAACTGCCGCGGGCCGGTCTCCGAGTTGCGGCCCGCGGTGCCCCACTCCCCCGCCGCCGGCGCCGTGTACGCCGCCGGATTCAGATAGTAGCCGTCCGGCACGTCGCCGGCGTCGCCCACAAGGCGTCCGCGCACGCTGCCGACGAAACCGGTCCCGGGCACCGGCACCAGGTAGACGGGCGTGAGCGGCGTGCCGCTGCCGATGGTGAACTGCGTGACGAAGGTCCAGTCCTTCAGCAGGCGCCCCTTGAGGCCGTCCACGAGCGTCCCGCCCGTGATGCCGGCGCCGGTCGTGTACTGCGCCTGAGCCGTGAACTGATGCCGCTGATCGAAGTTCGAGGGGGCCTGTTCGGCGTCGAGGTTGCGCCAGTCCTGCGCAATCGCGGACCCGGCCAGGCTGGCGCCACCAAACGCGGTGGCATTGTCGGTCGCCTTCGCCAGCGTGTACTGCCCCGACGCGGTGAAGCCGTTGCGCAGGCGGCGGCGCAGCTGCACCTGGCCGGCGTTGCGCAGCGACGCGCCGTTCGAGGTCAGGTAGACGAACCCGGAGGGGCACGTGGGGCAGGGATTCGCCGCGCCGACCGGATATGTGTTCGGCAGGAACTCCTGCATCAGGTGTGTGCCGCGCGAGCCGAGGTAGGTGGCGATGACCGTGAGCGACGACGGCAGGTCGCGCTGCACCGACGCCTGCCAGTTGTGCGCCGAACCGACACGGAAGGCCGGATCCACGCCGAACGTGTTGATCGGGGACGAAGACAGGAGCAGAAAGCCGGTCGCCAGTGTCAGCGGCAACGCCGCGGACGTCTGGGCGCTCGCCGTCGTGGAGAGCGGCGGCTGCTGCGCGAGCAGCATGGCGATCGACTGGTACACCGACTGATTGCGATAGATGCCGTAGCCGCCGCGCACCACCAGCGACGACCCCGGCACCGGCCGCCACGCGAGACTGAGGCGCGGTTGGATGCCGCTGACGTCAGCATGTAGCAGTGACGAGGGGTACTCGGTGCCTGTCACGGGCCCGTGCGGGTCGCTCGCGAGCACGGGTTGCGCGGCGGTAAAACCGCTGGCGACATCGAGGTTCACCAGACGGCCCTGGCCCTCGGTGATTGGCGACTCGTACTCCCACCGGACGCCGAGGTTCAGCGTCAAGACCGGCGAGACGCGATAGTCGTCGTTGACGTAGAGCTCGATCACGTTCTGCCGGAGCGCCTTGTCGGGGTTGCCGAAGGCGATCGCGCTCGTCTGCGGCAGTCCGAGCAGGAAATCGGCAAAGTCGGAGCCGGAGGCCGACCCGGTGAAACCGAAGTTGCCGCGGGCATCCTGCTGCGACAGCACGTCGAACGACTGGCGCCGCACGCCGCCGCCCATCGTCAGGCTGTGGCGGCCGCGAAACCAGAAGATCTCGGACGACGCCCCCTGGGTGTTGCTGGTGTTCTCGGCGTACTGCCCGGTGGAGAGGAGGGCGAGGCCGCTCGAGAACGTGAGCGCCGGCGGTCCCCAGTTGGGCGGGCTCTGATTGTTCCCGAGGATGCCGGCGGCTCCAGAGACGTTGAGGACGTTGGCAAAGAAGGGCGTCACATCGTTGGTCTGACGCGCCATCTGATACCGCGACCGGAGGAACATGAACTGGTTCAGACGGTGCGAGTGGTTCACGTCGACGTTGAGGTTGGTCGCCTGCGTGGTGTCGATGAACGAGAACAGATTCGCCGCCTCGGTGGTCGTGCGCTGATACAGCATCGCGCCCTGGAACTGTTCGCGCCCGTTCCGGAACTGCTGCGTGAGGCGCGTCTGGCCGCTGTCCTGATTCGTCTTCACAATGATCGGCGTCTGGTAGTTGGCACCACCTCCCGCGACGTTCGGCAGCGGATAGTAGCCGAGCAGCGCCGCTGCCTGCGGGCTGATCCGATCCGCGGGGAGAACGTTGTCTGGAAACGGCTGGCCGGTGCCTGGATCCACGAGCCGCACCGGCTGGCCCAGCGTGTTGAGCGACTGCGAGAAGTTGCCGGAGCGCTCGAGCAGCGTCGGGACCAGCCCCGCCTGCGCCGTCGCGTTGTGATCCTGAATCCGCTGGTAGCCGCCGAAAAAATTCGGGCCGCGGCGCATGAGCCGTGGAATCTTGATCGGGCCACCGAAATTGGCCACGAAGTGGACGTCGTTGTAATCCTGCTTGGGCGACGGCTGCGACGTGAACGAGTACTGCCGTGAGTCGAGCGCCGAGTTGCTCGTCAGCAGGCCGAAGCCGCCGTTGTACAGCCCGCGCCCCCCCGGCCGGTTGTTGCCGAAGGCGCGTGCCTGCGCGAAGGGAGACGCGGCGCCGTTGTTGACGCTGCCGTTGATCAGCAGTCCGTCCGCCGCCCCCATGCCGCCGTCGTTGCGCCCGTCGTTGTCGTCGTCGCGGAAGGCGCTCGCGGCGGCCGGAATCGACGCCGCTGGCGCAGCATTGGGATTGGCGGCGGCGCGTTGAAAACCGCCTCCTCCCGGCCCGGCTCCGCGCCCGCGGGCGGACACGGACCCTGCCTGACCGCTTCCGCGCGCAGCCGACGACGCCCCCGGCCCCGGCGCGGCGGACGCGGTTGCGGCCCCGGGGGCGACCGGCACCGGCGGCGACAGCCCGCGCGTCATCTCGGCCAGCGGCAGCAGGGTGAGCTCGACCACCGGCGGTGCCCCCTCCGGCGGAATCCGTACATCACGGCTCGCGGGCGCGAACCCGAACATCTCCACCTGCACCGTCCACATGCCTTCGGCGAGATCGGGAAAGCGGTAGACGCCCTGCACGTCTGAGAGAGTCACTTTCTTCTCGCCCGCCGCGTCCACGGCCGTCGACTGTCGGGTGGCGGTGACGGTGGCGCCCGGCACCGGCTGGCCGTTGAAGAGCACCTGCCCGAGAAAGTCGGCCGCCCAGGCCGGCGGCGCGACCGCGAGCAGCCACACGACGAGGCAGACGCCGCGCAGGGCCCGCGCGGTCATCCCCCTCCTGTGAACTGCCCCCGCCATCCGTCGCTCCCCTTGGTGCAATTCGCGGCTAGTCGGGCGTCGGCTGCGAGACCTTGTCGATGATGAACATCGTGACCGGACCGCGCTGCGAATCGAGCTTCAGCCCGAGCTGCTCCTGGATAGCCGTGGCGAGCGGGGGCCCGTTCGGATCGATTGCCGGCAAACCAGGCGGCGTGCCCGGCTGTCCGTTGAAATTCGGCATCTGGTCCGGCGTGTAGGTGATCTCGAAGTCGTAGTTGCCGGTGAGGCCGGTCTTATCGAGGACGATACGGCCCATGTTCTGCGACAGGAACTGCGCGAGCTGGGACACCTGCGACGCGCCGCCCGCGATGGTGCCGGGGCCGACGCGGAAGCCGCACTGCATCTTCTCGCCGAAGCCCGGCGGCGGGGGTGGCGGGCCGCCGCCGCGCCGTGCCGCGAACATAGCCTGACAGTCGGTGGTCGATTTCTCGAGCTTGGGCCCGAGCTTCCCGTCCTGGCGTGCGAGCACGAGCACCGATACCGGCATCTCACGCGTCTCCTCGTGATAGACGAGACCGAAACGCTCGGCGAGGAGCGTCCGCATCATGAACTGAATCGGGCCCGCCTGGCCCGGCTGCGTCGGCGCAATGTCGCCTTCCGCTTTCGCGGTGACGTCGAATCGATCGGAGTTCGCCCACGCAGGGAGCCCCTCGATCTGGAACGGCTGCACCTGGAAGGCGAAGCGCAGGAGCTCGCGCAGCGGCACGTTGTCGGCCGTGAACCGCCCGCCCGGGAGCATCCCGAAGCGAATGAAGCCCTCGCCTGATTTGTTCTGCTTGACGGCGGCCACCTCGAACGACAGTGGCTTGCCGTCGGCCCCGAGCGGAGTGGCCGGGCCCTGCGCGTCGAGTCCCGCGTGCGAGAGCGCGAGTGCTCCGACGAAGATGGCGGTGGCCAGGAGGGACGCTTTCATACGAAACCTCGTTGTGGCACCGGACCCGCCAGCGACAGGTCCGCGCAAGTGGTTACGAACGTGACGGATGTTGGTTCACTGGAACCGGTTCGCCGCGCCACCGCCGGGCTGTCGGACCATTAGACACCGGCGATGGATGTTTGGTTGGCGCCGTTGCGCCCGCTCGGCACCCTCAGGGCGCGGGTGCGTGGATTCGGTCGATGACGATGGCAGGCGCCTGAGCGGTGGACGGCACGAGCGTCAGACCCAGCTGTTCTTCGAGCGCCTGGGGCACCGACACAAACCCCGCAGCCTGGAGCGGCAGCCGCAGTGAAGGCGTGACCGCCATCACCGCCGCCGCCGGCCGGAAGAACTCGAGCGACACATCGAACGGCCCCTCCAGGCCGGTGCGGTCGACCACGTCATGCGGTAGTGCGGGCGCAAACCGCTGCCGCATCGACTCCGCGAGCGCGTTCATCGTGATGCCGCGCACGCGCTCGTAGTTGATGCCGCTGTCCCACACGCCGCAAAACCGCGTGCGCTGCCCCTGCGGAAACGGCGTGCGCGGCGCGCCCGTCGCCACCCACGCCTGCTGATCGAAGCATTCGCCCGTCGCCGGCTGGAGGTTGGGACCGAGCGCGCCGTCAGGCCGCGTGATCTGCAGCGCCAGCACCGGAACCTGGACCGTGGACTCGTGGACCACCAGGCCGAACCGTTCCTCCAGCAGGTTGCGCACGAGCGCCGGCGTCTCGTCCGCCGCCGGCACGTGATCGAGCGTGGTCGTCAGCTCGAACGCGTCGTCGTCGAGCCAGGCCGGACCTCCGACGATGCGCGACGCCGGAAATTGATAGGCGTAGCGCACGAGATCGCGCGCGGTGAACCCGCGGATCACCATCTGTCCCGACGGATGGTCGAACAGCATCCGCCAGGCGCGAGGCGACGATGCGGTGTCGGCGGACGGCTTCGGCGCGGGCGCTGGCTGACGGGCGACGAGATACTGCAGCGTACCCGCCGCGATCACGAACACGGCCACCAGCGCGGCGGTGGTCACGGCCCCCACCCGCCCCGGGCGGGGCGGCGGCGCGAGCACGCGGGCGATGCGCGCGACGAGCGAACCGCCCGTCGCGGCCAGCGCCAACGAGGGGTGGCTCGCGCGCCAGCTCTCGAGCTCGGCGAGTGCCGAGGCGTAGCCGAAGGCATCGCCGCTCACCGTGAGCGCCACGTCGTCGCAGCAGTGCTCGCGCTCCGCGCGGATCCGCGATGAGAGCCACCACACGGCCGGGTGGTAAAAGAGCACGGTCTCGGCCAAGGTCTGAACCGCGTTGATCAAGGCGTCGTGCCGCCGCACGTGCGCGAGCTCGTGGGCCAGGATCGCCTCGACCTGCTCTGGTGTGAGGCCCGCGACCGCTGCCACTGGGAGCAGCACCACCGGCCGCAGCCACCCGATGACCACTGGGCCGTCCACGAACGTCGCGTCGGCTACGCGCACCGCGCGGCGCAGCCCGAGGCGGCGGGACAGGCGATCGCTGGCGCTCTGCCAGATCGACGGCGACAGCGCGCGGCCCGCCCGCCGCATGCTGCGGACGCGCCAGATGCCGCCCGCGAGCCGCGCGAGCAGCAGACTCACACCGCCGAGCCATGCCGTCACGAGCGCCGGCATCCAGGCCACACCGGCCGGCGCGGCGCCGGAGCCAGCGCCCGCTGTGGCCAGTGGCACCGGCGCCCGGCGGCGGATGCCCACGAACCGCAACGTGTCGCCGACGCTGGCGGCCGGCGGCGCCACTCGGACATACAACGCGCGCCGCACCGGAGCCGCGGCGGTGCTGGCCGGCTGCGGCCACAGCCGCCAGGCCGTGGCGGCCGGCGAGGCCAGCATCGCGGCCAGCGCCACGCACGCCACCACGTAGCGCGACTGCGGCGAGCCGGAGTGCAGCAGGCGCAGGCCGAGGGCAGCCACTGCGGCAATCGCAGCGCCCTGCCAGAGAAAGTGCACGAGCGTCCAGCCGGCGGCGTCGATGAAGGCGATCATTTGCGGCCTCCGCGGTGTTTGTCGAGCAGCTTGCGGATTTCGGCGAGCTCCGCCGGCGTGGCCTTGCCGGCCGACAGCGCCTGCAGCACCAGCTTGGCGGCCGATCCATCGAACACGCGGTCGAGGAGATCGGTGACGAGCTGCTTCTGCGTCTGCGCTTCGGATCCCGCCGCCTCATAGATGTGAGTACGTGCGCGTTCGTCGCGAACCACGAGGCCCTTGTCGGTCATGATCTGGAGCAGCTTGAGCACCGTCGTGTACGCGCCCTCGCGGCCCATCACTTCGGCGACCTCGCGCACGGTGCTCGGTCCGCGCGACCACAGCACGCGCAGGATGCCGAGTTCGGCTTCGGTGGGCTTCTTCGGTGCCTTCATGTCCGGGAGTATCTACGAATCGTCGTAGATGTCAATACGACACTCTTCGTAGTACGAAGGTGGAACGTAAATAAGCTGTAAATCTTGGTTCGAAAGCGCCGTTAGTGGTACAAGATCGGCGCTGACGACGTTCGGATCTTCAGGAGGACGCAATGGGACACTTCGGCCGCTGTTTCGTGGCTGTTGCTGCTGTCGTAGCGGTGACTGGGCTGCCGCTCGGGGCCCAACGCGGTCGGACAGGAACCCAAAGCGCCACTCCCGAGCCACCGCCACGGCCGGCGCCGGCGCCCAGCGTTCAGAAATCCGATACGTCCTCTCCGAAGGTCACTATCCAGCAACGTAATATCGCGTTGAAGCGAAGCCAGATCGACACCCTGTCGAAGCAGCTTGCCAGTGTGAACACGGATGGCAAGAACAAATCCAAGTTCGGACTGGGAAGTTTGCTGAAAGGCGACGAGCCCCGTGAGCAGGCGGCCAGGCAGATGCTCGAAACCGAGGCATCGCAGGAAGCCGGCAAAGGGAGAACCGCCATCGTCGTGATCGGCAACGAGGGCGACGTGACGAAAGTGCGAGAAAGCCTGGCGGTTCAGCGTGACGTCATCCTGCTGTTCGTCGACGACAGCCTGGTCGACGACACCACGGACAACGCCGCCGTCAAAGGCGGGCTCGCGGCCAAGGTGACCGGCATGGCCACCAACATGTGGGTCTATCTGCCCTCCTCTGGCAACGCCGCCACGAGAAAGCCCAACCAGACCTTGAGCACCAAGGTGGCCACCGCCAAGCTGTGGTCGGGCATCTTTGCTTCGGATGGAGACCTCCCGGCCGAAGCGCAAAACGCGCTGAATGGCACGGGCCCCCGCGGAAATCCGAACGAAGGCAAGGGATCCGCCGCCGCCTCGGCCGAGCCTTCGACCGCCGCCGCCACGAAGTCCACCGGCGCGTTCGCCGAAGGTGACGTCCTTGGCCCGAAAATCGCCGGCGTCAAGCTGATGGTGACGCCCGATGATGCCGGCAAGCTGGCCGCGACGCTGACGCGCTCCGACGAGGTCGTCGTGATCGGCCAGGAGAAGAACGGCTACGTGAACGTCCAAGGGGCGTCGGCCGCCGGCTGGGTCAAGATCGTCCTCGTACAGAAGAGATAACTGCCGGGGTCAGCGGGTCGCCCCGGCGGCTCGTCCCGTCACCGCCGCGAGCACCGCCTTCTCTTCTCCGTACGGATCGTTGACCACCGACCACTCGTTGTTGATCACCATCGTCGCCCGCGTGGTGGTGTCGTAGACCGGCCAGCGCGGGATGAGCGCGTGGCTCGGGTTGCCCGTCTGCGCGAACGCGACCCACGCGCCTGCCATGCGGTCGCCGAGCGGCTTCAGCTCCGGCCCCGAGCCCACTTCGACGGCGGCCATCTCGTAGTTCTCGAACACGAACGGGATGTCCATCGTGTGCATCGCGCGCAGCGCGCCGTCGCGCACCGGCGAATACCACTGGAAGTAGTACTTGAACACCGGCGCCCGCCGCTGCGCCGCCTTGCGCTCGGCCTGCGTGTCGGTGCCGGTGCGGAAGTTGGACGCATCCGTGGCGATGATCAGATAGAGATCGAGGTTGCTCGCCTTCGGGCGTCTGGCACGGTACGCGGCAATCAGGCGATCGGCGCCCGAGGCGTCGGTGCGGGCCGCGCGCATCACGTCCTCGCGCAGTTCCCCTTCGGTGAGCGGATCGTAGATCTGTGATTCGTTCCAGGTGGCTTCGGTCTCGGTGGATCCGATGAGCAGCGGCACGTCGGCGCCCGCGGCACTGGCCACCGGGTCGAACGGGTGGGCCGGCAGCGTGCGGCCGTCCACCACCGGGCCGAACGAGAACCCCTGCGCGCCGCCGGCGTTGAGCGCATCACGCAGGCGGCGCATCGGCAGCGTGTGCAGCTCGTCGAGCCGGGTCCTGGCGACGCCGAGCGCCGTCAGCACGCGCTCCGTGGTGGCCGTCGCCTGTTCGCGGGTGAGGCTGCGCACCTGCGAGCCGCTCATCGCAATCGCCTTGTGGAACAGCCCCGTGGCCGCGGGCATCCCGAGCAGGGTGCTCACCTTGCTGCCGCCACCCGACTGCCCGAACACGGTGACGTTGCTCGGGTCACCGCCAAAGTTGGCGATGTTGTCGCGAATCCACTCGAGCGCCGCGACGATGTCGAGCATGCCGGCGTTGGCGTCGGCGTAGCGCTCCCCATCCAGATCGCCGAGATAGAGGAAGCCGAACAGGTTGAGCCGGTGATTGAGGTGCACGAGGACGACATCGCGCATCCCCACCAGATTCTGCCCTTCGTAGACGGTGAAGCCGGCCGACCCGCCCACGAAGCCGCCGCCGTGCAGCCACACCATTACCGGCCGCTTGCGCCCGTCGGCGAGCGACGGCGTGAACACGTTCAGCACCAGACAGTCTTCGCCTTGCGGCTCGCTACGGTCGAAGACAAACCACTCCGGCACGCGGGGGTTGGAGAGCTGCGGCGCGCGCAGCCCGATATCGTTGACGTCGCGGACGCCGGTCCAGGGCTGCGGCTTGCGCGGCGGCACGAACCGGTTGGCCCCCGCCGTCGAGGCGCCGTAGGGAATGCCGCGGAACGTGTTGACACCTTGAAAGAAACGGCCACGAACACGGCCCGAGGTCGTCTCGACGATGTTGCTCGGCCCGCCTGCGCGCGTGCTCTGGCCAAACGCGAGCGAGGGCCGCAGCGCCGCGCCCGCGGCCGCGAGCGATGACGCGTGGAGGAATGATCGTCGTTTCATTGTACGTAGGGGCCGGCTTCAGCCGGCCCGGGCCGCCTGAAGGCGGCCCCTACTACTCATGATGCCTTACATGGACTCGGGCTCCACTTGGCGCCGTTTGGTTCCTTTTTGAAGTGGGTGCTGGTCACGAAGTCCTGATTGAGGTACTTCGAATCCGAGACGATGGTCGTGACCACCAGCCACTCGTCGTTGTTCGGCGCCTTGAACCGGTCGAAGTACTCCGTGACCGTGGCGTTCTCGCTGTACGGCACCCCGTTCTTGCGCAGCCACCCCGCGGTGAGGTTCGTGGTGGTGACCTTCAGGTTGCCGAACTTCGGTACCTGCGGCGCACCGCCGCCGCGTCCCGGCTGGGGCACGGGTTCCCACTGCGCCACGGAATACCCTTGCAGCGACCGTTGTGCCGGCGGCGCCTCGGCGTCGAACCGGAACACCCGCGTCTGCTGTCCGGCGTCGGTCTCGATCTTGATCGCGCGGTCGTCCTGCCAGGTGATGTTCAGGCGCGTGGGCATGCGCATCAACCCGGCGGCGCCGTAGGCGAGACAGGAACCGTCGGTGGCGGGATCCCACGCGTTGGCCACCTTCGTACCTTCGGGATTGAGGGGCACGCTGGCCAGATCGCCCTTGGGCGGTGTGACCATGCGCCAGCGCCAGTCCTCGTTGACGATCGACACCCAGTAGCCGGTGAGATCGATCGGCGCGCGTGCCCGCGGCGTGGCGGGAGGCTGCGGCGCTGCCGGCGGCTGGGCCTGCGCCGCCAGCGACGCCCCGCCCGCGAGCACCAGTGCCAGCAGGGCGCCGGCCGGCGCGACCGGGCGCCGGGCCATGAACCCGATGATCATCACTGTCCCTCCTTGACCGACGGCCCGCTCAGCGTGCGGTAGACCGCCTCGACGAACGCGTCCGTGGTCCAGAATCCCTGCGCCGCACCGTAGCGGCCTTCGTAATCGCGCACCAGCCGCGCCGCCTTCACCTGTTCGAGCGACTGCTTCCGCTTTGCCGCGTCGGCGAACCGGTCACGGATGATCGTGGACATGTCGCGATACTCGACGACATCGGCTTCGTCCGCCAGTCGTCCATGGCCCGGAATGACGTAGGTGCCGCCCTCCTGCTTCCGGCGCGGCACGGTGATGTCGATTATCCGGTTGAGCCCCGCCAGGATACCGTTGATCGTGCCGCCCTGGGCGACGTTGATCACCGGAAACGTGGTGTTGATGTAGAGATCGCCTGCCACCAGCACATCCGACTTGCGGAAGAACACCATCAGATCGCCGTCGCTGTGGGCGTGCGGAATGTGGATCAGCTGCACGGCCTCGTCGTTGAAAAAGAACTCGTGCTGCGCGCCGAAGAACGTCTCGGCCGGCGTCGCCTCCACCGGTAGCGCGGGCTTCACCTCGGCCAGCCGGTTGCCCGTGTTCTCGTGCGCGATAATCTGCGCGAAGTTGGCGGCGGCCTGCCCTGCCTGGCCGGCGAAATTGCCGGCGATGATCGACCGCCCGGCCGCGGCCACTTTCGCGTTGCCGCCGGTGTGGTCCTGATGGGCGTGAGTGTTGATGATCCAGCGGATCGGCTTGTCGCCGGCGATTCGCTTGATTTCGGCGATCATCGGCTCGGCGAGCGCGTCCGTCATGGTGTCGACCACGAGCACGCCTTCGTCGCCAATCTGGACGGCGGCGTTCACGGACCCGCCGACGAGCATCCAGACGTTGCCCTGCACCCGGAACGACTGCACGGTGGCGGGCGCCGCCGGCGCGCCAGAGGCGTTGCCGGCACGCCCCTGCGCCGCCAGTGTGGCCGCCGCGACCAGTGTCGCCAGCGCGCACACCGCCAGCAGCCGCGATCGTGACCGCTCGCGCGCGCGCACGCTACTTGGCCCCGCCTGCGACCTTTTTCATGAACTCCGGCAGCGCCGTCTCGGCGCCGCCCCGCGTCGCCTCGACTGGCAGGTGATGTTTTTTGGCGTAGTCGTTCAGGAACGGATTCTGTCCCGGCAGGTGATTCGGCACCTCACCCGCCTCGCGCGGCACCTCCACGGCGGGGCTGCACGGATAGGGCGCCATCGTCACCTGATCGGTGAGCTGGAAGCCGTTGGTCTTGATGAGCGGCTCGCTCAAGTAATACGGGTCTTCGATCATGTAGATGTGGGTGATGTAGTTGCCGTGGCGGATGAAGCGCTCGGTCATCGTCGCCTGGTCGCTCAGCGCCAGCCCGTTACGGCGGATCCAGCCGGCCTTGAGGTGCGTGGTCTTCACCACGAGGACGTTGTTGTCCCACTCGCCGGTCGAGAAGCCCTGCCACGTGTGCGCGGCGTACTCGGGCGGATGCGGGCGGCCGTCCATCCACACCTCGCGCTCCTGTTCCTGCCACTGGATGTGGGTGATGAACTTGATCAACTGCTGCGTCGGGTCGTTGTAGACCGGCGTGATGCGCAGGTTGCCGACACCGCGGAAGCCGTAGGTCGACGGGTGCGGCTTGCACTGGTGCTCGGGCAGCGTCAGGAGCGAGGCGTCCCACGAGTCGCCGCGCAGCCGCTCCGCGTCGGTGATCGGCAGGCCGCTGTAGTCGCCGACCTCAGGGCCCGGCACACGCTCGACCTGATCTTCGTGGAAGATCGGCGCCCAGATGCCGGTCAGATCCACTTGTGCCGAGGCCGGAGCCGCAACGGACACCAGCAGGGCTGCCGCCGCCAGGACTGTCACAGAGATTCGCCGCATAGGCCCTCCCGTCCGCCGAGCCGGATTCGCGAGGCGAAAATCTTAGTGTGGCGCGACGGCGATGTCTACGCGTAACGATTCGTGATGTTGGTTATCAGAAGAGCGAATCCTGGGACAGGTGGGACAGGTGGGACAGGTGGGACAGGTGGGACAGGTGGGACAGGTGGGACAGGTGGGAGGGCTTTTCCTACCTGTCTCACCCGTCCTACCTGTCCTACACTCCGCAGGTCTTACGCGACTCCATATCGTTCGCGTAAGACCTGCATGTGGTGCCGCACGTGCCCGGCCATCACATACGCGAGCCCCCGGACGGTCACCGGCTTGTTGTCGCCCTGACCGCCGGCACGCCACTGCGCATCGTCGAGTCGGCGAAACATTTCGAGGTTGGCACGGCGCAGTTGGGCAAACTCGTCGGCGAGGCGCCGCAGCGGTACGTCGGCGAAGTGTCCGTGGGGAGTCCACGTCTCCTCGTCAAATCCTGGCAGCGAGACCGCGTCGTAGCGGCTGAAGGTCAGCGCGCGATAGGCGAATACCCGCTCGGCATCGCAGACGTGCCCGAGCAGTTCGCGCACCGACCACTTGCCTGGCGCGTACGCGAACGTCTCCCGCGATGCCCCGACGCGATCGGGCAGCCCCTCGACGAGCGCCGCCTGCGGCTCCAGTACCGCGACGATGTCTTCCTCGGGCACGAGGGCCACGTAGTTCTCGTAGTACTCCGGGTATTCGCTCTTCGCCGGTCTCATGCTCGTCCTACCTGCCTACCTGCCTACCCGCCTACCTGCCTACCTACCTAGCTGCCTCAAGGCACGTAGACCACCCCCCACGGCCGGTTGCCCACCGGCACCTTGGCCCTCACCGTGCGCGTCGCGAGGTCCACGATCGACACGTCGTTCGACGGACCGTTGGCGGTGAACACCAGTTTGCCGTCGCGCGACGCCGCGATGCCCCACGGCCGATCGCCAACCTCGATGAACGCCACCGCCTTGTTCGAGCCGGTGTCGATGACCACGACGTTCTTGCCGCGGCCGGTCGAAATGAACACCTGCTTCCCATCGGGCGAGGCAGCGCCGCCCATCGGGCGAATCAACTCGCCGGTGAGCTGGATGGTCTCGAGCACGCGGTGCTTCTGTGCGTCCACGACCGCCACCGATCCGCCGTTCTCGGACGTGACGTAGGCCCGGCTGCTGTCCGGCAGGAACGTGGTGGACCGCGGCCGCGGCCCGACCTTGAACGTGGTCACCAGCTTCAGATTGGTGGCATCGATGACCGCCACTTGCCCGTCTTCCTCCGAGGTCACGTACACGACGCCGCCGTCGGGCCGCAGTTCGACCCCTTCGGGTTCGCCGCCGACCTTGAACGTCGCCAGTTCCCGGCCGTCGTCGACCGACAGCGCGGTCGCCAGCCCCGTGTCCTCGTTGGCGACGAACAGGCGCTGCCCGTCGTTCGTCACCGCCGTCTGCTCGGGATCCGACCCGGCCGGGAGCACACGCAGCAGCTTCAGGTCCTTGATGCTGACCACTCCGATGCCGTCCGCCTTCTTGTCGGCCGGCGGCAGCGTCTTCTCGTCCACGCCGGGAGGGGCGATGGGCGACCCGCTGAGCGCGACGTACAACAGGGTGCCGTCGGGGCTGATGCGAATGCCGCGGGGACGCTTCCCCACCGGAATCGTCGCCACCGTGCGCTGCGCGCCAACGTCCACCACGCTGATGTCGCCGCCGCTCTCGTTGGTCACGAACAGGCGCCCCAGCGAGGGCGTGCCCCCCGCCGGTGTCGGGGACGCGGCCGGACCCGGCGGGGCCTCGGCCGGGGAACAGGCCGACGACAAGGCGGCCGACAGCACCAGGATGGCTCGACGCATGACTCCCTTTCTCATCCGGCGAGGCTCTGCCTCGCCCTCCGGCCGTGTTTTCTGGCCGCGCTCCGCGCGGCGGCGGCGGGGCCGAGGCGCCACGGAGGCGACCAATATCATCCGCTGGAATCTCACCGTTGCACTACTCCTGGGCTTGGCCCGCGCTCCCGGCCCAGGTATTCAGGTATGTCGCAGGTTGAGCAGTCGCGCGCCACGTCTGTTCGGATCGGCGGCAGTCTGGCGTTGACAGGCTCTGGGGCCGGGCGTAGGATTTGCAAGAGCGATGCGTTTCCAAGGCTGTCCGGCGTGTTGTTGTTGTGCAGGCAGAATCTGCCTCCGCGCCGAGACGTGGTCCGTGTGACAGCTTTCGCAGACATGCAGTAGCAGTCACCAAATCGGAAACGAATCGAAGCCCGGGGGCGGCAACCAACCGCACCGGGCTTTTTGCTTTCTTGGAGCTGTCTCGTGACGGATCAGCAGATAGCACTCGTCGTCATCACCTTCGGCGCCGCCATCGTGAACGGTGCGCTCGGCTACGGGTTCTCGTCGATCACCGTGCCGCTGGCGCTCCTGTTCATGACCAACCGGGTGCTCAACCCGGCGCTGGTGCCGATTGAAGTGGTGCTCAACGCCTACGTGCTGTGGGTCAACCGCGAGGCGCTGGCCACGGTGTGGCGGCGGGTACTGCCGATCGTCATCGGTCTGGCACCAGGCGTCGCATTCGGCACCCTGATGGTCTCGCAGGTGAGCCCCGGCTGGCTCAAGTTCGTGACCTTCATCGTGCTGCTGCCGCTCATCCTCCTGCAGGCGGCGGGCTTCCGGCGCCCGATCAAGTCCGAGAAGAGCGGCGGCCTGCTCTTCGGCGGCGGCGTTGGCGTGCTCTACTCGGTGACCACCATCTCCGGTCCGCCGCTGGCCGTGGCGCTCAGCAACCAGGGCCTCACGAAGAAGGATTTCCGCGCGGCGCTCGGGTTCATCCGTCTCGCCGAGTCGTCGTTCACCGCGATCGCCTATTACTACGCCGGTCTCTACAGCATGGAGAGCTTCGGCCTGATTCCATACATCCTGCCGAGCATCGCGATTGGCGTGCCGATTGGCGCCGTGTTGATTCAGAAGATCCGCCCCGAGACCTTCCGCCGCGTCTGCATGAGTTTCGATGCGTGGATCGTGGGCTTCGGGCTCTCGACGCTGGTGAAAGACCTGCACCTGATCGACGGCGGCGCCCGGTGGACGATTCTGCTCGGCGTCGGCCTGCTCGACAGCTATCTGCTCTATCGTTTCTTCTCGATCACGCTGCCGGCACTCAAGCAGGCGGACCCGGACGCCGCGGCTGCGCCACAGCCCGCTCCCCCCCGCGTCGTAGCCGCGCCTGCGCGGCTGGGATCGTAGGGCCTACGCCTTTCACACGTATGGCGGGCGGAAGAACGTCAGCAGCCGCCCGGCCGACATCACCCCGATCCACATCGTGAGCGACACCGCACCGGCGACCCTCGCCCCGAGTGGCGGAGGCGCATCGGGCGCGAGCGTCTCGAGCCGTTTGAAGACGCGGGTGTAGAAGAACACCACGTTCAGCCCGGCAATCAGCATGAACGTCACCTTCGAGCGAAAGGCGATGTTGAACAGGTACTGGTCTGGCGTGCCCGAGAGAAAACAGATGCCGGTCAGCACGTTCAGGGCGTAGCCGGCGATGCCGAGCGGAATCAGGCGGTGCAGCGCCGCATAAGGCACGCCGCGTGCGAACCCGAGAAGCCGCAAGTCGAACAGCCCGATCGTGCCGATCAGCACCGACATCCCGATGAAATGCAGCGACTCGAGCACCGGCCACGCCCACTGCGAGTGGCGCACCCACGCCCCCAACGCCGTGGTGCGCAGGACCGGTTCGATCGCGTTCAGGACGGAATCGAGCGTCATCCGACGAGATCCACGGTGAGCCGCGAATAGGTATAGGCGAGCAGGCGTCCGGCGGTGATGCCCGCGGCCCAGATCACGAGCGACGCAATCGCCATCCGGCGTGCCAGCGGCGACAGGGGTTTATCGTCGCGCAGCTGACGGCGCAGCGACTGGGCCAGTACCAATCCTGCGGCAATGAGCGCCAGCTTCCCGTAGAAGAGCGGATTGGTGAGCGCCTTGGTGGGATAGGCCACGAGCAGCAACACCCCCGACACGGCGTTGATCCAGAACCCCGTCCACATGATCACGTCGTAGCGGCGCAGTGCCGTCGGCGGCACATCCGCGGCCAATCCGAGCACCCTGGCGTCGAGCGCAACGTTCGCGCCGACCAGGAAGGCGAGGCCGACGGTATGCAGGATGAGCACGAAGGGAAACGCCCACAGCGAGGGCGACTCCCGCAGCCAGATGCTCAGCGCAGTCGATTCGATGGCGGTAAAGAACGGGTCCACGGGGGGTGGCGGGCATGCTACGCCATTGCTCGCTGGATGCGTCTGAAGAGTTCCTGAATGTGTCGTCAGACGGCCGATGGATGGGAGTGGAGGCGCGGGAGGGATTCGAACCTTCGCAGAACGGCAGGTGGCGGCGTACAAAGGTAGGGGCGGACCGGGTTGGTCCGCCCCTCCGAGGCAACGTCCGCTTTTCACCCCAACCTGTCAGAGCGCGGTGTCGGCGGTTGCCCATACAGGAGCACGACGCGTGCCGCCCTCTGGCGCCGGAAGCCGCGTGAAAAACGGCCGGGTTTCACCAATTCAGGGGGGGTGGGCTGGCCTGAATCCGGGGTTTTGAATCGCCGCGATCCGTATTTTCGGATCGCGAAATCGCTGAGGGCGTCTTGAAGTCGAAGTAGCGGCCCACTCGGCCGGTGAACGTGGACCGCACTTTACGAACGGCACCGTGCTGCCGACCGGCAGCGTGTCACCAAGCTCGAAGCGTCCATCTGCGATCGACTCCATCCCTGATTTCGGCAATCATTGTGCGCTTACGGCTGGCGAAGCTGGGTACATTGCAACCGGTGTCACCTCGCCAGCGCAGTATCTATTGGCCCCGCTTCGCGGGGCGGGGACGACGACCGATGACGCAGCCACACTCGACACCAACCACTCTCCTCGGCCTGCTGACCGCGCCCGACGACCGGACCGCCCTCATTGCGCCAGAACAGGGCATCCGCATCACCTACGGCGGGTTGCGCACGCAGGTGCAGGACGTGGCGTCTGCGCTGGCGGCGGCCGGTGTGAAACGCGGCGACCGGATCGGCATGGCGCTGCCGAATGGCATCCCGAACGTCGTCACGTTCCTGGCGGCCGCGATGGCGGGCACCGCGGCACCGTTGAACCCCGCCTACAAAGAAGAAGAGTTCAAGTTCTACCTCGACGACACCAATGCCAAGGTGCTGCTGCTGCCACCCGACGGCATCGACGAGGCCCGGCGCGCGGCTGGGAGCACCGTGCCGATCCTGACCGTGGACATGGACGCCAACGGCATCGTGACAGTGTCGGGCGCCGCGGGGGGGCCGCCAGTGGCCGCGCCCGCGTTCGACGAGACGGCGCTCGTGCTCCACACGAGCGGCAGCACGGGCCGGCCCAAGCGGGTGCCGCTGTCGCACGCCAACCTGTCGATCTCCGCCGGCAACGTCGCCCGCGGCTACGCGCTGTCGGCCGACGACGTGGCCATGTGCGTGATGCCGCTCTTCCACGTCCATGGGCTGGTCGCCTCGACACTCGCCACGCTCTCGACCGGCGGCACGGTGGTGGTGCCCACCAAGTTCAGCCCGCTGTCCTTTTGGGGCTTCGCGCACGACGTGGGCGCCACGTGGTACTCGGCGGTGCCCACCATCCACCAACTGCTGCTCGCGCGCGTGAGGCCGGGTGCGCCCAAGCCGGCCGGGGCGTCCAAGCTGCGGTTCATCCGCTCCTGCAGCGCGTCGCTGCCGCCGCAGGTCATGCACGATCTGGAATCCGCATTCGGTGCGCCGGTACTCGAGGCCTACGGCATGACCGAGGCCGCGCACCAGATGGCGACGAACCCGCTGCCGCCAGCGGCCCACTTGCCGGGCTCGGTCGGGATCGGCACCGACGTCAAGATCACGATCCGGAACGCGGACGGACAGGTGCTGCCGTCCGGCGAGCGCGGTGAAGTCTGCATCCAGGGTCCCAACGTCATCACCGGCTACGAGAACAACCCCGAGGCGAACGCCACCGCGTTCTTCGAGGGCACCTGGTTCCGGACCGGAGATCAGGGCGTGCTGGACGAGAACGGCTACCTGATGTTGACCGGGCGCCTGAAGGAGATGATCAACCGCGGCGGCGAGAAGATCTCGCCGCGCGAGATCGACGAGGTGCTGCTCGCCCATCCGTCGGTGGCCGAGGCGGTGTGCTTCGGCACGCCGCATCCCACCTGGGGCGAGGAGGTGGCGGCGGCGGTGCAGCTGAAGGAGCCGGTGTCGGAGGCCGACCTGCTGGCCTTCTGCAAGGAGCGCCTGGCCGACTTCAAGCGGCCGAAGAAGATCCACATCACCGAAGCCATCCCGCGCACGGCGACCGGCAAGATCCAGCGTCGGGTGGTCGCGCAGCAGTACGCCCAGCAGTAGTGAAAGACGGGAGCCAGTCGTCGTGAAGTTCGTCATCGCCGGCGCCGGCGCCATCGGCGGCTACCTCGGCGCCCGGCTCGCCAAGGCCGGGGCCGACGTCGTCCTGTTCGCGCGGGGCCCGCACCTGCGGGCGATGGAAGAGCGGGGTCTTCGAGTCGTCAGCCCGGACGGCGATTTCGAGGTGCGGCCGGCCGTCACCGGCGACCTTTCCACCATCGGCACGGCCGACGTCGTGTTTCTCGGCGTGAAGGCGCATGGCCTGACCGCGCTCGCGCCGGGCCTCCGTCAGCTCTACAAACCGGACACCGTCGTCGTCAGCACGCAGAACGGCATCCCGTGGTGGTACTTCCACGGGCACGGCGGCGAGCTGGATGGGCTGCGGCTCGAGCACGTGGACCCGGGCGGCGTGATCGCCGCCTCGATCGAGCCGGAACGCGTGGTCGGATCGCTTGCCTACTTTGCCACCGACATCGCCGAGCCCGGCGTCATCCACCACACCGAGGGCAGCAAGATGAGCCTCGGCGAGCCGAACGGAACGCGCACCGAGCGGACCAAGGCGATCGCCGACGCGCTGATTGCCGCCGGCCTGCGCTGCCCCGTCACCACGCGCTTTCGCCACGAGATCTGGGTCAAGCTGCTCGGCAACGTCGCCTTCAACCCGATCAGCGCCGTCACCGGCGGAACGCTCGAGCAGCTGGCCCGCCACGCCGGGACCGCGGCCCTCGTGCGCGAGATCATGACGGAGACCGAGGCCGTGGCCGGCAAGCTGGGGATTGAGCTGCCGATCTCGATCGATCAGCGGATGGCCGGCGCCGAGAAGGTGGGCGCCCACAAGACGTCCATGCTGCAGGACTACGAGGCGGGCCGTCCGATGGAGCTCGACGCCGTGGTCGGTGCGGTGACCGAACTGGGTAGCCGTTTGGGGGTATCGATGCCGGCGACGCGGGCCATGTATGCTTGCGCGCGATTCCTCGACGACGCGCGCGCCACGCAGCGCGCGCCCCGAATGGAGGTGGGAGTGCGGTGAGCATCAACAATCGCTGGTTCCAGCTGTGCGCCTCGCTGGTCTGCATGATCATGATCGCCAACCTGCAGTACTCCTGGACGCTGTTCGTCCAGCCGCTGAAGGGGGCCACGGGCTGGAAGCTCTCCGACATTCAGTTCGCGTTCACGCTGTTTATCCTCTGCCAGACGTGGGTGCAGCCGCTCGACGGGTGGCTGATCGACCGTCTCGGACCGCGCGGCCTCATCACCATAGCCGGGGTCCTGTGCGGCCTGGGCTGGGCCGGCATGGGCTACGCCACGTCGCTGCCGATGCTCTATTTGACGTACTGCCTGGCTGGCGCCGGCGCCGCCTTCGTCTACAGCGGGTCGATCGGCTCGGCGCTCAAGTGGTTCAAGGACCGCCGCGGCCTGGCCTCGGGCATCATGGCCGCCGGCTTCGGCGGCGGCACAGCGCTCTTCATTCCCTTCATCTCCTCGATGCTGGCGTCGAGCGGCCACCGCGCCACGTTCGTGGCCACCGGCGTGCTGCAGGGGCTGGTCATCCTGATCGTCGCGCAGTTCCTGCGCCACCCCCCGGCCGAGCCCGCCAGCGCCAAGCTCGCGACAGGCGCCGCGTTACAGGTGGGCAAGCGCCAGTTCACCACGCTGGAGATGCTGCGCACGCCGCAGTTCTACGCGATGTACGTGGCCTTCGTGCTGATGTCCACGGGCGGCCTGCTGGTAACGGCCAACGCCGGACCGATCGCAAAGTCGTGGGGCCTCTCGGCCGCCGCATTGACGCTCGCCGCCACGCTGAGCCCGCTGGCCAACGGCGCCAGCCGCATCTTCTGGGGCGCGGTGTCCGATCGGCTGGGGCGCGAGAACACGATGGTCGGGGCGTTCGTGCTCCAGGCCGTCTTCCTCTACATGGTCATAGCCGTGGGTCAGCAGTCGGCCGCCTGGTTCGCCTTCACCCTGGTGATGGTCTACTTCACCTGGGGCGAGATCTACTCGCTCTTTCCGGCCACCTCCGCCGACTACTTCGGCACCCGCCACGCCACGTCGAACTACGCGGTGCTGTACACCGCCAAGGGGACGGCGTCGATCATGAGCGGCTACGTTGCGGCGCTCTTGTACGAGCGGTCCGGCAGCTGGGCGATGGGCTTCTACGGCAGCGCCGTGATGGCGCTCGTGGCCGCCGGCATCGCCTTGGGGTTGCGGAACGCGCGCCTGGCCGAGCGGGCACGCGAAGCGTCCGTGCACGGAGCGGTCCTCGCCAAGTAGAGGGCGGTCTGTGATGTAGAGGGCGGTCTTTAGACCGCCCTGGGCTAAAACCGGCCCCACGTGCGCATGCCAAACGCGCTCGCCGACGAACTGCAGCAGGCGCGGCAGACGCGCCGTTCCGATGTCACGCCGCCGTCGGCGCGTGGCGGCACGTTCGATCTCGAAGCCGCCTACGCCGTGGAGCGCGAGCTGTCGCGGCAACGGCGGGCCGAAGGCCGCACCGCCGTCGGCCGCAAGGTGGGCTACGCCAACAAGGCCGTGTGGCGCGCGCTCAAGCTCGACACGCTGGTGTGGGCCGACATGTACGACGACACCGTGCGTCAGGCGCCGCAGAATCACGCGACGTTCTCCATCGCGCCGCTCGTCGCGCCGAAGATCGAGCCCGAGATCGTGTTCCGGCTGAGGGACGCCCTGCCGCCGAGCCTGACCGAACCGGCGGCCGTGCTCGAGGCCGTCGAGTGGATCGCGCTCGGCTTCGAGATCATCGACTGTGTCTACGAGGACTGGAAGTTCCAGCCCACGGACTTCGTCGCGTCCTACGGTCTGCACGCGGCGCTGATTGTCGGCGCGCCGCTGGCGGTGGATGCGGCAAGCGCACCCGCCCTTGCCGAGGCACTGGCGGCGTTCAAGGTCCAGCTGCTGAGAGACGGCGAGCCCGTCGAGCAGGGCGGCGGGCGCAACTCGCTGCGCAGCCCCGCACTCTGCGTCGCGGAGCTGGCGACGGCGATTTCACGCCGTGCGGGCGCCGAACCTCTGGTCGCGGGCGACCTGATCAGCTCGGGCACGTTGACAGAGTCACGCCTCATCACGCCTGGCGACGCCTGGAGCGCGGCTGTCGATGGCCTGGCGCTTCCCGAGCTCACGCTGCGCGTGGCGTCGTAGGGGCCGGCTTTAGCCGGCCCGCAGCCGTGGGGGCCGCCTTCAGGCGGCCCGTTCGATGTACTCCAACAGCGCTTCCCGGGTGTACACGAGCGATCCCCAGAATGGATAGTCGGCGGGTGCCTGCACAATGCCGGCTCTTACCGGATTCGCGATTGTGTATCGCGCCACGGCCGGCGTTGCCTCCGCGTTCCTGAGCACGCGCTCGTAGCCATACCGCTGCCACAGGACCAGACCCGTCAGCTGTCGGAAGTAGAACCCGGAATACTGCTTCGCGTGCTTTATGAAAAGCTTCAAATCCGCATCCTCGCGTTCGCCGGCGATGAGCAGGTGGACGTGGTCGGGCATGAAGCAGTACGCAATCACCGCGAACGCCTGCTCGCGCGACGCTCGCTGGAACTGCTCGCTGACGAGCGCGACGTGCTGCCCCTCGACGAAGTACCGTGCCCTCTGATGGGTGCACAACGTCAGGAAATAGCGATTGGGGCCTGTGTAATCGAAGCCGCGGAGGTGCTCGGGATAGCGGGGCATGGCCCGGCGAGGGGCACGGTCAGGGCCACCTAAACGTGCCCCCACGACTGTCGGGCCACCTAAAGGTGGCCCCCACGACTGAGGGCCCGGAGTCGTGGCGGCCAGCCTTAGCTGGCCCGCGATGGGCCACCTGAAGTGGTCCCTACATCGGTGTGGGCTCAGGGATTGCGGCACCGTCGTGGCGCGGCTCGGACGCGCCGAAGTGTACGCCGGTGCCGTCGCTCATCACGGCCTGGCCGTAGCCGAAGATGTGCGTGCGCGGCGGTACCACGAAGAGCTGATGACCGCGCGCCGCGAGGCCACGGCGGCTGGCTTCGGGGATCGTCTCCTCCACGGACACGTCCAGTCCCGCGAACGTCGGCTTGGTGAACCGGCCGGCCTCGAGCGCCTGCTGGATATCCAGGCCGAAATCGGCCACGTTGGCCACGAACTGCGCGTGCGCTTGCGCCTGATTGAAGCCGCCCATGATGCCGAAGCCGATGCGCACGCGGTCCTTGCGCATGAAGCCTGGGATGATGGTGTGCAGCGGCCGCTTTCCTGGCGCCAGCTCGTTCGGGTGGTGCGGTTCGAGGGTGAACAGCGCGCCGCGATTCTGCAGGGCAAAGCCAGTGCCCGGCGCCACCAGCCCGCTGCCGAAGCCGTGGAAGATGCTCTGGATCAGCGACACGATGTTGCCGTCGCGATCGATGGCGGACAGATACACGGTGTCGCCGCCTGGCCCGGTGGTCAACCCTGCGAGCCGATCCGGCTCGACGTCCGCCGCCGCCCGCTGCATGTCGATGGCCGCCGCGCGCCGCGCCGCGCGCTCTTTCGCGAGCAACGCGGGCACCGGCGCCGCCGCGAAGCGGGGATCGCCGACCCAGCGCAGCATGTCGGCGTAGGCGAGCTTCTTGGCCTCGATCATCGTGTGCAGGGCGTCCACGCTGTGCAAGCCGTAGCGCGCGAGCGGCGCAGTCTCCATGAGATCGAGCATCATCAGCGCCGCGATGCCCTGCGTGTTGGGCGGCAGCTCGTAGACCGTCCACCCGCGATAGGTCGTGGAGACCGGCTCGACCCACTCGGGCTCGAACGACGACAGATCGGCCGCGGTCATCGTGCCGCCGCTGGCCTGCGAGAGGTACACGATCGCGTCGGCGATCGGGCCGCGGTAGAACGCGCTGGCGCCCTCCTCGCCGACGAGCCGCAGCGAGCGCGCCAGATCCGGGTTCCTGAAGACCGTGCCTGCCGCCGGCGCCTGGCCGCCGGGCAGATACGTGGCCGCCGCCGCTGGATCGCCGGCGACCGCGTCCTCGAGCGCCGCCCAGCCCTCCGCGACGACGGGCGCCACCGGAAAACCGTTTTCGGCGTAGAACACCGCAGGGGCCAGTACGTCGCCGAGCGGCAGCCGTCCGAAGCGCCCGTGCAAGGCCGCCCACCCCGCCACCGCGCCCGGCACGGTCACGCTATGGATGCCGGTCGCGGGCATGGCCACCATCCCGCGTCGCTGGAGCAGATCAGGCGACAGGCCGCTGGGCGCGGGTCCGCTGGAGTTGAGCCCGTGGAGGGCGTCTCGGCCGGCCTCGTAGACCATCGCGAACAGGTCACCGCCCATACCGTTCATGTACGGCTCCACCAGGCCCAGCACGGCGTTGGCCGAGATCGCGGCGTCTACGGCATGGCCGCCACGGGCGAGCATCTGGGCGCCAGCCTGTGCGGCCAGCGGTGAGCTGGCGGCCACGATGCCGCGGGTGGTGGCGACGAGAGAACGGCCTGTGATGATCGACACGGTGTGAGCAATAGTAGCGAGCCTCGGCCATGGACGGTAGCCGATGCCGTGAGGGCGGCAGGACTCACGAAGCGGGCCACGTGCCACTGGTTCCGTCACTCGTTCGCCACCCACCTTCTCGAGGACGGGTACTGCCAATGGACGCGCGCTCGCAGGCAACCAAGCCCAGTCTCCATCGTCTCCGTCGCCAGTAACGCAGCCAGATCGTCGCGTGGAGGGCGCGTGCTACGATTCGCGCGGCCAACGACTTCCGGCTCTGCGCGGCTGACGGCAGCGGGGATTTCGGCTGCGAGCGAGGAGGCTGGAACGGGTCTACTTACAGAGTAGTTGGGCGGACTCAAACGACCCATGTCACGCTTCGAGGTTGCGCGATGAAATCGGACCTGGGCAGCCGCGTTGCCGTTGGCGCCTCAGTCGTTCTGAACCTCTCTCTCGCGGTGCCACTCGGGCAACAAGCTGTAATTTCATTGGTCGGTTCGCAGGCGCTCTCTGCCGCCCCGTTTCCAGTGGAAGAAACGACGATCCGTCAGATCCATGCTGCGTATCTGGCGGGAGAGACCACGGCACGCGCAATCACTCAGGCGTATATCGACCGCATCGTCGCCTATGACAAGCGCGGCCCATATCTCAACTCGATCATCAATCTGAATGATCACGCTCTCGCCGACGCCGACAAGCTCGACGCGGCGCTCAAGGCTACTGGCAGACTGACCGGACCTCTGCACGGCATTCCGGTGATCGTCAAGGACAACCTCGATACGTTCGACGTGCCGACAACGTCAGGCGTAGCGCTCTTCAAAGATTTCGTTCCGACGAAAGACGCGTTCGTCGTTGCACGCCTTCGCCAAGCAGGCGCGATCGTGCTGGCGAAGGCGTCGCTCTCGGAACTCGCCATGGGACTGGCCGACACAATCAACTCCGTCATGCCAGGCTTCACCCGGAATCCGTACAACACGGCTTACGCCAGCGGCGGCTCGAGCGGGGGCACCGCGGTGGCAATCGCCGCAAACTTCGCTACGGTCGGCATTGGCACTGATACTGGTGGAAGCGTGCGAGCGCCAGCGTCAATCAATAACCTGGTCGGCATCCGACCGACCGTCGGCCTCGTGAGCCGTACCGGAATGGGGCCGCTCGATAGTCAGCGTGATACGCCTGGGCCGATGGGCCGCAACGTCGAGGACGTCGCACGCCTGCTGGACGTGATGGCCGCCGTCGATCCGGACGACGAGCGCACGGCTGGGTCCGAGACGAACCGCCCGCGCACGTACACGGCATTTCTCGACAGAAACGGACTGAGGGGCGCGCGTATCGGTGTCTTCCGTCAGACCCTGAAGCTCCAGGAAGGAGCCGATGACCGCGTCGTCGCACTGTTTGAACGAGCCATCGTTGATTTGCGCGCCGCTGGCGCAGAGATTGTCGACGACTTCACGGTCCCGGGGTTCGAGACGTTTCCACGGCCCCCACAAACCCCCGCGCGCACGAAAGCCGACTGGGAATCGTTCTTCGCGTATGAAGGACCGACATTTCCGGTAAAGACCGTCGCGCAGCTGCGCGACGCGCCACCGGCGAAACGGGTTCATCCGCTGCACGCTGCCCGTGTCGCTGAGATCGCCGCGGTGTCCCTGCCTCCTGAGCGGGACCCGCAGACCATCCAGGGCCGCAACGATGAGCAGATGTATCGCGACACACTGAGTGCTGCGATGGAGAACGCACACGTTGCCGCGCTTGTGTTTCCCGTCTGGACCTTTCCTCCCAAAATCAATGGCGACCGTGGACAGACGGCGCAGGGCTCACTCACGTTCATCGGCAGCGCCACGCAATGGCCCGTCGTGGTGGTCCCCATCGGATTTGTGGGCGAGAACTTGCCATTAGGATTTCAACTTCTCGGTCGGCCGTGGAGCGAGGGCGAGCTCATCAAGTTTGCGTACGCCTACGAGCAGGTCTCGCGTCATCGACGGCCGCCACCGACCGTGCCCTCGGTCGCGGGCGGTTCGTCGCGAACCTCGCCGGCACGTGGAAAGTAGCGCAGCCTCAAGATGACGCCAACGAATCGGGGACGCGCCGCGTTCAAGCGCAGTGGTGGAACTACCCTGCACCGGGCCGTTGGGCTACGGACGTGTGTTCTCGGATGGAGAGCGAGGCACCATGCATATCATTCGACGATTCGCCAGTGCGGCTTGCGTTCGACAACATCGTCTCCGAGCTGGCGCAGAGGGCGGGTGCCGCATGATTACCCTGCAGCGTTGGGTCCTTGCTGCCATCATTCCTTTCATTGGCGCCGTCACACCCTCCGTCGTGGCTCAGAACGCGAACGTCTCGCTACCTGCCGCAAGCGCGCCGGCCCCGCAGGCAGTCGCGCCTTCGCCCGGTTGTCACAACGAGCAGGGACTGACCTACCTGTGTGACCTCAGCGTCCCGGAAGATATCCTGAACGTTGGTTCATCCGGCCTTCTGCTTGTGTCCGGGCACCGTGGGCCCGGTCACCTGTATCTGATTGATCCTGCGACACGGACGCAGGCGGAGCTCATCCACTCCGCTACCTTCAGGCTCCAGCACGACACCCGCGCCTATCCCGACTGTCCGGGGCCGCTGAACCTCCAGGCCTTCGATGTCCACGGGCTTAGCCTGGCCGAGACGTCGCCCCGGTATTTCAGCCTGTACACCACGAGCCATGGCGCGCGCGAAGCCATCGAAATCTACGATCTCGATCTTCGCGGCACGGCGCCGATTCTCACCTGGAAGGGCTGTGTCCTGCTGCAGCAGGACAGTTATCACAACAGCGTCGCCCGGCTCGCCGACGGCGGATTCGTGACGACCAGAATGCGGGACCAGAACTTCAGTGGTGGTGGAGTTGCCCCAGTCGGCATCACCGGCCATCTGGTCGAATGGCATCCGGGCGGCCAACCGCAGCCGCTCCCCGACACCGAGATGTCGCTGCCGAACGGCATCGACGTCTCGAAGGACGGGCGCTACATCTACGTGGCCGCCATCGGCTCGCAGGAACTGGTTCGTTTCGACCGCCGGGCGACGCCGATTGCCAAGCGCACGGTGTCACTGCCCATTCGGCCGGACAACGTCCACTGGGCCACCAATGGCAAGCTTCTGACCGCCGGTCCCAACTATGTCCCGCCTGCGGTGTGCAGCGGCGCTGGCTGCGCCACGGGCTGGTCGGTGCTCGAAGTCGATCCGGAGACGTTGGCCTTCTCGCGGCTCGGCGGCGCGGATCAAACGGCCGCGATGCAGCGCGTGAGCTCGGCCATCCGAGTGGGTGACGACATCTGGGTTGGCAGCAACGACGACCGTATCGCTTACTTCTCGCTGCACCGGCCTTGAACACACTCCGGGACCAGTTCGACGGCTCTCCCACTCGCGTGACCGCGTCAGGACGTAACCCCTCTGGGCAAATTACACCGACACAGCCCATGCCGCGATTCGTGATTTGCAGCAACCCGCCGCGCCCCGTGGTACCGGTCGCGCAATTCACGACGAGCGTTCCTTATTACCGCCGTGAAGGGACCGCCCAACTCGCGCTGGAGCCGACAGCGCGCCCGGGTGTATCGTGAGGTCGCGCTGCGGCTCAGCGCGCACGTTAGGCGTCACCCTCCACGTCAATGCCCCGCGTCCTTATCACCGGTGGGCCCGGCGTTGGCAAGACAACGCTACTTGCCGAGTTCGAGGCAAGAGGTTACGCAACCGTCTCGGAGTCCGCCCGGGCAATCATTGCGGAGCGCCGCGCCCGAGGGCAAAGCCCTCGTCCTGAGCCCGTTGCCTTCGCCCGGGAGATTCTTCGTCGCGACACGGAGAAGTACCACGCCAATCCAAATGCCTCCAGTTGGGTCTTCTTCGATCGCGGGGTCATTGAGGCGCTAGGCATGCTCCACGAAGCCGCGCCGCTATCCCCATCTGAGCTCGAAGACGCTCTTCTAACATATCGGTTCCACTCACTTGTGTTCGTCCTTCCTCCATGGTCGGCCATCTATACAACCGATACCGAGCGCGATCACTCCTTTCCCTGGGTCGAGGATGTTCACAACCGGCTTGTGCGGTGGTACCGTGCATGCGGCTACGCCATATGTGAGGTACCTCACTTGCCAGTTGCAGCACGCGCGGAGTTCGTCCTTCAAGCGCTCTCGCATGGCAACTCCTAACCCTTCGTTGCACACCGACGTGCTACGGCTGGCTGCGCCAGCCTCCGCACGCGGGTGAACTCAAACGTTGGGCCGTCGGACGGCGCCACGATGGCCGTGGAAAGATGCACGTGCCGGATCGTATCCTTCGTGAGGCTCACGGCCCTGGAGGGCTCGCATGGAATTCACGGATGTCGTCCGTTCGGAAGAGGAACTGCGCGCCTTGATGGGCGATCCCGTCGCCGCGTCGGTCGTGGACAAGACATTGTCGAGACTCGACCGGCATTGCCTTACGTTTATCGCCCGCTCGCCGTTCGTGCTGGTCGCCACAAGCGACGGGGCGGGGCGGATGGACATTTCGCCCAAGGGCGACGCACCGGGTTTCGTCCGGGTGCTGGACGAGAAGACGCTGGCGATCCCCGATCGCCCTGGCAACCAGCGCTTCGACACCTTCCGCAACCTTTTTCAGTCAGAGCGCGTCGGGCTGATTTTTCTGATTCCCGGCAAGCGCGAAACCTTGCGAATTGGCGGGAGGGCCAAAGTCGTGCGAGAGGCTGCGTTGCTCGAGTCCTTGAATGCGCAAGGGAAGATCCCCAAATTGGCCATCGCGGTCCACGTCGACGAAGCCTTCTTCCATTGCTCGAAATGCATGATCCGCTCGCACCTTTGGCAGCATGAGCAATGGGCGCCGCTCGACGGCCTGCCCACACTTGCCGAGACGATGAAGGATGCCGCCGCGATCGCCGCCCCAGTCGAAGTGGTCGAAGGCGTGATTAAGGAGGACGAAGAGCGACGTCTCTATTAGCGATCCACCGACAGGTCGTTCGCAGCGTCCGGTGGGCCAATATCTCGAGGCGCAGCCCCCGTCCGATCATCAGGTGCAGACATGCGGCTAGCCGAGTTCATCTTACGTGACATGGAAGCCATCCTGGTGGAATGGGAGGCGTTTGCCGTCACCCTATTCCCGGCTGCGGCGACCCCGACGCAGCTGACGTTGCGCGACCACGCCCAACAGATTCTTGAGGCCGTGGCGAAGGATGTGTCCACCCCCCAGACGAGGCAAGCTCAGGCCGACAAGTCCCTGGGGCGAGCCTCCAAACTGACAGGAGCCGCGGAGACGGCTGCTGAAACGCACGCGGTACTGCGGGCGAAGAGTGGCTTCGACATCAACCAGATGGTGGCCGAATACCGCGCGCTGCGCGCGACGGTCCTTCGCCTGTGGATAGATGCGTGTCAAGTCGATGACCCTGGTCTGGAGGACGTCGTCCGCTTCAACGAGGCCATTGACCAGCGGCTCTGTTCGCTGATGAGATGGAACAGCTGCGTGGAGCGCATCCAGATCGCCAATTGGAGTTGGCGGTGGCAGGCAACACTTGGGGCCGCTGGGACGGCCCGCGCCTCCAGCAACTGCTCCGCAACCTGGTTTCCAACGCTATCAAGTACGGGGCACCGGACGCGCCGGTCCGTGTCGTGCCGACCGGCGAGAAAGCCGACGTTCTCTTCGACGTCAGAAACAGCGGGCCGACTATTGAGAGCTCGCTTTTGGATCAGATCTTTCATCCGCTCAAGCGAGGCCCCGCGCAAGGGAACAACTACGACACCGACGGAGGCCTTGGGCTCGGATTGTATATCGTGCGCGAAGTCGCCCTGGCCCATGAGGGCGAAGTCACGGTGCGTTCCGAGAGAGGCGAGACCGTGTTCGCTGTGCGCCTGCCTCGCCGCGATGAGGACCTATCGGCATGAGCCGAAGCGTCGGCCAGCACCGGAGGTTTCCATGAAGCCCGAGATCGTGACCGGCTGGATGGCGGTACTTGCTTCGCTTGTCGCAGCAGGCCCGCTGTTCGCACATCACTCCGTCGGTGTGTTCGAGACCACGACACCTATCCGGGTGAAGGGCACCGTCGTACGGTTTGTATGGGCCAATCCCCACTCCGCCATCATCGTGGAACAGAGGACGGAGGACGGCGCGACGATCCGCTGGGCCCTGGAAAGCTCAGCGCCGATTCCCCTGCTCGAACGCAGGGGTTTCAGCAAGGATTCGTTCAGACCAGGGGATGTCATCGAGACTTGCGGCTTCGCGCCCAGGAGCGCCTTCAGCTCTCGCTCGGAGGCCTCGAATCAGGAGAAGACGAGGCCCGGTCCCGTCTGGCTGGAGGGTGCCGACAGGGTCATCACTGCACGGCTGTTGCTGACCCAGCATGGTCCCGAGGTGCACTGGTCGCACTATGGACCCTTGGAATCGTGCATCAGCGAGGAAGAACTGAAAGCCATCAAACGTTGAGAGCCGATCGAGCACTCAGAGAGCGAGCGGGCCACTGCGATCGCCGATCGACGGCAACGTGCGGCGGACGAGGCAACGGAGAATTGTGGTGTGAAGGCATCAGTCTTTATCGGCACCAGCCTCGATGGGTTCATCGCCCGAGAGAATGGTGACCTCGATTTCCTACCGCCAGGTGGCGGGGAACCGCATGGCTACGATGAGTTCATGGCCACGGTGGATGCCTTGGTCATCGGCCGCAAGACATTCGAAACGGTCCTGACTTTCGATACCTGGCCCTATGGTGAGAAGCTCGTATTCGTGCTCAGCACCCGTCCGCTCGCGCGGGCGCCACACGGAGCGATAGTCGAGCGCATGTCGGGGCCACCAGCTGACATCGTGTCGCGGCTTACGGCTCGCGGGATCCGCCACGCATACGTGGATGGCGGGATCACCATCCAGCGGTTTCTGGAGGCTGGGCTCATCCAGCGCCTCATCATCACTCGCGTTCCGGTGCTGATCGGTGCTGGAATTCCTCTCTTTGGCCCACTACGGCGAGATATAGCCCTTACGCATGTGGCGACGCGCCATTACGCTACCGGGCTTGTCCAGAGTGAATACGTGGTTGCCGGCTAAAACACGCCGCTGCAGCCGACGAGGAGCGCGGTGGGGACGAGATGATTCCACGATCATCAGCGCCGTCGCGGCTGAGCGGCAATGCGCTAGTCTAGGCGGCCAGTTGAGAAGTGACGATCACAACAGCTGATCGGATCGCGGCTTGCCTGCTGGGCATCGCCACCGGCGATGCTGTCGGCAAGCAGACCGAAGGGCTCTCACGGGACGGCGTGCAGCGTTGGTATCCGAACGGTGTTCGCGGTTTCGAAGGAATGCCCGGCGCCGTCATTCCTCGATACGCTGCCAATTCCAAACGTCAGTGGCGGATTGGCGAAACGACGGATGACACCGAGCGGACGCTCGCGGTTGCTCGAGCCATCCTTACGGACCGAGAAGTCTCGCACCTCAGCATCGGTCGAGAAATGCTCGGATGCGTCAAGTGTGTCCATCCGGGCGTCAAGTCACTGTGGGAATTCCACCAGGCCGCCGACCCGGCGCGCATTGCGGTGGGGCATGACGGCTGTGGAGCGGCCATACGCGTCGCTCCAGTCGGCATTCTCCACTCATCGGATTGGCTCGACGAACTGGTGAACGGCGCGCGCGAGGCCTCGATTTCGACGCACGCTGGCTCGCTGGCCATCGCCGCAGCGGCAGCGACGGCGGCGGCGGTGTCAGCTGCGATCGACGCCGCCCCTGCCGAGCACGTATTGGCGCTCGCCGAACGAGCGGCAGCAAGAGCCGAGAGCCGGTGGCCGAGCGGGTCTGTCCCGTTGTTCGCGACCGCTGTCCGCACGGTCCATGACGACCTTGCGTCGCTGCCGGTTCTTCGGGCGGACCACGTGGCCGCGCGCTGCTTTCCAGATGGGCCGCTCACGATCGTCCCATTGGCGTTGGGGCTCGCTACGCTCTTGCCGTCGGCGGAGGACGCCATCCTCGTGGCCGCGAACATCGGCGGCGACAGCGATTCGGTGGCCTCGATCGCAGGTGGAATACTCGGCGCCATGTATCCGGCGACGGTAAATCAGCAGTGGTGCGCGATCGTGGAGAGCATCAATCGCCACAGTATGGCGACAGTCGCTCATGAACTCGCCGCGCTCAGGAGCGCGCCAAAGCCGTTCTTGAATGGCCGCAGCCGAGCGCGAGCGTGATCGACGAACGTGGCGCCGTGCAGCGGAAGGTCCACCACCGGCACGCAGAGGAAGTCGGCCCCCGTAAGCAGCACGTAGACGTACTCGGCGCGGCCCCGGTATCCGGCCAGCCGGTATGACGTGACGTCTTCCAGCGACGCGCGCCGCGCGGTATGCCGGACATCGCGCAGCGCCACGACACAGCCGCCCAGTTTGGCGAGGCGCGTGCGATAGCCGGACGCGGCGGCGACCGGCTCGATGCGCAGCCCGCGCGCGTGCTGCTTGACGTCGCGCACGAACGCGGCGAAGAGCGCATCAGCGAGCAAGCGCCGCTGCTGTTGCTGGACGGCACACAGGCGGCGGCGCTCGCGACCGCTCGGCGCATCCGGCACCCACCTCGCGTGCCACTGCCGCACCCGTTCGCGCGTCACCTGAAACCGGGCGGCAATGCGCGCAAACGAGACACAGGGGCGCTGCAGCAGCGACAGCAGGCGTTCGTGCGAGCCGGGACCGTAGCGATCCTCGAAGAGCGCGAGCCGGCGCGCCTCGAGTCCGTCCACACGCTCTGTTTCGGTGTCCTGCTTCGCCACTATGAAACTTGAGACCAAGGCACAAGTTTTCGGCTAGCGGGCGAGGCTCGCGCTCACGTTGGACGGAGCCGGCCGCTCGGCCAGCAGCTGCTCGATCGTGGACGTGAACTCGGCCTTGAGCTCATCGTAGAACGTGCCGCTCGCGGGCGCCGCGAAGCCGGCGTGAATCTTCTTCACCTTGCCGTCGCGACCGACGAAGAAGGTGGCCGGCCAGGTGTTCAGGTTGACCGCCTGCGGCACTTTCTCCCACATCTCGATCGGCGCGCCGGCAATCAAGTAGGTGTATTCGATCCCGTACTTCTTCACGAAGGCCTTGACGCGCGCCAGCTCGTCCTGCTGCTCCGGCTCCTCGAAGTCGAGCGCGACGATCTCGAGCCCCTGTGCCCGGTACTTCTGATAGAGCTGCACGAGGTACTGCGCTTCATCGTGGCAATTCGGGCACCAGGTTCCGGTGACGATCGCCACCACCACCTTGTCCTTGAACTTCGCATCGCCGTTCGAGAGGACGTTGCCGTCCACGTCAGGGAACTGGAACGCGAACACCTCGTTCGGGTCCCGCATCGTGGTGTGCGCGGTGAAGTTCGCAGGCTCGGCCACCCCTTTGGCCCGGGCCTCGTCGGGACGATACGCGACCAGGTCATTCGGCTTGCCGCCGCTCGTCTGCAGGATCGCGAGCGAACCATCGGGCTTGGGTGTGACCTCGACCCGGAATGGGCGGGAGCCGTCGAAGTGGCTGAGCAGGAACTTGTCTCCCTGCCAGACGCCCGTCAAGGCACCGGTATCACCGTCCACGCGAAGAATCGCCGCCGACACGTCGGCGCCCTTCTGCTGCACGATGAAGCGCCACGCCTTCTCCCCCTTCGCGCTCTCATACGGAATCGTCCACACTCCGTCGATGTTTGGCACGCCCGCGGTGGGGCGCACTTGAGGCTGGTGGCGCACCGCGGCGAACGGGTTGCTCGTGATGTAGCGATCGGAGCCGGCAAAGCGCCCTTCCACACGGCCTTCGAGGCTGCCGTCGCTCTTGGGGCTGGCGACGATCTTCGTCAGGTAGTGATCGAAGCTCAGAGTCAGCGTCCCCTGCTCCTGTTTCGCGGTGGTCGTCGATTCCGGATGATCGCCGTTGAAGAGCGTGCTGTGAGACTTGCGCCCTCACCGGCGACGTCCAGGCGGAACGGGATGACCACGCTGTTGATGGTCAGCGTGGCGTCCCAACGCCCGGCCAGCGACTGTGCGGATGCGGTCGACACGGTGAGTACCGCGAGTGCGGCCGCGAGCGCGGCTCGATACGTCCTGGTGCCTGTCATGGGTGGCTCCTGTTTTTAGTCTGTGTAGAGTGCGGTGCCCGTGAATTCGTCCAGTCCGGGGGCAAGCCGGGCTTGGTGGCGATCAGAATCTCGAGCGCAGCCGTGCGACCGGCGGCCGTCAGCCTGGCGAAGTCCGGGCTGGTGTCGCCGCCGCTGAGGATCTCGAACAGCCGGCGGTAGACGTAGCTCTTCGCCGGTTCGGGAATGGCGTCGAAGGCCTCCGAGTAGATCAAGTAGCTGCAGGGGTATTTGAAGATTCTCGTCTGCAGGTCGAAGTCGCGAAGCGAGCGGCCCTGGGAATCGCGCGGACCTCGGGCGCCGAATTCCTCGGCAAACCCCGACGTGCCGCGCACGGGGTCCTCGAGCGGCGCCTCGTTGGCGAACAGCAGATAGCGCACCAGCTCCTCGGCCGGGCGTTCGTACTGCTCGCGCGGCGCGCCGACATGAAGGGCCAGACGGGTCTGATAGTTGGTCAGCGTGATCAGGTTGTGGAGCTGCGTCTGGTGCGCCTGCACCAACTGCGCGACGATGTCGCTGTGCGGCGTCAGGTACCGCGCGGTATCAATCCGCGAGGACAGGTCGGTCACGTTCGCGCCGCCGTCCCGATCGATGTCCTCGGGCTGTTCGGGGTTGCGGACGACGACGTTGCCCATGTGGCGCGCGCGGCCGTGCACGCCGGTCACGTACCAGCCGCCGAAGCGCTCGCGCATCGGGCTCTGATGTCCGGTGATGAACGAGGGCGCCAGCGCGGCCTGCGTACCGGTGGGGTTGGGGAATACGGATCGGATGAGGACGCCGGGCACCCCGCGCGTGCCGGCGGCGACGTGGCACTGGGTGCAATCGAGCTCGGCGCGCTGGAAGGCAGGTGGGTCGGCCCGCTGCTCGTCGAGGATGTAGAACACGGCGCCCTGGCGCGGGTCGAAGGATATGAACTCCAGCGCCTTGCCGTCGTGCACCTGGCCCACGTAGACGTCGTCGTTGAAGTAGAGCGCGCGTGGGCGCTCGGGCGTGATCCGCCGGTACTGAAAGCTGGTCTTCGAGAAGGCGAGCGTTTGCGAACTCAGCGGGACACCCAGCTTGTCGAGGACCGACCGGAGATAGCCGTGGCCAGGCTCGTAGTCGAGCCGCTCGCGGCCGCTGTCGAGACGCTGCTGCAGCTGGGCGACCGGGTCGTGCACCGGCCCCCGGTAGTTGATCGGCTCCTCGCTGAACGGGACATATCCCTGGTTACGGACCGCGACCTGCCCCGAGAGCGGCACCACGCGCAGGGCGAGAGCCACCAAGAGCCCCGCTGCGCCGATGACCACGACCCGCCGTTGTGCTCGAACCACCTGGTGACTCCGACAGGGCGGGTCTGAAGACCCGCAGCGACGTACGACAAAAGGCCCGGGAAGCATTCCTGCCTCCCGGGCCTCGAAAGCGCCTGAGTGTCGTTGGTGTCGGTCGATCAGGACACGCCAGTCACAGAGGGCTGCCAGAGCCGGGGGCATACTCCGGCCCGACAACACACGCCGCTCGACTGGGCGAACACGAGCTGGTTGTACCAGCTCCCCGACGGCCGTTCAACGAAGGTTGACATCGGGAACCTCACTGCGCCGCCCCGCCTTCTCGGCCGGCCCCGACCTGGAGTGTCCATGTCGCCTCGGCACGGGCCGGCGGGTAGCAGGTCGTGGCATCGCACGCCTGATAGCGCAGCCGTCCCGGCACGACCCGCGATCCGGCCGGCGCGGAGGCTGCCGCCTTCAGCCGCACTTCGATCGTGAACCGGTTGCCGAAGACGATCAGCGGCTCGGCAAGCCCCTCCTGCTTCAACCGCTCCGACTTGGGGTAGATCACGTCCTCCACCGTGAAGCCGGCTGGCGGCTCCACGGTGAGGACGGTCGGAATGAAGAACGGGTCGCTCGGTTTGTTGGACTGCACGTGCACGTCGGCCGGCAGCGTCACCGCCAACGCGAGGCGTGCCTCGCCGCCCGGCGCGACCGACGGCGTGAGCGTGGCGGCCGTCACGGTCGCCTCCGGCCGCTTTGGTTGCGCAGCAGTGCCGACTCCGGTGAGCGTCACCAGCCCAACGATCGCGAGCCATCTGGCCATAGTCGAGCCCCTCTCTACCGCGACTTGAACGTGAGACGCAGCGTCACGCCGAAGGTGCGTGGGTCTCCTGGCTGCCCAACGTAGAGCCCGGTGTTGCCCGGCTGCGCCGAAAGCAGATCGTAGTAGTCCTGGTTGAGCAGATTGCGCGCCCAGAGCGACAGCGTCCAGCCTTCGGTGGCGCGGAACCCGGCGCGGATGTTGAGCAGCCCGTAGCCGTCCACCACCAGGTACTTCGAGGCGCTGGCGCTCGACGAGAATGACGAGCGGTAGCTCGTGTCGAAGGCGCCGAAGAACTCGCCCGGGCGGCTCAGCACTGACCCGTGCGTTACGTACTCGCCGCCAAACGACACCGACTGCTTGGAGATGCCTGGGAGCTCCGACCCCGAAACGTCCTTCACCTGGGGTCCGCCGGTTTCCTCGAACGGCGGCGGCGCGTCGGTGAACGTCACGTACTTGCCATCGGTGAACGCTCCCGACGCGTAGAGCGACACGTGCGCGCCGAAGCGAGCGCTGCTGTCGAACTCGAAACCGCGCACGCGCACCTTCTCGGCATTGGCGAGATAGCCGCGCAGCACGCCGACGTCCGCGTTCACGACCTGGGTCTGGAAGTCGTCGATGTCGGTGTCGAACACCGAGAAGTTGGCGGTGACGCCGCGAAACGGCTCCGTCTTGACGCCAGCCTCGAAATGCTTGACGTCCTCGGGCTTCACCGTGGCGGCCGACAGGATGGGGCGGCCGAGCGCGTCGGCCGGAACGCCGTTCAAGTTGAGCCCCACCGACTTGAAGCTGGTCGCGTAGGTCGCGTAGGTGTTCACGCTCCGCGCAATCCGGTACGCGCCGGTGAACTGCCCCGACAGATTCGTGTCGTCCACGTCGGCGGTGTAGGCCTGCGGAGCCAGCACCGACTGCTGCAGGGCGATGAGTACTGGGTCGGTGGTCTGCAGGCCGCCGTAGACCTGCTGGTCGAAGTCCACCTTCTTCGAGTCGTAGTTGAGTCGCAACCCCGGGAGCACGCGCAGCCGATCGGTGATCCGCCACTCGATCTGCCCGTACCCGGCGGCACTGACGTTGTCGTACTGCAAGTACTGGTTGAAGCCGTAGCCGTCGAGCAGCCCCGGCGTGGCCGCGGCAGGAGTCGGCGCCAGCAGGAAGCGCGCGGCCGCCGAGCCCTGTTCCTGTTTGAACGACGGATCGGAATCGAGATTCTGGTCGAAGACGAACACGCCGGTCACGAAGTTCAGCCGTCGTGAGCCGCCCGCGTAGCGCACCTCCTGAGTCCACTGCGTCTGATAGGACGGCGCGGCGGAAATCGAGGTAACCGGCAGGCCGATGAAGTCGCGGTCGTTCGACGGCTTCCAGTCCCAGAAGCGGTAGGCCGTCGTCGAGGTGAGACGGCCTGGGCCGAGCTTGAAATCGATGTTCAACGACGTGCCGCCGAGCGACTGGTACGAGCGCATCGGCGTGTCTACGTCCGTCAGCCGGTCGTAGGCGTTGAAGCTGGGCGCCGTGTAGTGGAGGTCGGCGGCAATCTGCGGGTACTGACGGTTGGCGGGGCGGAGCGTCGGTGCCACGCCGGCCACGACCTGCGTGTAGCCCTTCGGGCGCTGCCGCGTGTGATCGAAGGCGAGGGTGACGGCGAGCCGGTCGGACGGTGCATAGAGCGCCTGCGCCCGCACCCCGAGGTTGTTGAGGTCGTTCACGTCGTCACCGGTCGCGGTGTTGAGCAGCACGCCGTCGCGCTGCGTGCCCGAGAACGACAGCCTGCCGGCGAGGTTCTTGAAGAGCGGGCCGGTGACCGAGGCCTTGGCCTGCACGTAGCCGAAGTTGCCGTAATTGAGCTCGACCTCGCTCCCGGGCGTGAAGCTCGGCTTGCGCGTGGTGACGTTGATGGCGCCGGCCGTCGTGTTCTTGCCGAAGAGGGTGCCCTGCGGCCCGCGCAGCACTTCGACCTGCTCGACGTCGAGGAAGTCCAAGGTCGCCGACGCCGGACGCGCGTAGAACACGCCGTCGATATACAGGCCCACGCCGGGCTCGATGCCGTCGTTGGTCAGACCGAACGGCGAGCCGATGCCGCGAATGTTGATCGACGAGTTGCGGGGGTTGGTCGAGTAGAACTGGACGGTCGGGAGCATCTCCTTCAGGCGGTTCACGTTGAACGCGCCGGCGTCGGCGACGAGGTCGCCGCGCACGACCGACACGGGGATCGGCACTTCCTGCGCCACTTCTTCGACGCGGCGTGCGGTCACGACCACCGACTGGCTGAAGCGCGCCGGGTTCAGGGTGAGGTCGTTCGTGGAGGTCTGTCCTTCGTTCAGCACGACCTGCGCGATCGCCGTCTCGAACCCGTCGAGGATGGCCTCCACGCGGTAGCGGCCGGCCGCGAGCGCCTCGACTCGATACACGCCTCCGTCACCGCTGACGGTCTCGGTCGACACCGAGGTCCCTTCGTTGACGACGCGCAGCGTGGCGCCCGGAATGGCCGCCCCCGACGAGTCGCGCACCACGCCAGAAATGGTCGCTGTCCCTGACTGCGCGAAAACCGCTCCCGGCACGAGCAGGGCCGCGACCATCGCGGCCACCTGCATCAGTCTCCTGATCATGGAATCTCTCGTATGAGCGCGCGTTCCGCTCTGGTCGAATGGGCTGAAGCGGAAAACGGGGCTCCAGAGGACGGAGCCCCGTCATGGGTCAGCGGTTCCTGAACCCAAGGCGCAGTGTCACGCCGGCGGTGCGCTGGTCGCCCACCTGGCCCACGTAGAGGCCAGAGTTGCCAGGCGCGGCGCTGAGGAGCTCGTAGTAGTTCTTGTTGAGCAGGTTGCGCGACCAGATCGTCAGCGACCAGTTGTCGGCCCACCGGAACCCGACCCGGGCGTTCACCAGCGAGTAGCCGTCCACCACCAGGTACTTCGAGGCGCTGGCGCTCGACGAGAAATCGGAACGGTAGCTGGTGTCGAAGGCGCCGAAGAGCTGACCGGTGGCGCCGGCGATGCGCGCGTCGTGCGAGTATTCGCCGCCGAACGACAGCGCCCACTTGGAGATACCCGGCAGAACCGAGCCGGACACGTCCTTCACCTGCGGTCCACCCGTCTCCTCGAGCGGAGGCGGCGCGTCGGTGAACGTGACGTAGCGCCCGTCGGTGTAGGCAGCCGCGCCGTAGAAGGTGATGTTGCGGCTCACGCGAGCGCTGCTGTCGAACTCCACTCCACGCACGCGCGCCTCGTCGGCGTTGGCGAGGTAGCCGCGCAGCACGCCGACGCTGGCGTTGACGACCTGGGTCTGGAAGTCCTGAATGTTGGTGTCGTAAGCGGTGACGTTGGCGGTCACGTTCCGGAAGGGCTCGGTCTTCACGCCCACCTCGAAGTGCTTCACGTCCTCCGGCTTCACGGTCGCGGCCGAGAGCACCGGCCGGCCGAGCGCGTCGGTCGGGACGCCGTTCAGGTTCAGGCCCACGGACTTGAAACTGGTCGAGAACGTGGAATACGCGTTGACCGTGCTCGACACTTTGAAGGCGGCGGTGACCTGTCCCGACAGGTTCGTGTCGTCCACGTCGGCCGCGTACTGCTGCGGCGCCAGCACCGAAAGCTGCAACGCGACGAGGGCCGGATCCGTCGTCTGCAGACCGCCGTAGACCTGCTGATCGAAGTCCACGGTCTTCTGGTCGTAGTTGAAGCGCAGCCCCGGCAGCAGCCGCAGGCGATCGGTGACCTCCCACGCGACCTGACCGAAGACCGCGGCGCTGACGTTGCGGAACGTCATGTACTGGTCATAGCCGTAGCCGTCGAGCAGTCCAGGCGTCGCGGCCGCGGCGGTGGGCGCGAGCAGGAAGCGCGCGGCGGCGGAGCCCTGCTCCTGCTTGAAAGACGGACTCGAGTCGAGGGCCTGATGGAAGCCGAAGCCGCCGACGACGAGGTTCACCTTGCGCGAGAGGTCGCCGGCCCAGCGCACTTCCTGCGTCCATTGCACCTGATTCGAAGGGGCCGCGGAAATCGTCGTCACCGGCAGGCCGATGAAGTCGCGGTCGTTGGACGGGTTCCAATCCCAGTAGCGGTGCGAGGTCGTGGATGTCAGGCGGCCGCGGCCGAGACCAAAATCGATGTTGAACGACTCCCCGCCCAGGTCCTGGTTGGAGCGCAGCGCCGTGTCCACGTCCGTGAGGCGATCGAACGCGTTGAAGCTCGGCGCCGTGTAACCAAGGTCCGCGGCAATCTGCGCGTACTGGCGGTTGGCCGGCCGCAGCGTCGGGGCGACGCCGGCAATGACCTGCGTGTTGCCCTGCAGCCGCTGACGCGAATGATCGACGGCAGCGGTGATCACGACCCTTTCGGACGGGACGAACAACACCGAGCCACGCAGACCGAGATTGTCGAGGTCGTTCACCTGGGCGCCGGTCTTGACGTTGGCCACGGTGCCGTCACGCTGGGTGCCGGAGAACGAGAGCCGGCCGGCGACTTTCTGGCTGAACAGCGGCCCCGAGACCGTCGCCTTGGCCTGCGCGAATCCGAGGGTACCGTAGTTGATCTCGACGTCGCTCTCGGGGCGGAAGGTCGGCTTGCGCGTGGTGACGTTGATGGCACCGGCCGTCGTGTTCTTGCCGAAGAGCGTGCCCTGCGGTCCGCGCAGCACCTCGATGCGCTCGACGTCCACGAAGTCGAGCGACGCCGACGCCGGCCGCGCGTAGAACACACCGTCGATGTAGAGCCCGACGCCCGGCTCGATGCCATCGTTGGTGAGACCGAACGGGGCGCCCAGCCCACGGATGTTGATGGCGGAGTTGCGCGGGTTGGTCGAGTAGAACTGGACGGTCGGAATGAGCTCCTTCAGCCGGTTGACGTTGAAGGCGCCCGCCTCGTTCATCAGCCTGCCGCTCACGACCGAGAGCGGAATTGGCACTTCCTGCGCGACTTCCTCGCTACGCCGCGCCGTGACCACGACGCCTTCGGAAAAACCCGCGGGCGCGAGGGTCAGTTCCACCGCCAGCAACTGGCCGGCATTGAGCGCGACGCGGCGCACGGCGGTCTCGAAGCCGTCGAGCGAGGCCTCGACGCGGTACGCACCCGGGACGAGCGAGGCCGCAGCAAAGCCGCCGTCTCCGTCAGTGACCGTCTCGTTTGTGGCCCCGATCTCGTTGACGACGCGTACGACCGCGCCGGGAATGGAGGCGCCCGACGAATCCTTGACCACCCCCGTGAGCGACGCGGTGCCCTGAGCAAACGCGCCCGCCGGCGCCAAGAGCGCCAGCGCCACGAGAATCCGCAACACCTTGCTTGCCATGACCTTCCCCTTCTTGGGCGCAGTCGCGCCACGACCTGTCATCACCAGGCGGCCAGACGAGCGGCCGCACACACCGTTGTTCAGGGTGCTCGCCGAGCGGCTGGTCTAGGGAAGGATTGAGAGCGTCGAGGATGGAACCGTCGCTATCGTCTCACCTGCCTGCCGTCGGCTGGATACACGCGCACCGACACGGGGTGTACGGGCAGCAGCAGCGACAGGTGGACAGATGAAACGCCATTGCGAAGTCAAGAAAGCATAGCGGGCGCGCCGACGAGCTGTCAACAACTCGACTGTGAAAGGCCAGACTTTTGGTGAAACGCCGCGTAGCGGCGGTCCGACCAGAGGCGTCGGGCGGTTCAGCGCACGCCCCAGCGCGAGGCCAGATACTCCACCAGGGGACCGCGCTGGTCTGGAGTGACACGTGCGCCCCAGCGGATCATCTTGTCCACCTCGCGGCCCCACCCCTCCATGGTGAGCTGCTGCTGCGCGGCCAGATCATCGTCGTGGCAGACGCGACACGCGCGCTCGTATGTCGCGTCACTCGCGCCGCTCTCGCGCGAGGACGCGGGCGGGGCCGGCTGCGGTGTCGGGCCGCCCACGGTGATGTCGATGCGGTCCGGGGCGTTCCAGAGATACCCCGCGGGATTCCAGCGCGGGACGATCGGCTGCGTGGCGCCGTGCTCGTCCGTGGCGCGCGACAGGATAGTGTGGACCTCGGGCTGCCGCAGCGTGGCGTCGTACTCGAACCGCCGCCAAGCGTACTTGTGCACCGGGCCGGTGAGCCGCGCCGCCGACCACGCCGCACCGCCGTCGGTAGAGACCTCGACCCGGGTAATGCGCGACTCCCCTGCCCAGGCAAATCCGGCAATGTGCACCTGGCCCGGCGCGACCACGCCGCCGTCGAGGGGCCGAGTGATCAGCGACTTCACGGCGAGCCCCGTGAGCGGCGCCTGATCGCGTGCATCGACCGCCGCACCCGGACGGACGCGCCGCACCGGATAGCGGTAGGCGCTGGCAACCCAGAACCCGTCGTGCTCGTGCGAGGCCACGGTGAGCCGCTGCAGCCACTTCACGGAGTACGCACCTTCCCACCCCGGGATGATTGCCCGCAGCGGCGCGCCGTGCAGGAGCGGGATCGGCTGGCCGTCCATCTCGTAGGCGACAATCGTGTCGGCATCGATCGCCTTGGGCCACGGTACTTGTCGAACGAACGCGGGCTGGGTGCCCAGCGGCCGATCGCCACCGGCCATCCATACGTGAGTCGCTCCCGGTGTCGCGCCCGCGGCCGCGAGCACGTCACGGAGGCGCGCACCGGTCCAGCGGCTGGTGCCCACCGCGCCCTTCCGCCACTGAATACCCGCGACCGGCGGGTCGAAGAACGCGCGGCCGTTACCGGCGCACTCGAGAGTGGCCGTCACCGACACCGCCGGCAGGGCACGCAGATCCGCCACCGACAGCATTCGCGGCGAGCGGACGTCACCGTCCACGCCCAGTTCCCACGCGGCCGCATCGGCACTGGGCGCCGTCATGTGGCCGCGCACGAAGAATGCATCGAGGGGGGTGATGAACGAATCGAGCAGTTCGACCGGCGTTTCGAAATCGACCGGCCGTGCCGAGCGCGCGATCAGACGGGCGTGCTTCCCGGCGCTGCCAGCCTGCAATCCGCCGAAGGCCGCGCGCGGCAGCGCCGCAAATACGGCCGCGCCGACGCCGGCGCGCGCCGCCAGCGCGAACCAGTCTCGGCGCGACAGGGAGAGGCGTGTCATCAGTGGCGGCTTCATCTTAGGAATGCGGCGCGGACAAGGTCCAGGGAGCTTGACGACCCCCACGTACGAAGTCAAGTTCACCGCCCGCGCGGCCGAGCCGTCGTCTAATCACAGTCATGCGTATCACCGCCGCCGTCGTCGCGTGCTGTTGTCGCCCGCGTCAGGCTTCCGGTTTTCCGGCGGTGACGAGGCTCGGATGCCCGCACTCTTGAATCGCTGAACCCCAGGTTCGGCCGTTCCCGGAAAGGCCCGGAGGCACACGCCCCCGGGCCTTGTCTTCGTACAGGTCCTCGCGTGTGCCACGGGGCTCGCTTACACCCATGACACAGCAGCAGAGGACTCCATGGTTCTTCGAGACCGAGTTACAACGGCGTTCTGGCTCCCTCGCGTTCTGGCGATGGTGGCCTTACTTGTTCTGGTTCCGCTAGTCGCCAGGGCACAACAGGCCAACACGGCCGTCATCGTCGGTACCGTCACCGACTCGAGCGATGCCGCTGTACCGGGCGCCACGGTGGCGCTCACCCACCTCGACACCAACGCGACCGGCACGGTGGTCAGCGACGACAAGGGTCAGTACCGCACCGCGCCGCTGCGCATCGGCGAGTACACCGTCACCGTGGAGCTGCCCGGCTTCAGGACGTTCATCCAGCGCGGCGTCGTCCTCAACATCGGTGACGTGCGCAAGGTGGATGCGCGCCTGCAGCTCGGCGACGTGGCCGAACAGATCACCGTGTCCGCGTCCGTACCGCTTCTCAACACGGTGGACTCGACCGTCGGCACCGTGATCACCAACCGCCAGATCAAGGACCTGCCGCTCAACGGCCGCGACTACCTGCAGCTCGCGGCGCTCTCGTCGGGCACCCTGCCGACGACCGGCGTCGGCGTCAGCATCGGCGGCCAGGCGGGCAGCCAGGTGGCATTCCTGCTCGACGGGCAGGACAACAACAACCAGCAGATCTCCACCGGGCACTCGGGACAGAAAGAGGTGGTGAAGCCCTCGGTCGACGCAATCCAGGAGTTCAAGGTCGTCACCAACGGCTACTCCGCCGAATACGGCCGGTCATCGTCGGGTGTGGTGAGCGTGTCACTCAAGTCCGGGACGAACGCGCTGCAGGGCACGGTCTACGAGTATTTCCGTCACGAAGCGCTCGACGCGAAGAACTTCTTCGCCACCGAGAAGCCGCCCTACCGGCGCAACCAGTTCGGCGGCGCGGCCGGCTTTCCGCTGGTCCACAACCGCACCTTCTTCTTCGGCGACGTCGAGCGCGGTGTGTTGCGCCGCAGCAGCACCATGGTCTCGACGCTGCCGACGCTCGCGGCGCGCAGCGGCCTGTTTCCAGCCGGCATACGCGACCCGCTGACCGGCCAGCCGTTTCCCGGCGGCGACATTCCCGCGTCGCGCGTCGACCCGGTGGCGGCGCGCATTCTCGGCTACATCCCACTGCCGCAGACCCCGGGCCTGACCAACAACTTCGTCTACAACAGCCCGTCGAACCAGGACGCGCTGAAGGGCGACTTCCGCATCGACCAGATCATCAGCCCCAGCCAGAACCTGTACTTCCGCTACGGCTACCAGAAAACCGACAACGCGGTGACCTCGCCGCTCCCGCCCGACGCTGGCGGCAACTACTATGCCGGCGGCGGCAACGACGTCTCCAATTCGCGCAGCTGGGTCTTCGTCCACAACAAGACCTGGTCGCCTACGCTCATCAGCTCGGTGCGTGCCGGGTGGAACGAGATTGCGTGGACCAACATCCTCCCCGAACAGGCGTTGAAGGGCGTCGGCATCCCCGGCGTCAACGAGACCAATCCCGGGTTCTCGCAGATCAACATCACCGGGTACCGGGCGCTCGGCGTGACCAACGTGCCGAACCAGGACGACTCGTGGAACCGCCAGATCTCGGCCGACCTCACCAGCACGCGGGGCGCGCACACGTTCAAGGGCGGGGTGCAGGCGTATCTGCTCGGCATCGACTTCCTGAGCTCGCAGCGCAGCAGCGGCATCTTCAACTTCAACGGGCAGTACACCGGTAACGCGTTCGCGGACTTCCTGCTCGGCTATGGGTCGTCGGCGAACCTGTCGAAGTACGCCACGCTGAACTTCCGCTCGCCCTACACGCACTTCTTCGCCCAGGACGACTGGCGCGTCAGCCGCAGTCTGACGTTCAACCTCGGCCTGCGCTACGAGATCAGCCCGCCGGCGATCGACGTCAATGACGCCATCGCCAACTACGACATGGACACCAATCCCGCCAACCCGCTGCTGGTGCCGGCCGGCGCCGAAGGAAGCGACCGCGCCTCCCGCGCGCTGCAGGGCGTGAACTACAAACAGTTCGCGCCGCGCGCCGGCTTCGCCTACAGCCTCCCGAACGACAAGACGGTGATCCGCGGCGGCTACGGCATCTTCTACGCGAACCTGATCACGCTGGGCGGCATGCAGTCGATGGAGATCAACCCGCCGAACCACGTCCGCATCAACCAGACCACGAGCGCCGCGGCACCGAGCATCTTCCTCAGCCAGGGCTTCGCCGACGACGCGCTGTCACCGGCCAGCGCCCGGAACGTCACGCTCATCTCCTACGACCGCAGCAACAAGACGCCCACGGCCTATCAGTGGAACCTGAACGTGCAGCGTGAGCTGCCGGGTCAGGTGGTGGTGGAGGTGGGCTACAACGCCAATCACTTCGTCAACGACTGGCGGCAGATCGACGGGAATCCCGCGCCGGCCGGGCCGGGCGACATCAACGCGCGACGCGAGTTCACGTCAGCGGTCGTCCCCGGCACCGATGACGTCATCTCGCTCTCCAACGTGGTGCGGATCCAGAAGGACGGCTGGAGCCGCTACCGCGCGCTACAGACCAAGGTCGAGAAGCGCTACTCGAAGGGCGTGTCCCTGCTCGCCTCCTATGCTTGGTCGCGCACGCTGGCGTTCGGCAACTTCTTCCAGGACGCCAACAACCTCGACACCGAGGTCGCCGTGGCCGATACGGATCGGACGCACTACTTCGTCGGCAGCGGCGTCTGGGATCTGCCCTTCGGCCGCGACCGGGCGATCGGCCGCACCTGGGGTGGCGTTGCCGACGCCGCGTTCGGCGGCTGGAGCCTGAGCCCGATCGTGACGATCGCGTCGGGCGCGCCGCTGAACCTGACGGTGAACGGTAACCCTGCCAACACCGGGCAGAACGACCGGCCCAACGTGGTCGGCGACTGGGAGCTGGACAACCCGACGCCGGAACGCTGGTTCAACACGTCCGCATTCGTCGCCAACGACCGTTACACCTTCGGCAACGCGCCGCGGAACCTGCTGCGCGGGCCGGGCACGTTCAACCTCGACGTTGTGCTCAGGAAGTCGTTCAAGGTGAGCGACCGCGTCACCGCCGACGTGCGGTTCGAGTCGTTCAACGCCACCAACACCCCGGCACTGGGGAATCCGAATGCCCAGGTCGGCAACGTCAACTTCGGCCGCATCTCGTCGGCCGGCGCGGCGCGCAGCAACCAGGTCGCGCTCAAGCTCTCGTTCTGAACTGAAGTTTTAGACGGACGCAGGGGCCGGCTCGTAGGGGCCGGCTTTAGCCGGCCCGGGCCGCCTGAAGGCGGCCCCTACAGTCCCTGGGCCGCCTGAAGGCGGCCCCTACAAAGGAGACACCATGAAGAAGATTGCATCGTTTCTGATTGTCGCCAGCCTCGCCTCCGCCGCCGTCGCAGCACAGGCGCCGCCCCAGGCTCAGTCAGCCCGCGCCGCGGGCGCGCCGGCTTTCAAGGCGAAGAAGCTGACGCGCGCCGAGTTCGACGCGTTGAAGGCCAACTCGTCGCAGCTGCTGGTGCTCGACGTGCGCCGTCCTGACGAACTCACGTCGATCGGCGGCTTTGCCGCCTACTTGAGCATCCAGGCGTCCGATCTCGAGAAGAGCCTGGCGTGGATTCCGAAGGACCGCGCGATCGTCACGGTGTCGAACCACGCCGCGCGCGCAGGCCGCGCCGCCGACCTGCTGACGCAGCACGGCTTCACCGTCGCCGGCGCGATTGGCGCACAGGATTACGAGGGGGAAGGCGGGACGCTGGTGAAAATCGCACCGCCTGCCCCGCGGCCAGCGTCCAACTGAGGTTGACGAGCGGCCGGTGATGAGGCGGGTCTGAAGACCCGCGGCCACATTCAGACCCTACTTCTTGGGCACGGGCGGCGGCAGCGGCGCCGGATCGACGTAGCCGCGGGTGCCGTCGGGACGGATCGGACCGGGCCCGAACCCGAGGTGCGCCGCGTCTACGTTGTTCTCGCTGCAGGAATACTCCTGGATCTGCTCGTCCGGCTCGCCGAGCGCCCACGTGCGCGCGTAGGTGAACGACCGCGTGTAGAACTTCGGATCCTCGATGAGCGTCTCGACGTTGATGTGGTTGTAGTCGGGCCGCGTCCAGCGCTCGACGACGTGCAGCGCGTCGCTGTGCGGGTTGGCGTTCTCGTCGATCCACACCTTCTCGTCCTTGAACCCGATCGAGTCGATGACGAGCGTGTCGCCCTCCCACCGGCCGATCTCCTCGCCGAAGAACGACGGGTCGGGATCGTCGGAATGCTTCAGCCCGGGCGTGAACGGCACCAGGCGGAAGTAGCTGTACCAGTACATGAAGGTGATCTTGTTGTTGCCCTGGAGCACCTCGAACGGCAGGCCGCTCGCGTTGTGACGCGGGATGCCGCCGATGATGCACACCGCCTCGGGATCGACCGTCGCGGTGAGATTGTGCTTGAGCGCGGCTTCGCCCGCCGGCGTGAGCGGCAGCTTCCATCCCGGCAGATCCTTGCCGATGTTGCCCCCCGGCCGGGTTTGAGTCGTGCCCTTCCAATAGCCGCTGAAATCGGGCTTGCCGTTGGCCATGCGCGGCGCGGGCCGGCCCTTCGGCACCTTGGTGTCGTCGAGCTGCATCGGGCGTTCCTGCGCGACCAGGATGGGGATTGCCGCGAACGCGGCGCACGCGACCGCCGCGGCTGCCAACAGAATGCGCGTGGGACTCACTGCGGTCCTCCGTCGCCGGCCGACGCGCCCGACAGCACCTGGCCATCGGGCAGCGTGACGCGGCGCGCGTCCATCAGGTTGGCGCCGTTCTTCGCCCGGTAGCCGTCGACGATCAGCGTGTCGCCAAGCTTGAGCAGGCTGCGCTTGAAGCCGCGTCTCGAGAGCGCGCCCGGCGCGCCCGATTCGCAGGCCCAGCGCACGACGGTGCCCTTCTCGTCGGTGACGTCGACGTAGAAGTAGGTGTGCGGGTTGGTCCACTCCACCTTCGCCAACGTGCCGGTGACCCGAATCGCCTTGCTGGCGTCGAATTCGGCCGCGAAGGAATGGTGCGCTGCGACCCGGCCGGCGGCCGAAGCCAGCAGCAGCGCGAGAAGAACAAGGCGACTCGGCATCGGGAAGCTCCTGGAAGAATTTACGAGGAGCCTACATGATCCTCATTCTGGGGACCAGCGGCCGCTGCGCCAGAGCGCGCCGAATGTGTTCTTGAACGGGCGGCAGGCCTGGCCTTCGACGTCGACGAACGTCGTGGGCTGAGCCTGGAGCACCGCGCGTGGCAGCAGGAGGTAGTCTGTGGCGTTGAGCTCGTAATAGATGAAGTCCGCCGTGCCGACGCCGTTGACCAGCCGATACGACACCGTCGCGGTCGCGTGTGCCGCGTGCACCCTGGCGCGCTTGAGCGCGATGACGCGGTCGTCGAGTCGGACGGTGCGGCGGCGGAAGCCGTCGCGCGCCGGAATCAGTCCAATCCGCTTGGACGGCACCTGCGCGCGCAGGCGGCGGTGGAAGCCGGCAAACAGGTCGTCCTTGAAGAGCTCGCGCTTCCGCTGATACTGCCGGCACAGCCGCTGACGCTCGTGGCCGGTGGGCGCATCGGGCAGCAGACGCTGGTGCCACTGGCGCACGCACTCGCGGGTGACCCCGAACTGATCGGCGATCTCGGCAAACGTGACGCACGGCTGCTGCAGCAGCGCCATCAGTCGCGCGGGCGCGCCAATGCCATAACGGTCCTCGAAGAGACCGGTGAATGCGGGATCGAGCGCGACGGGAACGTCTTGCGATACCTGTGTGTCCATAGAGCGACTGCCTGCCGCCTCCGCGGCTCTGGCCGGCGATCGCTCGTGGTCCCCTGAAAGCACGAAGGCCCGGACGAGCGATCGTCCGGGCCTTCGAAACAGCGAGAACCTGTAGGTTTGATCAGACGCCCGGGACGATTTCTCCCGCGCGCACCCCGCCGCCGACGCCGGACATGGAGCCCGGGCGACAACAGCGCGAGGCGGTGAAACCGATCATGAGCTCAGCGTAGCCCGGCTGCCGCGGGGGTGATCAAGCGAACTTGACTTCGGATGGGCAAATCGCAGGACACGCGCGTCTCGACCCGCGCACTACGGCGCGGTGGCCACGTCGCCGTGCGGGCCGTTGTTCTCGACGCACACGCGCTCCCACGCCTCGAAGATCGCTTCACTGCCGGTGTGGTTGGCGCGGAAGGTCACGTTGTTCCAACCATCCTGGGGCGTGTCGGCCGTGATGCGGCGGTTCGGGATCGTCACCGTGAACGGACGCGTGAACACGGTCGGATCGGTGTAAACGGCCTGGTAAACGAACCGGTCGCCGCCGGGGTCGAACAGGTAGCGCTCCTCGATCTGCACGTGTTCGCTCGCGAACTCGCCGGTGCGGGCCAGGCGCGCCTTCGAGTTGTTGTTGGCCACGTCCACCACGAGCGTGTTCCCCTCCCAGTGCCCGCGCGAGTCGCCGTTCCACAGCTTGATCGACGGCGGCAGGTGCGCCGAGCCGTCCAGGTGCACGACGCGCGTGCCCGAATCGAAGAGAAACACGACGTAGCCTGGATACTGCCGGATTTCGTAGCCGTGCCACATGAAGCTCTTGGTGGGGCCAGCCGGGGCGCACCGCGCGAGCGGCTCGACGTACTCGGGCCGCGTCGGGTTGGATAGATGCGCCGCGAAGTCCGCGGCCTTGGCGCGCGCCCACTCCTGAAATGGCACTTCCCCGCTCGGCGGATCGCTGACCCGGCTCGGGGCACGGCTGGCGCGCGGGCCGCGCGCCCGCGCCCCTTCCGGCTGGTCGGGCCCGGCGCCCTGCGGGTCGGTGAAGTTGTTGTGGTTGCCGATGGTGTTCGACCAGTGACCCTGCACGTCTGGCTGCCCATCCGGCAGGCGCAGGCCCGTCCACTCGCCGGAGGCGATCGTCGGCACCGTGCGTTCGCGAAACGAGGCCGCACCTTGTGCGAGCGCAAGGACCGGCACGAGAACGAACGCGGCTGCGAGCACGAGATTAGTCATGATCGTCACCGTGTCCCCGACGCTGGTACCGGATAGAACTCGTCGTAGTCGAGGGTGTAGCAGTAGTTTTCGATCAGCTGATAGCCCGGCTCGCGATGCCGGTGCAGCTGCGCGCGCAGCGTCCATGGCCGCGTGTAGACCTTCGGGTCTTCGAGCGTGGCCGCGTAGCTGAGGGTGTTGCGGTCCACGAAGCTCCACCGCTCGACGACGTGCAGCGCGTCGCTGTGGAAGTTGCCCGATCGATCGAGCCACGTTTCGCCGTTGAACTGCGTCACGTCCACGACCAGCGTGTCGCCCTCCCACCGCGCGCGTGAGTCGCCGAGCCAGAAGTCGAGCGTGCCCTCCGGATGCTGCGTGCCGTTGGTGTGGATCGTGCGCACCGGATGGCCGAACTGGTAGACGACGGTCAGATCGCGGGGACGCTGGAAGACTCTGAAACGGCTCGCCGCCGTAGATGCCTCGCGGCGTGCCGAGCGTGAAGCACCGGATCCGCGGGTCCGCCGTGGCCCGTGCCTCGAAACGCTTCCGGCGCTCCTCGAGCGCCCACGGCTGGTAGGGAATCGTGCCGCCGTCCACGATGCCGAGTCCGGGTGGCGCGTCTCGGCGCGTCGCGTGGGGCTCGAGGTCGTAGTCGAGGGCACCAAGCGTTTGCCAGATGCCGGACAGGTCCGGCTTTCCGTCGGCCGTCCGCGGGATGTCGGCTCCCGTATCAGCTGCGGCGAGCCGGTTGTCGGACGGGCTGGCGAGGATCACCGCGAGCGTCATCGCCGTCGCGAGCAATATGGCGCGCGTCATGGCTCACCTCGCGGACGACACGCGCTCGGGGCTATCCGAGGCGGCCGTATAGAAGTCGCGCCCGTCGGGGAGCGATACGCTGGAGGCATTGGCCACCGCCTTGCCGCTCTTGGCGCGGAACGCCTTGATCGTCACCTCCACGCCGATCGGAAAGTCGGTGCGGCGGAGCCCCTTCTGCATCAGGCTGTATGGCGCTCCGAATTCGATCGCCCAGGGCGTCACGGTGCCCGATGCATCTTTGACCTCCACAAAGATCCAGCTATGCGGGTTGGTCCACTGGATTTTCGTCACGACGCCGCGCAGTTCGACGGGTTTTTGCGCGTCGAACTCCGCCGAGAAGGCGTGATGGGCCGCCACCGGGTGCGCGAGCGCCAGCAGCGCCGCGGCGGTCGCGCCAATCAGGGCGGTCCGGAGTCGAATCGAATCTCTCACCATGGGTTCTGTCCTCGGTCGAGGCGCCCGGGACGGGCGCCGAAAAAGAAAAAGGCCCGGAAGCATCTGCCTCCGGGCCTTCGTGGGTCGTGACGAACTCTCGATTCAGGGCATTACTGCCGCAGGACGAGCGCCTCCACCGCGTGAGGGATGCCGGAAGCCTTCTGGCTCCGGCGACAACAGGTGGACACGCCGTGCGAATTCATGACCCTCGCAGCGTAGCGAACATGGCCCGCGGCGCCAAAGAACTTTGACTTTCCTCCGGCGGCTCGGCGTCGCGGCTGAGCCCATCCTTGGCAATCTCTTCGCCAGAGGGGTAAAATCAGCGCATCGTGGGTGCCGCCCTGAACTGTCGTTGCTGGTGTTGTTGTACCAGGACCTCCGAGGTCCCCATGGCAACGGTCCGGCTGTTTGGGTAAAACCCAGAACCAACTGAACAGCCAGGCAGTTCAAGGCCCGGGGACGACGTCCTTCGGGCCTTTTGTTTTTACGGGCGAACCAACCCGCCGCGACCTTTTATGTCCACACTTGCCACCTCGCCGCCGCCGTCCGTCAGCCTCCAGCTCGACCATTTGCGCGCCCTGGAAGCCGAGAGCATTCAGATCATGCGCGAGGTCGTCGCCGAGTTCGAGCGGCCGGTCATGCTCTATTCGATCGGGAAGGATTCGTCGGTCCTGCTGCGGCTCGCCCAGAAGGCGTTCTACCCCGGCCCGATTCCGTTCCCGCTCCTCCACGTCGATACGACCTACAAGTTCCGGGAGATGATCGAGTTCCGCGACCGCATGGCCACGGAGGTCGGCGCCCGGCTCATCGTCCACACCAACCAGGAAGCCATCGCCGACGGCACGCAGCCGTTCAAGGTCGGCACGCAGCGCTGCTGCGGCCTGCTCAAGACGAAGTCGCTGCTCGACGGCCTCTCGGCTGGCAACTTCGACGCCGCGATCGGCGGCGCGCGCCGTGACGAAGAACGGTCGCGCGCCAAGGAACGCGTGTTCTCGGTCCGCGACGCCAACGGCCAGTGGGATCCCAAGCGGCAGCGTCCGGAGTTGTGGCACCTGCTGAACGCGCGGCTGAAGCCGGGCGAGAGCATCCGCGTATTTCCGCTCTCGAACTGGACCGAGATCGACGTGTGGCAGTACATCCACGTCGAGAACATCCCGATCGTGCCGCTCTACTTCGCCAGGGAGCGCGAGGTGATCGTGCGCGGCGCCTCGCTGGTGGTGCAGGAGCAGCCCTTCGTCGTCACCATGCCCGGGGAGAAGCTGCAGCGGGTGAAATGCCGGATGCGATCGCTCGGCTGCTCGCCCTGCACCGGCGCCATCCTCTCCGACGCCGACACGGTGCCGAAGATCATCGACGAACTGATCGCCACCCGCCAGTCGGAGCGCCAGTTGCGCATCATCGACCACGATCAGGACGGCTCGATGGAGTTGAAGAAGCGGGAAGGCTACTTCTGATGGCGATTGCATCCGGCGCCAGCAGCGGCATGCTGCGCATCTGCACCGCGGGGAGCGTGGACGACGGCAAGAGCACGCTGATCGGCCGCCTGCTCTACGATTCGCAGTCGGTCTACGAAGACCAGGTGAGCTCGATCGAGAAGGCGTCGAAGAACCGCAACGCCGGGCCGATCGACTTCTCGCTCTTCACCGACGGCTTGCGCGCCGAGCGCGAGCAGGGCATCACCATCGACGTCGCCTACCGCTACTTCGCCACTGCGCGGCGAAAATTCATCCTCGCCGACACGCCCGGCCACGAGCAGTACACGCGCAACATGGCGACGGGGGCCTCCACCGCCGACGTCGCGATCCTGCTGGTGGACGCGCGTAACGGCGTGCGCACGCAGTCGCGCCGGCACGCGCGCATCGCGCGGCTGCTCGGCATCACCGACTTCGTGCTCGCGGTCAACAAGATGGATCTGATGGACTTCGATCAGGACGTCTTCGAGAAGATCGTGGACGACTTCGACGACGTGCTCGGGGGCGCCTCGGTGCACGCGATTCCGATGAGCGCGCTGCACGGCGACAACGTCATCACGAAGAGCGACCGCACGCCCTACTTCGACGGCCCGCCGCTGCTCGACTATCTCGAGACGGTGCACGTGCAGCGCAACACGACGAAGGCGCCGTTCCGCCTCCCGGTGCAGATGGTGCTGCGGCCCGACGACGTCTTCCGCGGCTACGCCGGGCAGATCATCTCGGGCACCGTGCGGACCGGCGACCGCATCACCGCCTGGCCCTCGGGTCGGTCGGCACGCGTCAGCCGCATCGTGACCTTCGACGGCGACCTCGATCTGGCCTTCGCGCCGATGTCGGTGACGTTGACGCTCGACGACGAGATCGACATCAGCCGCGGCGACGTGCTGACGTTGGACCCGCCGCTCGTCAGCCAGCGTTTCGAGGCCGAGCTCGTGTGGATGGACGAGCGGCCGCTCGATCCGGGCCGGGTCTACATGCTGAAGCAGGGGACGCGCATGGTGACCGCAGAGGTGAACCATCCGCTGCTGCTCAACCAGATCGGCACCGTGCAGGTCTCCACCGCCCGGCCGCTCGTCTTCGACCGCTACGGCGACAATCGATTCCTGGGGAGTTTCATCCTCATCGATCCGGCCACGCAGTTCACCTGCGGCGCGGGCATGATCACCAACGCGGTACGCGAGTCCGGCGCCACGGCACACGCTGCGCCGCTCAGTTTTTCCGAGCGGCTCGCCCACCTGGCGCGGCGCGCCGCGTCGGACGAAGAGGCGGCCGACGCCGTCCGCAAAGCCCTGGAGGAGATGCTGACATGACGGCCCTGGTCGACGTGGACCCCCGCGAACTCGTGGCGCGCGTGCTCGCCGACGCCGCCGTGCCCTGCATCACGTCGAGCTTCCAGGCCGAGTGCGTCGTCCTCACCGACATCGTGCGCGAGGTGCGGCCCGACATCCCGGTGCTCTTCCTCGACACGTTCCACCACTTTCCGCAGACGCTCGAGTACCGCGACATGATGACGAAGCGGTATGGGCTGAACCTGGTGGTCCTGCAGGCCAAGGAGCCGAAGATCGGGCTATGGGAGGCCGAGAGCACCACGGCCTGCTGCCAGCGCCACAAGGTGGAGCCGCTCTTCTCGGCGCTCGAAGGCTACGACACGTGGCTGACGGCGCTGCGCCGCGACCAGTCCGCGTCGCGCGCCAACTTGCAGCAGGTGGAGCCGTTCAGGCTGCCGAGCGGCCGGAACATCCAGCGGATTGCACCGATCGCGGCGTGGACGGCGAAGGACGTGTGGAAGTACGCCAAGGAGCACGACATCCCGCTGCTGCCGCTCTACGAGCTTGGCTTCTCCAGCATCGGCTGCGAGCCGTGCACGACGGTGCCGTTCGACCCGGAAAACCCGCGGTCAGGACGATGGGCCGGCCAGAAGCTGGAGTGCGGCATCCACATCCAGGCGAAGTGATTCGTACGTAGGGGCCGGCTTCAGGCGGCCCGGGCCGGCTGAAGCCGGCCCCTACGACCTACCTGCCGACCTGCCCACCTGCTCACCTGCCACTCGATCGCACCAGTGGCCAGTAAGCGAAGTACGCGGCCAGGAAAATCAGAAACGGGAACGTGACGCTGAGCAGCGCGTTCGCCATCCAGATTTCGTACTCGTAGCTCGGCGGCCCGCTCGCCATCGGCCCGGTCACGACCATCGCCGCAACGCGGTAGAAGACGTAGAGCGCGGAGCCGATCGCCCCGGCTGCGATGGCGTTCAGCAGCCCCTTCAGCGGCTGCGCCTGCTTCGCGAACAGCGAGTTCTGGAACATGTTCAGCACGATGATGCTGCCGAAGATGAACGGCGCGGTGACCCGGGTCAGGAACACCATCGGATCGGTGCCGCCGCCGATGCGAATCGCTCCCCATGCGCCGGCCACGCACACGATCGACCACACGATCCCGAGCACCGGCTGCTTCATGATCGCTGGCACGGTGGTGAGCGGCCACAAGTCGAAGCACAGCACCAGGAACATCACCGCCAACGCCGTCACGTAGAAGACCAGCGCCGTGACCCCGTTGAACATCCCCGTCGGCGCCGACGCGAGATACACCGGCGCGCCCTGCAGGAAGTCGTAGTTGAAGAACAGCCGGAAGCCAGCCCACGTGAGCACGTAGGACGCCAGCAGCAACGCGAGCCCGGCCGCCACCGGGTTCCTGATCGCCGCCGTGAACGGCCAGCCGCCCCACATGATGGCGAGCCAGAACGTGGTCGGCACCACGATGATGACGAAGTGGGACGGAATCGGGCCGGGCGGCGAGATCCCTTCCCCCGCCACCCGCAGCGCCACGAGTTCGATGGCGAACCCGGCGACCAGCGTCACCACGAGCAGCGCCAGCCCCTTCACCGGCTGCGCCAGCCCGGCGACGAAGGGCGGGTTGGCGCCCCAGATCACGACCGCCATGACCTGGAACGGAATAGTGCACAGCGTGTAGAAGGCAACGGGCCCGATGAAGTCTTGAAGATTGAACAGCGAGATGAACGCCAGGGCCAACACGATGCCGATCGCGGACGCGATCAGGCCGAGCATGGGCTGTTTCACAGGGCCTCCGCTGATGAGCCGCGGCGATTCTAGGGCCCGGCGGGCAAAGAAACCAGCGTGATGATGGATATTCGAAAAATCAGCGGGCCACCAGGTTCTTGAGGACGAAGGCGACGTTGGCGGGGCGTTCTGCGAGCCGGCGCATGTACCAGGGAAACCAGTGGGGCCCGTAGGCGATCAGGACGCGCAACGGCGCCCCACCCGAGACCAGGCGAGTCTGCAGCGGCCGCTGAATGCCGTACAACATCGCGAACTCGTAGGCCGACCGCGGCACGCGGTGCGTGGCGATGAACGCCTGCACGCGATCGACGAGCGCGGCATCGTGGGTGGCGATGTGCAGCAAGCCTCCGGCGGCCACCGCCTCCGCGCCGAGCAGGCGGCACGCGAGCGTGAAGAAGTTCTGGTCCACATCCCGCTTGCTCGGGAAGGCGACCGTCGGCGCCTCGAGATATGCCCCTTTCACGAGCCGTATCGCGGCGCCGAGCGGCAACAGGCGCTCGATGTCCTCTGCGGTTCGGTAGAGATACGCCTGCAGCGCGACGCCCACGCGCGACGATCGCTGGCGCAGCTGACGGAACAGATCGATGGTGGGATCGACGTAGGGCGAACTCTCCATGTCGAGCCAGACGAAGCTGCTCGTGGCTTCGGCGTGGCGCACCAACTGCTGCAGGTGCTCACCGGCAAGATCGGCGTCGATATCGAGCCCCAGGTGCGTCGGCTTGACAGCCACCTGCGCGTTCAGACCGGCGGCCTGCACTGCGTCCATCACCGTCACGTAGTGGGCGGCCACGGTTCGGGCGTCCTCGACCTGGGCGACGTTCTCCCCGAGATGCGTGAAGATGGTTCCGATCCCGAGCAGTTCCTGGGCGCGCGCGGCCGTCAGCGCATCCTCGAGCCGCTCTCCCGGCATGAACGCCGACACAGAGCGGCGCACGAACGTGGTCCTCGTCGCGTGGTCCCGAAGCCACGCATTGGTGGACGCCGCCAGCAGCAGCTTGCGCGCGAGAGACACGCCCCGAGGATAGCCGACCCTGCACTCAGGGCCGCCTGAAGGCGGCCCTCCTGTCGCCGCTGTGCAGTCGTGGGGGCCGCCTTCAGGCGGCCCTGACATCTACTCGACCGCGAACGCCAGCAGCACGTTGCCGCCGGAGGCGCCGGCGCTGATGGCGTAGCCTGAACCGATATAGACCATGCCGTCGACGACGACGGCGCCCGAGACGGCGATCTGCCCACCACGCGAGGTGACCTTGTTCACGGTCTCGAACGGCTGCGCGGTGTTGAACTCCCACAGCTGCTTGCCGTCGCCTGCCGACACGGCGAACAGCCGGCCGTCGCCGGTCCCCTCGAACACCACGCCGGGAATCGCCGTCGGCGCGGCGCCAAGCGCCGCGCGCGCCGGGGCGAAGGCCCACGCCGTCTTGCCGTCGGCGTTCTGCACCGCGCCGAGGCCGGCCGCGCCCATGCCGTAGTAGACCTGACGGCCGTCTGCCGCACCGCCCCACACGATCCCGCCTCGCCCGCGTCCCGTGAAACCGACCGGCTGGCCGGACGGATTCACACGGAACAAGACCGCGCCGTTGGCGTCCGGGTCGAGCGCGAGCACGTCGGCCCCCTTGGTGCCGACGAACAGCGCGCGCTTACCGTTGGGCAGCGTCGTGAGGATCGGAGAGTTGCCAATGTCGTAGTCCGGCCCCATCGTGCTCGGGCACTGTTCGCCCTTGTTCGGCCCGGCGCAGCCGCCCATGAAGAGGTCGTCTTCAGTCGCGCGGCGCGACCAGAGCACTTTGCCGGTCTTCAGATCGAGCGCCATCACGGCGTCGGAGAGACGCGATTCCGGAGGCGTGACCGCATCACCGGTGCCGACGTAGAGCGCGCCGCGCGCCGGATCGATCGTCGGCGCATTCCAAACGCCGCCAACCGCGGGTCCGTACAACTGCACGCCGTTCGGGTTCTTCTTCCATGGTTTCGGCTCGTCGGCAGTGTAGGTCTTCCAGATCTGTTTGCCGGTGTTCGCGTCGAGAGCCGCGACACCGCCGCGCGCCGTGCAGCACGGGTAGTCCGGATGGCCGGCCGTGAACTCCTCAGAGCCCGAGATCGGCACGTAGACGACCCCGTCGTGATACCGGACGCTGCCCGTGATGCGGGCGACGACGTGATCGTCGACACGGACTTTCCACAGTTGCCGCCCGGTCTGCGCGTCGAGGGCAAAGACGTTGGCGTGCCCGTCGCCGAAGAACACTGCCCACTGCGCACTGCCCTGCCCCTTGACCGCGCCGACCATGGGGGAGTTGCGGACAATCGAACCGTTCTGGAACGACCAGTAGACGCAGCCGGTCTTGGCGTCGAGCGAGTAGATGTAGCCGTTGTCGGTGGCCATGAACACGCGGCCGGCGACGACGGTCGGCTGCGCGTTGTTGGTCATCCCGTGCGGAATGCCGAACGCCCACTTGAGTTTCAGACGCGGCACGTCCCCCGCCGTGAGGCGCGCGGCGGCCGCCGGCTGGAAGCGCGTGTTCGCCAGGTCGGGACTCCAGCCGTTCCATCCGGGGCCGCTCGCCGGGTCGCGCATCGGCGCGTTGGCGGGGCACTGGTTCGGCATCGCCTTCGCCTCGCCGTCGTTGACGCTGCCGAGCGGCCGGCCGCTCATGAACTCGGCGACGCGCTGCTTCTGGATGTCGCTGAGCGATTGCCCCTCCGTATGCGTCGGCGCCTTGAGGCCGGCGACAATCCGATCGGGCGTCATCTGCCGGATGGCATACGCGGTCGTCGTGGCGTTGGTGGCGACGTTGCCGTGGCACCGGAAACACGTCTGCTGGAAGGTGGCCCAGCCGCTCTCGGTGCCCGGCGTCCCGCCGCGTCCCGCGGGCGGAGCCGGCGGCGCGCCTTGTGCCGGCACGGCGGCGGGTGGCGCCTGTGGGGACTCAGCGCCCAGAAACGTCGTTCCAGTGAAGAGGGCGGCGGCAAAAACGACGGCAACTGCGTGTGTCAGGTGTCGCAAGGTGTGCTCCCAGGCGAATCTTACGAGAATCGCGCGCGTCGAGCTAGGCCGCAGGCGCATTTGCGCCACGCACAACGTGTGTCAGGTCCGCGCGCCGGGACCGAGGCGCATGGGGGCCCGTCAATGGGCTATGCCGTGAGGATGCTGGCCACTACTTGGTGCGCCGCCAAAGAAAGCAACATCGGCAGGGCCGGCAGCCGCGGGACGTCGATCACATAGCCTGGCGTGAGCGGCTACGCGCTGAGTCTCGACGGCGTCTCGGACCGGTCGTGGAGTCCAGCTTCGGCCTCGTAGCCGCGCGCCAGGTGATACAGCGCGCGGTCGAAAAACTCTCCCACTTGATAGTTGAGCTCCTGGATACTGTGGAGCTCGAGCGGAAGCAGTTCGTCGGGCATCATGCGGTCACCTTCGAAATCCACCAGTCCGTGGTCGCGGATGTAGCGCCGAAGGTGCTGCTTCGTGAGGAGCAGCACGTAGACGATCTCGCTGATAGGCACACCCTCGCGAAACCGGCGGCGCCCTATTTCCTCGTATTCACCTCGAACCGCGTTTTCGTCGGAGTCGCCAATCCATTTTCCGAGATTCGAGTACAGGGCGGAGATGCGTGACTCGAGGCTCGTGGCACTCAGCCGGTGGAACGACGACGTTCTCTCGTTTGTCCGCAGATCCGTGATCACTTCGCTGGTCAGGGAGCCTGCGTGCGCTTGGATCAACTGGAGCAGCCTGGCACCGAGCATGGAATCCTCCGGGCGCTGGCGAGATGCAATGCGATCACGGCACGAGAGGGGCCGGCGTGTCAATCGCGGGTTAGCTGGCCGCACCCGCGGCGTGATCTGGTGCGACCCCGCGCCGGTAGACCTGGCCCCCTAGCGAACCAGCAGGTCCAGCTCGCCTGGATCCAGGCCCGCCTCGCGGTAGTACTTCCGCGACAACTCGAGCGCGGTGAAGCCATCCTCGTAGGCGGCCACGGCACCACCGACCGGTTTGTCCAGATAGATGAGGCCACCCTCGACGACGAACATGATCAACGCCGGCTCTGGCGAGTCCGGAGTAATCACCAGCGTATGCGCTTCGCCTGCTGGTTCGTAGATGAAGGTCCCAGGCTTCGCGACCCAGTCGTGCTCCAGGTATCGCCAGTGGCCGGCGATCGTATACCCGCGCACCGTGCCCACGTGATAGTGAGTGCCCAGCATCGCCCCGGGGAGCCCCTTCAGCATCACGCTGAATCCGCCCGACGTGACGTTGAAGTGGCACGGCTGGAACCAGACGCCCTCGGCATATGGAACCCAGCGACGGTCGTCATGCACATCGACAGTGGCCACGAAATGGCCGCGGCTTCTTTGATTCGGAGCGAGGCCGTCGCTGAAACTGCTGAAGGCGGTGATAGCCATGTTGATTCCTTTGTATGAGGCGTCAGGGCGCGAGCGACCCGTCTGGCCGCGTCGCCACGGCCATCAGGGCGCCTCCGGCCATGTAGACCAACTCTTTGCCGTCGCATGACCATCGGGGAGCACTCCGCCGCCCGCGTGCCGCGACCGAGGGCCAAGGATGAGCTTGAGTATACGAGGAGAACCGAACCTCAGGTGAGCCAGGTATTGAATTGCGGAAATAGGATTGGAAACAGCCACTTCAGCAGCGGCACACATGCGGCGCCAAGCGCCGGAAGGACGTAGGCGGTCAGAAACCGTCGCAGCGTACTGGCGTCGAACGGCCAGACCGGCAGCTCGTCGATGACTGCGCCAATCTTGCGCAGCCGGTCGAGCAGTTCCTCGTCCTCCCGCGAGATCTCGCCGCTGGTGATCTGGGTTCGAATACGGGTCAGCTCACGTCTGAGGCGCTGCGCCACTTCGGACATGAGCTCCGTTTTCAACCGGAGCATCCCCCCGCGAAACGCCAGCAAGGGCCCCATGAACACGATCGGCCCGACGAAGACATAGGCCACGGACGCCGCGGCAATCATGTAGTAGAGCGACGGGGGCACTTTGAGATAGATCGTCGACACCGCCGCGAGCAGCACGACGTTCACACCGAACACCGAGAGCCCGTATTGATTCCGCAGGCCGAGCCGCCCGACCGGCCTGAGGCCGCCGCAGCGATCCGGATGCAGCGGCAGAATGCGCAATTCTGCGTGGGCGACCACATCCCGCATCAGAAAAGAGATCGCAACGCTTCGGAGGACGTAGACCGGAATCAGGGTGTAGAACATCCAGATGCAGACCAGATACACATACCCCACCGGCAGCAGCGTTCCTCCCGTCGCGATCCAGAAGCCGACCGGCTCTTGAACGTAGGTCCGATAGTTGGCGACGGCGAGCGCCAGGCCGACCAGCGCCCCGAGCCCTTGTCCGACGTAGTTGACGCGTCGAAACGCCTCCTCCCAACGCGTGATCAGACCGGCAACGGGCCCCGCGGCGATCGACACGACGCCGTCATCCTGCACGCGTCGCAGTGAGCGGCCCAGTGCCTGTTGATCGGAGAGCGTCAACGCCATGAGCGTGGGAAACGACACGAGGAACATGAACGCGACATTCCAGTCCCGAAGAAAGGGCAGCTTCAGCGCCCCGCTGACCTCGATCAGCGGCAGGGGGCTCAGCCAGGCGGCGACGAGCAACGGCACAAACGTCGCGGTCATGGCCAATAGATAGGCGCCACTGATCAGCGACAGCGACGGTGTCGCGCGATCGTGGCGGCTCGATGGCGCGAGCCGATGCAGTAGCGATCCCCGCGTGGTGTCCGCGTGGAACCGCTCGACTGTCGCCGCGCTGTCAATCTCCGATGCCGGAACGGGTAGCATGTGTTCAGCTCTGGAGCCAGGAGTCAGGGACGCGCCCGGAGTACGTCTATAACGTGCAAGGCGGCGATTTTGAACTGGAGCCTTCCGTCGTGGAGGACTTGTATCCGTCAGCAAGCTGAACTGCGCTCGCCCGGGCGCCGGGATCGTGCTCGTAGTTGACCCGCCGATGGAAGCCGCGGACCGGACAGCTTGGCACACGGCTCGACGAATGCGAGCAGCGGGCGGCCGCCGGCCACGGGGCCGCGCAGGAGGCGGGTGCGCCCCGTCGCGGAGCTCGACGATGCGCTCCGGTACCTCGACCCCGACGGCAAGACCGACGTCCTGCTCTACTCGGCCTGACGCCTGCCTGCGTCAGAGAGCCCGGCGCGGCCGCTGGGCGGCGTCATGCCGCTTCCATCCGCCCCGCGGGCCGGCGTGGCGCGCGCACGAGCCAGGCGGTCACCGCCAGCGCGACCATCGTCGCCGTCAGGCGGTAGGTCCAGAGCGGCCACAGCGTGGCATCCGCGGTGGCGGGCGTCTCGAGGATCAGAAAGTAGGGAAACCAGTCGCGGAAATAGGTGGCCACGTCCATCGCCTGCCAGGGGCGCTGGGTCAGGCACGTGGCGAGCGTTATCACGGCAAAGAGCCAGCGGGCCGAGGCCGGCGGATGCCGCGAGACCGCCCACACCCAGAGCACCGGCACCGCGGGTAGCACGAACGCGGAGTAGCGCCACATGTCGGTGTAGCCCATGGTGGTGATGGCCGCGATCGGCAGCAGGATGGCCAGCCATTCGGGTTCGCGCCGCACGCAACTCGACCACGCGCGCCCCGACGTGAGGATCGCCATGCTCACGCCGCCGAACAGCGTGACGGCAAAATAGAGCCAGAAGGCCACATAGCGCGGGTCGCGCCACCAGGTCAGGTTCGCGAGGAGCGACGCCGCCAGCGTCGTCGTCAACGCACGCGTCTCCTCGCCCGCCACCGAGTAGCTGAGCGCCAGCCAGCGGCCCCAGACGACCGCCGCGACAACCGGTAGATAGGTGGCCGCCACGGCGAGCACGGACCGCCGCAACCGGAGATCGCGAATCACGCCGAACACGATCAAGGTCCCGGCAAACTCGCGGCTGAGCACCGCCAGCACGCAGGCGACCACAATCGGGACACGATGTCCCGCCACGATCGCCAGCGCGCCGAGCATCATGAAGGCGTACGCACCGAGATCCACCAGCGTCGGATAGAACCCGAACATCTTGGCGGTGGAGATCGCGAGCGCGAGATTGACGATCAGCGTCGTGGTGGCCGCACGCGACGCCCCGTAGCGGCGGCACAGACTGGCGAGCGCCAGGGCGAGCACGCCGGTGAAGACCACGTTCAGCGCCCGGAAGCTCGCGAGCGGATCGTGAAACACCAGCCGGTCGGCCGCGGTCACGAGCAGGACGACGACGGGGCGCAGCCGCGTGCTGGGGTTACCGCCGCCCATGCCTTCGTTGACCATCCCCACGTAGGCGGAGCCGTCGTAGCCGTAGCCGTGATTGACGGTGATGGCGCCGCTGAAGGCTCCCACGCCCAGGAACAACGCCATGGCCGCCACCGCGAGCAGCAGACAGTCGATCGCACGTGTTGTGCCCAGACCGAACCACCGGCGCTCGCGCTCCGCGATCGGGCCGTCCGCCTCCGACGACACGATCCGGATCACCGTAGACATGGCGGCCCGATCGGCTTGCCGGTGGACACGGCCGGACGATGGCGCACGGCGCAGATTAGCACGGTCTTCCACGCCGGTTTGCGGGCGAGCGCCCATCGCTCAACGGCGATGCCAGACGTCGGCACACGTTCACTGTAACCACTCGTGGGTGACTGGCCTGATCGTCAGCTGTCTTCTCTCGACACACTCTCGAGCGCGTGCGGCGCGATATAGTGACAGCGGTGAAGCGCAGGATCTTCCTGGCAACGGGCGCGCTGGTGGCGGCTGGCGCCTGGGTCGGCACGTCCCAGCTGTGGGGAGCGCGATTCATCCGCGGCCGTTTCGACGAGTTCGGCCGCGAGGTCCAGAAAGCGCCGCACCGGCCCGCGCCCTCGTCCTGGAACGACAACGCGATCACGCTGGCGTGGCTGGGCCATGCCACCGTTCTCATCAACTTCTACGGCGTCCGCATCCTCACGGACCCCGTGCTGTTCCCGCGGATTGGCCTCGATGTGGGACTCACCTCGATCGGCCCGCTGCGCCTGATCGAGTGCGCACTGGGCGCCGGCGAGTTGCCCGACATCGATGTCGTGCTCGTCTCGCACGCGCATTTCGATCACCTCGACATACCGTCGCTCGGTTCGCTCCGCGGCAAGCCGGTCGCCATCATGGCCGCAGGGACGTCGGATCTGCTGCCGGCGCGCCACTACTCGGCCGTCCACGAGCTGGCGTGGGGGCAGGTGCGGCGAGTCATGACACGCCACGGCGTGCTCGTCGTGCGGGCGATCGAGGTGAAGCATTGGGGCGCCCGCATCCGCCGCGACACGTGGCGCGGCTACGGTGGCTTCGTGCTCGAGCGCGAGGGCCGCAAGCTCCTCATCGGCGGCGATACCGCCATCACGGCGGCCTTCAGAACGCATCGCGCTCTGGGACCGTTCGAGGCCGCGGTGATGCCCATCGGCGCCTATGACCCGTGGATCTGGAACCACTGCACGCCCGAGCAAGCGGTCCAGATGGCCGATGCGGCCGGCGCCCGGTTGTTCGTGCCGGTGCACCATCAGTCGTTCGAGCTCAGCCGCGAGCCCTTCATGGCGCCGATCGAGCGCGCCCAGGAGGCGCTGATCAAGGAATCGGATCGCCTCGCCATCAGACAGATCGGCGAGACCGCGATCATTCACCGCGCCTGAGCGTCACCGTGCGATCCAGGGTGCCCGCGCGATGCGCCTCGGGCGACTTTAACCGTGATAGCCTCCCGCTCGTCAAACCGTCTTGCGGGTCGAGGAGGGTCCACCATGCTGCGAATCGGGAACGTGTCGGCAGCGCTGGGTCTCTTGCTGCTGCCGAGTGTCGTGTTCGCTCAGGCGACGATTGCCGGAGTCGTTCGGGACGCGTCTGCTGCCGTACTCCCGGGAGTCACCGTCGAGGCGTCCAGCACCGCACTCATAGAGAAAACCCGGAACGCCGTCACCGACGGCACCGGGCAATATCGCATGACGGATCTCCCGCCCGGAACCTACCTCCTGAGCTTCTCGCTGCAGGGATTCACGACGGTCAGACGTGAAGGTGTCGCCGTGTCGGGATCGGGCGTCATCGCGGTGAACGTCGATCTGCGCGTGGGCGAGCTGACGGAGACGATTACGGTGACGGGCGCCTCACCCATCGTGGACACGCAGTCGGTGCGCCGCGAGATCGTCCTCAACAACGAGACGCTCAGCACGCTGCCGGCGACGCGCGGCTACGGTTCGGCGCTGGCCACTGTCCCGTCACTCAACATCGGCGGCGTGGCCGGAGCCGGCGCCACGACCGCGCCGACGACGCCGCAGATGATGTTCTTCACGGCGCACGGCGGGGCGAGCGGCGAAGGACGCGTGATGACCAACGGTCTGACGGTTGCGGCCCCCTTCGGCGGCGGTGGCGTGTCCGACGTCACTTATGACACGGCGAACGCCGCGGAGATGCAGGTGCTGATCTCCGGCGGCCTCGGCGAAGCCGAGACGGGAGGCCCCAGCATCAACATCGTGCCAAAGTCTGGCGGCAACGCCTTCAACGGTTCGGCCTTTTACAGCACGTCGGGCGACTGGGCGACCTCCGACAACCTGGATGATCAGCTGCGCAGTTACGGGATCACACAGCCGCCGACGCTGCGGACCAATTGGGATGCGAGTTTCAGCCTTGGCGGCCCGATCAAACGGGATCGCTTGTGGTTCTTTGCCAACGTCCGCGGCTGGGCCAATGCCTCCGTGGTCAATGGCATCAACGCCAACCGCCTTGCCGGCGACGCCTCGCACTGGGACTACTCGGCCGACACCTCAATCGAATCACGCCAGGCGGAGGCGAGGAAGATCTACGCGGGGCGACTCACCGCGCAGCTCACGCCAAAGAATCGCGTGACGGTCTCGCACGACTATCAGCGCCGCTGTGGTGGATCGAGCCTTCGCGAGGAAGGCGACGGCTGCCGTCAGGCGGGCAGCGACTGGGTTGCGTCGGGCCGCACGTTCGGCCCCGACACGGTGTCGCCCGAAACCTTTCCCGGCTACCACGACTTTCCCTACAACACGACGCAGGTGACCTATTCCGCGCCACTCAACAGCCGCACGCTGATCGAGGCGGGCTACTCGCGATTCGCCTACGGGTACGCCCGGTTCGGCATGGCGGCCCCCGACGCATTGATGGACCTGGTTCCGGTCACCGAGCAGAGCAGCATCTACGGGCGCACGAACTTCTCGTATCGCGGCGTCTTCGATCCGCTCGACTTCGGCTTCAACGACAACGACGCGCTGAACTCGAGCTGGCGCGCATCAATGGCCTATGTCACCGGAGCACACAACATCAAGGTCGGGTACAGCGGCACGTTCATCGAAGTGCACAACGGACGCGTGCCCAACCACACGCAGCTGCGATACACGTTCAACGCGAACGCTCCCGTGAACGCCGCGTGTCCGGCAGGCGGCGCACCTCGTCTGTGCCCGGTGTCGGTGTCGTACTTCCTGGCGCCCCGCTGGGATCAGCACGATCGAACGCAGACGATCGGGCTCTTTGCACAGGATCAGTGGACGTTCGGCCGTCTGACGCTCCAGGGCGGCATTCGCTATGACCGCGCCTGGAGCTGGGCCCCGGCCGACGGCAACGGGACGACGGACACCTCACCTTTCAACCCGAATCCGATTTCGTTCGAGCGCACCGTGAGCGTGCGCGGCTATAACGACATCACGCCCCGGTTCGGCGTCGCCTACGACCTCTTCGGCAACGGCAAGACGGCGCTCAAGGTCAACGGCGGGAAGTACCTCGAGGCGGCCACCGGCGACGTGATCTACAGCTCGAACAATCCGGCGGCCCGCATCATCACGCGCATCGGGTCGGGGCCGGCGCCCGCGCGCGGCTGGACCGACGGGAACCGGAATTTCGCCGTCGACTGCGACCTGCTGAACCCGGCGTTGCAGGACAGTCTCGGCACTGGCGGCGACCTCTGCGCGGCCGTCGGCGGCGTGGGGTTGAACTTCGGCAACGCCAATCCGAACACGACGACAATCAACCCGGACATTCTGGGCGGGTGGGGCGTGCGTCCCTACGACTGGCAGTTCGGCGCATCGGTGCAGCACGAGCTCGTGCCGCGCCTGTCGGTCGAGGCGGCGTACAACCGGAGGTGGTGGGGCAACTTCTTCGTCACCGACAACGTCCGGACGACGGCGGCGGATTACGAGACGTATTCGATTCCGATTCCGCAGCACGAGAATCTGCCGGGCGGGGGAGAGATGGCGCAGTTCGTGGCCATTACGGCGGCCGCCAACGCCCGCGGCGCGCAGAACTACATGACCAGTGAACGGGATTACGGTGCTGCGCGTACGTCCTACTGGCACGGCGTCGACTTCACGACGACCGCGCGACTGGCGTTTGGCTTGAACCTGCAGGGTGGAACAAGCACGGGCCGAGCCGTGCGCGACAACTGCGACGTCACGAGCGCGCTGCCGGAGCTGCTGGGTGCCGCTCGTGTGGATTCGTGCGACGTCACCGAGAAGTGGTCGACGTCGATCAGAGGGCTGGTGTCGTACACCATTCCGAAGATCGACCTGCTGGTCAGCGCCAGCATGCGCTCGCTCGAAACCACGCCGGGCGGCGGTGTGGCGACGAACGGACTCACGTTGGCTGCCAACTACGTCGTGCCGAACACCTGCACGGCCAGCAGTCCGGCCGGCTGCTATTCCATCCAGCAGGCGCTTGGCCGTCTACCGGCGAACGCGCTGCCGACAGGGACGACGACCGTCAACGTGCTGAATCCAGGCGAGCTGTATGCTCTCGAACGCACCAACCTGGTGGACATGCGCTTCGCCAAGATCCTGCGCGTTGCGGGCCGGCGCATCGACGTCGGCGTCGATCTCTACAACCTGTTCAACTCGAACGTCACGACGGCGTACCAGCAGACGTACGAGCAGGTCACCAATGGCGCGGCGTGGCTGAGGCCCACCGCGATCGCGGCGCCGCGGCTGGCGCGATTGCACGTCACGCTGAACTTCTGATCGCCGGAAGACCCCGGGGCCGAGCGCACACGGCTCGGCCCCCGCGCTTCTGGTTCGACGCTCGAGGCGCGCAACATCCGGGGCCAGACGGCGCTGCACTGGGCGGCGTGGCACGACGCGGCAATAATCCCGATCCTCGTCGCATGGGCTCGTGCTCGCACGTCCCTCAATCTTCGCAATCCGCGAGGGACTGCATCAGATCTTTGCGCCCAAGTACGAGCAGACGCGCAGCAGGTCAGCGAAGACGCCTCCGGCGGTGACGGCGGGGCCGGCGCCGGGGCCTTGCACGACGAGCGGGTTCTGGTCGTAGCGCGAGGTGACGAAGCGCACGACGTTGTCGGTGAGGTTGATGTTGGCGAACGGGTGTGACCGTTCCAGCTCCACCAGGCCCACCGTGGCCCGGTTGCTCGCCGCGTCGAGGGCGCCGACATAGCGCAGCACGCGGTTGCGGCCCCGCGCGGCCTCGAGCGTGGCCAGCATCGGCGCATCGAGCTCGGTGAGCCGGGCCAGGAACTCCTCCACCCCGACTCCGACGAGCGCCGGCGGGATCAACCCTTGGAGCGCCACGTCCGTGAGCTCGAGCCGCATGCCCATCTCGCGGGCGAGAATCACCAGCTTGCGGGCCACGTCGGTGCCGGAGAGATCGTCGCGCGGGTCGGGCTCGGTGTAGCCCTTGGCCTTGGCCGTCTTCACGATCGACGAGAACGGCTCGCTGCCGTCCCACAGGTTGAAGAGATACGCGAGCGTGCCGGAGAAGATGCCCTCGACCTTACGGATCTCGTCGCCGGTCTCACGCAGGTCGCGCAGCGTCTGCATGATTGGCAGGCCCGCGCCCACGGTGGCCTCGTAGAGATAGTGCGACCCGCCCGCCCGACGCGCCTCGTGGAGGCGTGCGAACAGGTCGAGGGGGCCGCTGTTGGCGCGCTTGTTCGGCGTCACCACATGGATGCCTTCGGCCAGCCAGCGCGGGTACAGCGCGGCCACCTTCTCGCTCGCCGAGCAGTCGATGATGACCGCATGCGGCAGGTGATCGGCGTGGACGTGGTCCTCGAAGGCGGCCAGGTCCACGGGCTGTCCGGCCGTCAGCTTGTCCTTCCATCCGTCGATCCCGATCGACTGGTCGGACAGCAGCATCTTCGTCGAGGTCATCAGCGCGCGCACGCGCAGGTCGAGCCGGAAATCGCGCAGCAGGCGCGGCGCCTGCGACGCAATCTGCTCCAGCAGCACGCTGCCCACCACGCCGGGGCCCACCAGGCCAATCGAGATCGTGTGGGGCGACAGGTAGAACCGCGCGTGCACCGACCGCAGCGCGCGCGTCGTCTGCCGCGCGTCGATGACGACCGAGATGTTGCGCTCGGACGAGCCCTGCGCGATGGCCCGGACGTTGACGCCGGCGCCGGCGAGCGCGCCGAAGACGTCGGCGGCAATGCCCGGCGTGCCAGCCATCCCGTCGCCCACGACGCTCAGGATGCTGTGACCCGTGAGCGCGTCCACGTCCTGGATCTGGCCGTCGCGCAGCTCCACGGCAAACGCGCGCCGCACGGTCTCGGCGGTGCGCTCGGCGTCCTGCTCCGGCACGGCGAAGCAGATCGAGTGCTCGGAGCTGCCCTGCGAGATCAGAATGACGGAGATACCGTCCTCACGCAGGGCGCCGAAGAGCCGCTGCGCGGTCCCGGGCACACCAATCATGCCCGCGCCCTCGACGTTGACGAGCGCGACGGCGTCGATGCTGGTGATGCCTTTCACCGCGTGGTTCGAAGTGGGCACGGCGCAAATGAGCGTGCCAGGCTTTTCTGGCGCGAAGGTGTTCCGCACCCAGATCGGAATGCCCTTCGTCACGGCCGGCGCCATCGTCTGGGGATGGATCACCTTGGCGCCGAAGTACGCGAGCTCCATCGCCTCGTGATACGACAGCGAGTCGATCACGGTGGCGTCGGGCACCCGCCGCGGGTCGGCGCTCAGGACGCCATCGACATCGGTCCAGATGTGGATTTCGGAGGCGTTCAGCACGTCGCCGAAGATCGACGCGGAGAAGTCCGAGCCGTTGCGGCCGAGGGTCGTCTGCACGCCGTCGGGGGTGCGGGCGATGAAGCCAGGAACGATGAGCGTCTCGACGGAGCCGGCCGGGACGAGCGCCGCGGCCCGCTGCCGCGACACGGGCCACTGGACGGCCGGCCCGAGCGGGCCCCACTGCACCGCGACGACGTCACGCGCATCAAGCCAGCGGACGGTACCGCGGCGCCCGCGCGCCTGCAGGCTGCGGGCAAAGAGCCGCGTGGACCACAGCTCGCCGAAGCCGGCCACGACGTCACGGGTTTCGTGCGTGGCCGCAGTCGCCTCGGCGGTCCCCCGCAGCCGGCGCTCGATCTCGGCCACGTCGGCGTCGAACTCGGCCGCAAACACCGTGACGTCCTCGGGCGTGCAGATGTCGGTGGCCATGGCCATGTGCCGCTGCCGGAGGCCGGCGAGGACCGGGCCCGTCGGCTCTTGCCGCTCGGCCGCCGACACCAGGTCGAGCAGGCCGTCCGTGACGCCCTTGCTGGCCGAGAGAATGACCGCGAGCGGCCCCGCCGGCTCCCGTTCGATGATGTCGGCCACCCGCCGCATGCAGGCGGCGTCGGCGACGCTGGATCCCCCGAACTTGAACACACGCCACGAATTCGCCATGACTCCCTGATGCGCCTCCGCCCTCGAACGCGGCGCGCGTTTCTCCCTCTCTTCTGGTTCGGTCGGACCGTGCCGGCCGTGCAGCCCCGCCCCGGCAGTCAGTAGCGGAACAGCCGGTTCACCTTGATGATGATGGATCGGGTCGACGGCCCCTGTACGCCCAGCGAGGAGGTGTTCCTCTCTTCGTTGTACACCACAAACAGCTCGCTGCCCGTGTTCATGCTCCCAACAGACGGATCTCACGGCTGTCGGGCGGGCCTAAAGACCCGCCCCTACGAAGACGTGCGTGCGTGGCACAATCGCGTCCATGAGCCCATACAAGCCCGACGGGTTCCCGAGCGTCTCCGCGTACATCATGGCCAAGGACGGCCAGGGGTTGATCGACTTCGTCGCCACGGTCTTCGGCGCCACGCCCGAGCGGCGCATCGATCACGACGGCCGCATCATGCACGCCGAGATGCGCATCGAGGATTCGGTGATCATGCTGGCCGACGCGCACGGCGAATGGCCACCGGTGCCGACCTGGCTGCACCTCTACGTGCCCGACGTGGACGCCACCTACCAGAAGGCACTCGCCGCGGGCGCCACCAGCGTTCAGGCACCGCAGCAGCGCCAGGGCGACCCCGACAAGCGCGGCGGCGTGGCTGACAAGTGGGGCAACCAGTGGTGGATTTCGACACAGGTCGCCTGACGCTGGCGGACGGGTGGGACTGGTAGGACGGGTGGGACGGGTAGGAAGACCTCTGTCTTACTTGTCTTACCTGTCTTACCTGTCCTACCTGTCCCTACGTCGTGGTTCTCTCCTCGTGGAGGACGCGGACCTGCGCGGCGCCGGCACGCATCATCCGGTTGAAGGTGGCCACCAGATCGGGGTCGAACTCGCTGCCTGACCGCTCCTCGAGATAGCTCAGCACCTTGTTCTGCGGCCACGCCTCGCGGTACGGCCGCGTCGTGCTGAGCGCGTCGAACACGTCGCACACGTGCACCAGGCGGCTCGCCAGCGTGCACTCGCGCGGGTAGTGCACGCGGGGATAGCCGCCGCCGTCGATCATGATGTGGTGCTCGTAGGCGACGACGGCCGCCAGCTCGAGCTCCTCCTCGCTCTCCATGATGATGCGCGCGGCGTCCACCGGATGCTGGTTCATGATGCGGCGCTCTTCGTCGCTCAGCTTTCCCGGCTTGGTCAGCACCTCGAGCGGAATGCGGATCTTGCCGATGTCGTGCAGCAGGCCGGCGACGCCGATGGCGCGGACCTGCTTCTTCACCACGCCGAGCGCCTGCGCCAGCGCCATCGACAGCACCGCGACGTTGAGCGCGTGCGTAGTCGTGTACTGGTCGAACTCCTTGAGCTGCAGCAGCGGCAGCACAATCCGGCGATCCGCGTGCATCGCCACCGAGAGCGACCGCACCACGGCTTCGGCCTCCATCAGCGGCACCATCCCCTGGTCGCGGATCTCGCCCTGCAGCCAGCGGAATGTCTCCGCCTCGTCGCCCAGGGTCACGTCCAGCGTGGTCTCGGGCGGCGGGGGCGGCGCGCCTTCCCCCTGGAGTCCCACCGACCCGAAGCGGATGCCCAGCGATCGCATCTGGCGCCGCTCGGCGCTGTCCACCGGCGAGGGGTTGAGACGCAAGAAGATTTCCTGCAGGAACTCGTCGAACTCGTCGCGCGTGAGCCGGCGTTCGAACTCGAGGCGCTGGATGCCGGCGCCGACCAGCCGGCTGGCCCAGTCCCAGCCCTTGAGATCACGCAGGCGGTCGCGGCCGTACACGACGTCGTCCTCGAGGAACGTGAACGGCCGCCGCTCGCCGGCGGCGAGCGCGTCCGCGTGCTGGTAGGCCAGGTCGATCGCGCGCTCGCGCGAGGGGTGCCCGGCCGGATAAAGCGCCATCACCGAAAGCGCCTGCGCCAGCGAGTAGAGGAACGCGGTCGGGTCGGCCATCGGGCTCTAGCGGACCGCCTCGCGGATGTCGTCGTCCGTCGATGCCGCCGCCGCCGCCAGCAACGCCGCGGCGCGAGGATGCGCCCGCCACGACAGCGCCAGCGCCCGCAGCGCCGCCAGCGTCACCACGGTCTTGCCCGCCACTTTCTGCCGTCCGAAGACGGTACGGCCGCCGTCGGAGACGGCGACGAGGGCGTCGGCGGCGGAGCGCTCGCGCGAGTTGCCGAGCGCCTGCACCGCCAGCAGCCGCAGGTCCTCGGGGACGCGCGCCCCCTGGGCGATGCCCGCCAGGAATCCGAGCACCCGCGGCGGGCAGTCCTGCTGCACCGCGGCAACGCCGACGCGCACGACGCGGGGATCGGCGTCGTTGAACGCAGCGCGGAGCGCGGCCTCGCGCTGCCCCGGCAGCACCATGTGGAGCCGGAGCGCCTCGGACCGGATGCGCGGATCGACGTGCGTCGTCCAGCGGGCAATCGCGAAGTCGGGCGGGACGCGCCCCACCCGCGCGAGCAGGAGCAGCATGTTGCGTTGCACGTACCAGCGGTCGTCTGCGAGCCGCGACACGACGAGCGAGGCGACGTCGAGCGGCGTCCGGGCCAGACGGTCGAGCAGCTTGCGCCGCGTGACGCGGCTGCGCGACGACGCCAGCACGTCGAGCAGGGTGCTATAGCCGTCGAGCGAGAGCACCGGCATCAGGTAGTCCAGGCTGGCCTCGTCGAGTGGCTCACGCGAGGCAATGGTGCCGATGGCCAGCGGCTGCGTCAGCCGCGCCCGCAGCCGATCGGCCGCCACCGTGCTGTCGTGCGGGGCGTGCTCCAGCAGCGCGACCAGCGGATGCGCGCCTCCGCCCTCGAGACACGTGCCGATGGCGCGATCGACGAGCGGGCCGGACGTACCCACCTCGAGCGACATCTGCACCAGGCGCAGCGCGTTGAGATCGTCGGCCGAGGTCATCCGGCCGTCGTCTGGCGTCGCCGAGGTCGCCAGGTACTGCAGCATCTGGCGGTAGTCGTCGGGGTTGGGGTCGGCGAGGTTCCACTCGCTGAGCAGGCTCTGCACCTGCTCGCGCAGGGCGCTGTCGGCGGCGGGCCTGGCCGCCTCCTGCCCGGCCTCGGCGTGGGCCGAGAGCTTGGTCAGCATGCGGACGAGGCCGTGAGAAATGGTCTGGCCGTTGGCGTCGGCGGTGGCCTTGACCAGATCGACGACCGCGTCCACGGCCATCCCCTGCGTGGCGTCGAGGACAAAGGCGTTGCGCCGCGAAGCATCCCCGCCCATCTGCACCAGGCGCCGCAGCGTCTCGGGTTTGAGCGCGCTGATCAGGCGGGCGGTCCGGCCACGCAGCGCCTCTGCCTCGGCGCCGGTCGCGTTTTTCAGCTCGTTGGCGATCTGCAGGAGGTAGCCGACGACCACCTGGTCATAGGCTTCGGCACCCTGGCGGCGGTCGATGGCGTCGGCGACGCGCGCCGGTTCGGCTGACGCCGCGCCCGATTCCCCCAAGCCTGCACCGGCGGCGTCGGAACTGCCGCGGTCGTCGCGTTCACCCGCCAGCGCCGCGCGGGCCAGCCCCACCCAAAGCTCGGCACTGCGCGACGAGGCGCTGCCGCTGTCGGCGCCTTCGGCGTCGCCGACGATGGTGAGCCCTTCGAAGGTGAGCGGGTGCAGCCGGATGTGCTCACAGCCCGGGAGATGACCACTGGTCAGGGGCAGCGGGCCGTCGCGATCGGGCTCGGCGGCGAGCGCGTGGAGCGCGATACCCACTTCGGCCGGCTGCAGCCCCCGCAGCAGGCTGACGGCGCCGAGATGGTGGCGGTGGAGTCCTTCGGCAAGCCGCCGCAGCACCGGGTGCTGCGCGTCGGTGGCCATGCCTTCGATGATCAGCTGATGACGGGCGACACCGAAGGCAATCAGGGCGCGGTCGCCGAACAGCCGGTCCACCTGCCGCGTCACGCCTTCCGCCGCGGGCCCGAGCGACGGGTGCCCCAGGGGATACATCGCGTGCTTGTGCAGCGCGACGGACAACTCGATGAGAAACTCGGTGAACTCGCGCGACGGCGACGCACGCGACCCGGTGCCGGCGGTGTCGGTCACTGCCCTCCAATCTGAAGCAGCAGCTTGCCGGCGGTGCGCCGCGCTTCGAGTTCCGTGTGCGCGGTCGCCGCCTCGGACAACGGGTAGGTGGCGCCGACGTTCAGCGTCAGCGCACCGGCGCCGATCCATTCGAACAAGTCACGGGTGCGGCCGAGCAGTTCGTCGCGCGTGGCGATGTACTGATTGAGGCCGGGGCGGGTAAGGAAGAGCGAGCCCTTGGCGCCGAGCACCGCCGGATCGAACGGCGCCACCGGACCGCTCGAAAAACCGAACAAGGCCAGGCAGCCTCGCGGGCGCAGGCAGTTCAGACTCTTGTCGAAGGTGTCCTTGCCTACGGAGTCGTACACCACATCGACACCCCGCCCCTCGGTCAGGCGCTTGATCTCGGCTTCGAAGTCCTGCTGCGTGTAGACGATAGCGTGCTCGGCCCCAGCGGCGCGGGCCAGAGCGGCCTTGGCCTCGGTGCCAGCGGTCGCGATCACGCGGGCGCCGCGCTTGCGGGCCACCTGAATGATCAGCTGACCAACACCGCCCGCGCCCGCATGCACGAGCGCGGTGTTGCCGGGACCGAGCGGAAAGGTACTGTGCGTCAAATAGTGCGCCGTGGTGCCCTGCAGCATCACGGCGGCCGCCGATCGAAAGTCGACGTGGGCGGGCAGCGGCACGAGGCGCGCGGCCGGCACCACGTGGTACTCGGCGTAGGTACCGAGGATCATCGTGTAGGCGACGCGATCGCCCGGTGCGAGACCGCTGACGCCTGGACCGATCTCGGCGACCGTGCCCGACGCTTCCATCCCGTCCACGAACGGCAACGACGGCGGCTTGTACTTGCCGGCGCGGTACTGCACGTCGATGAAGTTGACGCCCGATACTTCGAGCTTGACGAGGGCCTCGTTGGCGCCGGGGCGCGGCACCTCGACGTCTTCGTAGCGCAGGGCCTCCGGCCCTCCGTTGGCGTGGACTCGAACTGCCTTCACGAAGCCTCCTCGGGGACGGCTACTTGGCTGCTTTCAGCTCCTGGAACAGCACGCCGAAGTTACCGGCCGCGCCGCCGCGGCCACCGCCCAGGTTGTAGCCCTTGAACTTCTCGGGCAGCTTGAAGTCCATCATCGCCTGCTCCGCCGTCTTGTTGGCAGCGATCGAGGCTCGGGCGTGGTCGAGGAAGAGCTGGTTGAATTCGCCGAAGTCCACGAACTCCTGCCACGTCATCACGGTGCTGTGGCCCGGAATCACCCTGTCTACGTTCTTGATGCTGCGCGCCGCCTTCTTCAGCGTGTCGGGGTAGGCGACACCGCTGCCGCCGTTGCCGCCATCGATGAACGGCTGCGCCTTGTTGGCGAAGGCGTCGCCCGTGTGCATCACGCGAGCGCTCTTGAAGACGACGAACGAGTCGCCGTTGGTGTGGGCGGCGCCAAAGTAGTGCAGCTCCACTTCTTCCTTGCCCCGGAAGAGCGTCAGCTTGTCCTTGTAGGTGCGATCGGCCAGGCCCTGCTTGTTGGCCGTTTCCTGGAACACCGGCATCTTGGCCATGTTGGCCGCCGTGTTCTCGTGCACGACGATCTGGACGCTGGCTGGGAAGAACTGGTTGCTGCCGGTGTGGTCGCCGTGCGTGTGCGTGTTGACGATGTAGCTGATCGGCTTGTCGGTGACCTTCTTCACCTCGTCGAGGATCGCCTGCCCGTTGTTGGCGAGCTTGGTGTCCACGAGGAGCACGCCGTTGGCCATCACCCAGACGGCGGTGTTGCCGCCCTCGCCGGGCACCATGTAGAGGTTCTCGGCCACTTTCTCCGCGGCACTCACCGGCGGAAATGCCGGCCCGCCGCCCCGGCCCTGCGCCGGCGCCGCGGCCTGCTGCGCCTGGACGATGGCGGCGCCAACACCGCCCGCCAGCACGATCGCTCCGAGGACGATCACCCGTTTCATGGTTCCCTCCTTGTGGGGGTCTTACTTGCCCGCCGCTCTCGCCAAGTCGTCCATCGATGCCAAGCGGGGGCCGTGCAGGGCCGCAATGCGCGCGACGTCGAGTTTCAGCCGCTGCACGTTGTCGTACAGGTTGACGGTGGTCGGGCTGGGGGGCGGCGGCGGTCCCGGTGCGGAGGCGGCGGCCGGAGCCGCGGGCTTGGCGCCCGCGGCCGGCGCCGGGGGTGCGGGCCCGGGGGTGAATGCGTCGGCTTCGATGAGCAGCTTTTCCACCGGCAGATACACCATCGCGAACGCGTCGTTGTGCGGGCTGCCGGCGATGCGGTGCACTTCGATGGTGCGCACGCCGTCGCTCAGCACGTGCTTGTCGGCGAAGGTCTGGAAGACGGCCGGCTTGCGCGACGCCGACAACGCGTCGGGGTTGATCGTGCGGGGCGCCGCCCAGGCGGTTTCGTAGAAGGGCTTGTTGGCGTCCTGCGTGACCACGGTGGCGCCCTCGCTCACGAGCGTGCGGAGGCCGCCCGAATGGTCGAAGTGGCTGTGCGTGTTGATCACGAAGCGAATCGGCTTCTGCGGCAGCAGCTCCTTCACCTTGGCCACGACGGCCGCCGCGCGCGCCGCATCGAGCGGCGCTTCGACGAGGACCACGTGGTCGCGCATCTCGATGGCGACGCTGTGATGCGATCCGCCGCGCAGGTAGTGCACGCCGTCGGCGATCTTCTCCACGTCCACGCGCACCGCGGCCGGCTTGGCCGTCTTGACGGCGTCGGGGACCACGATGTCGATGTTGGTGTTCAGGGTCACGACCGACAGCCACAGGTCGAGGGCCGGGTAGCCGCCCTGGCTCTGGGTGACGTGCATCGGGAAGAGCACGCCGCTCGGGCTCGCCTCGTAGTCCCGGAAGGTGGTTTCGACGAGCATGTCACCGAGCACCGGGTTGTCCACCCAGGTCCGTACGCGATCGACCTCGTTGCGGGCGTTGATCAGACCGACGAAGCGACGGCCCGCCGCGGTGAACGTCACCTCGGTGCCTTGCGGCACCGGGCGCGTCGTGGCCTTGTTGGCGCGCGCCGCCTTCAGGAAGCCCTGCGGCATGGCCAGGACCTGTTGCAGGCGCTCGGCCGCGGCCTGGGGCTGCGCCTGCGGTGGCCCGGGCGGCGGGGGTGGCGGCGGCGGAGGGGGTGGCGCGGGCGCGGCCCCGGCCGCGGGGGGCGGAGCGCCGCGGGCAGGCGGCGGCGGATTGGGCACCGCCTGATCCCACGCCATGCTGCCGTTCACGAACTGCAGCACGCGCTGCTCGCCGACGAAGGGCAGGCCTCCGCCCCGCGGCGGCACCGGTCCCATCTCGCGCACGAGCGACACCCGCATGGCACCCTGGGCGAAGTTGATGTCGGCCTCGTACGCCTTGAGCGTGACGCGCGGCCACATCTCGCGCGGCGCCGGGGCCTGCCCGACCGAATAGGTGGCCCCGAACCCCTCGACGTGCACCGTGTTCATCACGCCGGCACCGAGGGCCGTGTACGCCGCCTGCAGTGGATCCCGCTGTTGGGCGGGCACACGGGCCGTCACGAGCACCAGGCACACGAGCGCCACGGCGCTCATCGTGATCAGTCGTCGAATCCGCTGGTCCATAACGAGGGTATGTAGAGGGCGGTCTTGGGCCCACCCCGGGCTTCAGACCACCCTGGGGCTTCTCCGCCGCCCCGGTGAGCCCAAAGGGTATCGCAATCCGCCGCCCGGGCGGCTACCGCGTCGCCGGCCAGCGGGCGTCGAGCGGCTTCGAGCGATCGACCGTGATCGTGAGGTCGGCGCAGTGGTGGTAGGAGAAGTCGCCGTCCCGGTTGCGGCCGTGCTCGGCCATGAACTGGATGATCTGCAGGGTGCACTTCTCGCAGTCGATGTTGGGCACGTCGATGTCGGTTTCGAATGGCGCTGTGGGCCGTTCGGTGTGCGCCCACAGGCCGTCGACGATCACCGGCGGGCGCTCGGGCTTCTGAATTGCCGCCGACACCGACCACGCGCCCTTCTCCGTGTCGCGGGTAACGACGTCTGGATCCGGAGGCAGTTCGGTGCGCGACCGCATGGCCAGCGCAATCCGGTAGTGCCCGGGGTGAAACACCGTCTCCTGCACTTTGACGTGCAGCTTCGAGCCGCCCATCACCGGCGTCACTGTCATCGTCGGCGTGCCCGGATCGGCCGACGTGCCGCCACAGGGTCCCGCCTTCTGCGGGTCGCCGAGACGGTTCTCCATCAGCCACGACGGCGGCTCCACCAGCGTGAAGTGCGCGTCGGCCGACACCGGCACGGCCGCCGCGACGGCCACGATTCCAAGCCATACCCGCATCGAAGACGTCATGTCTGGTTACCTCTCGGCCACGAATTGGATCTTGTCGCTCATGCCGTCTTCCCAGCTGCTCCAGCCGGACGTCATGCCGTAGGGCGCGCGCTCGAGCACGGCTTCGATTTCGTGGAGCAGCCCCTTCTCCACCTTGAAGACCTCCATGATTTCCCAGGTCCAGGGCTGCACCGGCCCGGCCGTGACGGTTCGCCCGCTGGGCGTCTGGAAGGTCCTCGATTTGCCGGCGTCGTGATCGAAGAAGACGAACGATGCCACAACGCCGCGCTCTTCGTCGACCGCCACGTAGCGGCGATCGCGGATGCGGCTGACGAAGTGGATGAGGCCCGACTCGAACTGCTCGCGGCAGGTCCACATGCCCGAGTAGCCGGTCGCGGTCTTGGGATCGGGGCGCGGTTGCCCCTCGCGACCCTTGGCGTTGGTGGACTGGCCGCCGTTCTCGATCCGGTTGCAATCGTCGGCGAACGGATAGACACCTTTGCCGTCGTTGAGCTGCATGCCGCTGAAGTACATGTTGGCGACGCGTACGAGCTCGGCGCGTGACGTGCGGTCGGCGGGGGGCGTGAGCCGGTTGAACGCCTCACGCGGCTGGCCGAGGGCCTCGAAGTTCTTCGCCCCCATGTCGCTGTGGCCGATGAGATGCTCGACCTCGGTGATCCGGCCGTTCACCACTTTGAGGCGCGCCGCGAGGATCACGCTGGTCGGCGCCGGGTTGCCCGCCTCGCGCATGGTGATGAGGGTGACGATCTGCCCGGCCGTGGAGTCGGCGATCTGCAGCTTGTAGGTGCCCTTCCCCGCCACTGAATTCCAGAAGCCGTCGCCCGGCAGCAGCCGCTGACCGTTCTCGGTGTACTTCAGGGTCGCGGCGAGCGGCGCCTTCGACGGATCCTTCGCGACGAGCGCGTCGATGTAGGTGTCGGCGATGCCGATCAGGCACGCCCGATCGCACCGCCCTTGCGCTGTGATAGCCCCGGCGCTCGATACGAGAGCGCAGATGACGGCGATGAGTGTTGTGTTTTTCATCAAGAGTTCTTGGCAGGCCCTAAGCCCTAAGCCCTAAGCCCTATGCCCTATGCCCTAAGCCTTCCTCAGTCCGCCCTGAAGTGTTTCTTGAGCCCTTGCCAATGGAGGTAGTAGTCCCGCTCGAGCAGATCCGTTTCGAGCGCGAATTTCGTCGGCCGGATGGGGAGCTGCGTTTCGAACAGGAACACCATGGTGTTGTCGAGGAAGGTCGGCTTGAGCTCGGCGCTGCTGCCCCGCTCGTAGGCCTCCGAGTCCGGCCCGTGCCCCGACATGCAGTTGTGCAGGCTGGCGCTGCCCGGCGCAAACGAGTCGGCCTTGCCGATGTACTGGCCCGAGATCAGACCAAGGAATTCGCTGGCGACGTTGCGGTGGAAGGGCGGCGGACGGAAGGTGTGCTCGGCCACCGACCAGCGTGGCGGGAAGCACCCGAACTCCATGTTGGCGGTGCCGGGGACCGACGACGGCGACGCCAGCACGCAGTAGATCGACGGGTCCGGGTGGTCGAAGCTCACCGTGTTGATGCACTGGAAGCGGCTCAAGTCGTACTTGAACGGCACGTAGTTGCCGCGCCACGCGACGATGTCGAGCGGCGAATGATCGATCTCGGCCTCCCACAACCCGCCGCCAAACTTGGCGACGATGCGGAAATCGCCTTCGCGGTCCTCGAAGGACGCGACCGGGGCCAGGAAGTCGCGGGCATTGGCCAGGCCCGAGGTGCCGATCGGCCCGAGGTCGGGCAGGCGGAGGTGCTGGCCGTAGTTCTCACACAGGTAGCCGCGCGCGGATCCGTCGGGCAGGTCGACACGGAACTTGACGCCGCGCGGCACGATGCAGATCTCACCAGGCGCCAGATCGAGGATCCCGAGCTCGGTATGCACTGTGAGGCGCCCGAGCTGCGGCACCAGCACCAGCTCGCCATCCGCGTCGTAGAAAAAACGGTCACGCATGGGCGTGTTGGCCGCGAACATGTGCACGGCCGCGCCCGACTGCTGGGCGGGGTCGCCGTTGCCTCCCAGCGTGACGATGCCGTCCACGAAGTCGGTCGGCGTGGTGGGGATCGGCAACGGTTTCCAGCGAAGCTGGTTCGGTGTCGGCGGCACCTCGTTGAACGGGCCGCTGCGCACCAGTCCGGAACCGATTGGCCGGAACGGCTTGTGCGTGGCCGAAGGCCGGATGCGGTACGTCCAGTCCGACCGGCTCACACCGCGGGGCGCCGTGAACGCCGTCCCGTTCAGCTCTTCGATGTAGAGCCCGAACGGCGGCTTCTGCGGTGCGTTCTGATCCTTGGGCAGTGCGCCGGGCATCGCCTCCGAGGCGAACTCGTTGCCGAACCCCGACAAATACGCGCGTTCGGAAGCAGCCATGGCGGAAGTAGGCTAGCGCCCCGCGTAGAGCGCGTCAAATACCTCGATATAATCGCCACCCCTCGCCCGCGACCGGCGGGACGCGCTTGGAGAGACACGACATGCGAGAGACGACGATGCGGGACGTGGTGCGGACGAGCGCGTGGGGTCTGCTGCTGGCCCTCACGAGCGCCGCCACGGCGGCAGCGCAGGCGCCCGCGCCAGCGCGGGCACCGGATGGCGCCGACCTCTACAAGCGCGCGTGCGCGCAGTGCCACGACGCCGGCGTCGGCCGCGCGCCCAACCGCGAGCAGTTCCAGGCCATGCTGCCCGACCGGGTGCTGTCCGCGATGGAGAGCGGCTCGATGGTGACGATGGCCACCGGCCGCACCGCCGCCGAGCGGCGCGCCATCGCCGAGTTCCTCACCGGCAAGACCTTCGCGACGGCGCTCTCGACCACGCCGGCGCCGCGCGCGATGTGCACGCCGCGCAACGCGCCGTTCACCCCTGGTAACGGCCCCGCGTGGAGCGGCTGGGGCCAGAACACCTCGAACACCCGCTATCAGAGCGCGGCCGGCCTGACGGCCGCCGACGTGCCGAAGCTCAAACTCAAATGGGCCTTCGCGTTCCCGGGCGACCTGCAGTCGTACTCGCACACCACGATTTCCGGCGGCCGCATCTTCGTCGGCAGCTGGGGCGGCAAGGTGTATTCGCTGAACGCCGCCACCGGCTGCATCCACTGGTTCTTCGACGCCGGTGCGGGCGTGCGGTCGGCGATCAGTCTCGGGGAAATCCAGACCGCGGGCGGCCAGCGCTGGGCCGCCTTCTTCGGGGATCAGGGCGGCAACGCCTACGCCCTCGACGCGACGACCGGGGCGCAGATCTGGAAGGCGCACGTCGACGACTTCCCCGTGGCGCGCGTGAGCGGTTCGCCCACCCTGTACAACGGCAAGCTCTATGTACCGGTGGCATCGGGCGAAGAAGCCTCGGGCGCGGTGCCCACCTATGAATGCTGCAAGTTCCGCGGCAGCATCCTGGCACTCGACGCGGCCACCGGGAAACAGGTGTGGAAGACCTACACCATCACCGAGACGCCGCAGCCGACCAAGAAGAACAGCGTCGGCGTGCAGTTGTGGGGTCCGTCAGGGGCACCGGTGTGGGCGACGCCGGCCATCGATCCGGTCAAGCGGGCGCTCTACATCACGACCGGCAACAACTACAGCGACCCCGGCTCGGCGATGAGCGACGCCTTCGTGGCCATGGACCTCGAAACCGGCCGGATCCTTTGGTACAAACAGATGACCGCCAACGACGCCTATACGGCGGCGTGCCGGCTGCCGAACAAGACCAACTGCGCCGACTCGAACGGCCCCGACTGGGACTTCGGCGCGTCACCGATGCTGGTGACGATGGCGGACGGCCGCCGGCTGCTCCTGGCCGGACAGAAATCGGGCATCGTCCACGCCCTGGATCCGGACAAGGACGGCAACGTGGTCTGGCAGACGCGCGTCGGCCGCGGCGGCACCATGGGCGGCGTGCAGTGGGGCACGGCCACGGACGGCACCAACATCTACGTCGCCAATTCCGACATCGGACGGATCATGCTGACCTACAGCAACGTTACCGACGCCGATCCGAAACAAGGCGGCGGCATGTTCGCGCTGCGGCTCACCGACGGCGAGCGCGTGTGGTATCAACCGCCGGCCAACTGCGGCACCAGGCCGCGCTGCAGCCCGGCGCAATCGGCGGCCGTGACCGCCATTCCCGGCGTGGCGTTCTCGGGCTCGGTGGACGGTCACATGCGCGCCTACGCCACCACCGACGGCTCGATTCTCTGGGACGTGAACACCGTCGACGTCTACGAAGGCGTCAACGGCGTGCTGGGCCGCGGCGGCTCGATCGACGGCCCCGGCCCCACCGTCGCCAACGGCATCGTCTATGTGAACTCGGGCTACCCCACGGCGGGAGGAACGCCGGGGAACGTGATCCTCGCCTTCTCGGTGGACGGGAAGTAGAACGGCGAATTTCGTAGGGCCGGGTCTTCAGACCCGGCCAACGAAACTCACCCGCCCACCTGCCTACCCGCCCCAGGGAGGCGCCACCGCCCCCTCGGGAAGCGCCGTCTTTGTCACGTTCATGATGAGCGCCAGCGTCGAGTAGTAGCCGACCGCTGTCACCAGATCAATCACGCCCTGCTCGCCGAGCACGTCAATCGCGCGGGCGTAGAGAGGGTCGCTGACGCGCCCGTCGGCGAAGAGCACCGCGCAGAGTTCGAACACGAGCATTTCGCCAGCGTCCAGCACCGGCGGCACGATACCCGCGGCGATAGCATCGACCGTGGCCGGCGCCACGCCGGCGGCGCGTGCCAGCGGCTCGTGCGTGCACCACTCGAAGTCCTGCTTCCAGCGGCGCGCGGTCAACAGGATCACTTCCTCGCGCAGACGCGGCTCGATCGCGGAGTCGTAGCGCAGGTAGGCGCCGAGGTGCTGCAGACGCCGCATGCATTCGGGACTGCGCAGGGCCGCGACGAACGGGCCCACGACGCCGCCTCGCCGCCCCGCGGTGATTTCGGCTGCGGCCGCGCGCTGCGCCTCGCTCATCTGCGACGCAGGAATCGGCGGCATGCGATCTCGGGAGTCGCTCACCCTGTCAGTCTGGCCGATGGGCACGAGGCGGCCAATACCTCGGGTGGCCTGACGGACAGGTAGGACAGGTAGGACAGGTGGGACAGGTAGGGCACGTAGGCAGGTAGGCAGGTAGGCAGGTAGGCAGGTAGGTGATAGCCCGCCACTTGTGCACGACCACGGAGAGGAGTAGTGTCGAGGTACGCCTAAGTTGCCGGCAAGCGGCAACACGGGGGACCCAGGTTCTGGGGCGAATCCGGCAAAGTGCTGGTAGAGGACTTCCAACCTCGAGCCCGTCAGCTAACCCCGGCGGCGCTGATTGGAGGCCTGTCGTGTTCGCTCTTACTCCGTTCCCGGTGTCCGGTATCCGTCTGTCTCGACCCTCGTTTTCGTGGGCGTTCGCCGGCCTGTGTGCCCTCGCCGTCGCCGCCATCGTCTGGCTCGGCGGTTCCTCGAATCCCTACACGCCCGCCGGGTATGTCGGCTACCTCACGAAGGGCGCCGTGTTCGGGCGCTCGTCGTTCTACGGCATCCAGCGCGGTCCCACGTCCACGGGCCGCAGCTGGCTGCTGCGCGTCACCAACGTCAGCGTCACCCCCTACACCTACACCGAGGACTTCGTCGGCGACGACGCGGTGCTGAGCCGCGACAACCTGACGATCGCCTTTCGGGTTCACACGGTCTGGCGCGTGGACGATACCCGCATACCGCTCTTCATGGAGCGGTTCAGCACGACGATCACCGACCGCGGCCACGAGTCGGCGCCCGACGCCATCGTGAAGACGGCGTACCAGAACTTCGTACGCGAACCGCTGCGAACCTTCGCGCGCGACGAGGTGCAGCGCCGGAACGGCCTGGAGATCAAGGAAGCGCTCGTACCAATTGGCGAGGCGGTGCTCGAGCGCATCCGCGCCTATACGGCGGGCAGCCCGTTTGTCGTCAATAGCGTGGTCGTCGGAAACGTGCAGTATCCGGCCGAGGTCTCGGCGGCGGTGTCGCGCAAGCTCGCGGCCACGCAGGAACTGCAGCGCAAGGACACCGAGATTGCCATCGAGCAGAAGGAGCGCACCAAGCGCGAGGTGCAGGCCCAGGGCATCGCCAACGCGATGCAGATCATCCGCGGGCAGTTGAGCCCGATGTACATCCAGCACGAAGCCATCGAGGCGCAGAAGACCATGGTCAACTCGCCGAATCACACCGTCGTCTACATTCCCGTCGGTCCGATGGGTGTTCCGGTGACCGCCACGATGCCGGCCACGCAGAATGCCGAGCTGAAGTAGTCGTAAGGGCACTCGCCCGACGGCGGCGGCTTCGGCCGCCGCCGTTCCCAGTCGCTCCTTTTCTTCCCGCAAGCTCAACTTTTTGCTGGAACCGACTCTACCGTTCGGCAGAGAATCTATGACGGTCTTGGCGTGATGCGACACGCGCGGCCTTACATCCCGGTTCATTGAGCCACGTCCTTGCGGTGCACATGTCTGACATCGAACCTGGCCTCGAAGGCCTCCCCGCGATTGAGCGTCCTCCCGTTGCCGTCCGTGAAGGTCTTCCGCCTGCCTATCGCATGCGCGCCGACGCCCACTACGTCGAGCAGCTCGATAGTGCACCCTCGAGCCCGTCGGTGCGTCTCATCGATGCCCGCACGATCGAAGTGCGCGGCGACGAACCGCGGCCGGCGCCCACGTTCGTGGATTCGATCAAGCGGCACGGCGTCTTGCAGCCGATCCTGGTCCAGACCCGCGGCGGCCGCTATCGGCTCATTGCGGGGCGGAAACGCCTCGCAGCGGCCATGGCCGCGGGATTGCGCGAGGTGCCATGCCTGGTGCAACGCGTCGACGAGGAACAAGCCGGCCTGATGGCCGAGGCGACCAATCTGCCCTCGCAGGAACAGGCCGCGTCCGGACGCCCGGCCGCGTCAACCGTCGTGCCGGCCGAACGTGGCGCCGGCGCCACCGAACAGCTGGCCCAGTCGCTGCTGGCGCTCGCGTCGTCGGCCAACCTGCTTTCGGGCGGATCCCCTCTGACGACGGCCGTCGCCGCCGATCTGGTGCGAGCCGAGGCCGCGCGTGCGCTGCTGCTCCTGCTCGCCAGCCGCGTTCTACGCGACGAAGTGCCAGTATCCCGCTTGAGAGTGCCCGTGCGCACCGTCATCGAGCGTGCCATGCAGCTGACGCAGCCCGAACGCCGGCTCAGAGCCACCGAAGTGCACGTGCTCGCGGACAGCGTCCGCGACGGCGCGGTGCGCGGCGACGAAGAACTGCTCGCCAGCGCGCTCGCGGGACTCGTGATGGCCACTGTGGGTCTCGTCGGTGAAAAGGGCGGGCCGACGACGCTGTCGGCGTCGATCAAGGACGGTCGCGTGACCTTCGCAGTGGTGCAGGAATCGCTGTCGGTGCCCGCCAGTTGGGTGGATCGGACGTTCGACGCCGTGTGGCCCGTCGCTACCACAGCCGCTGGCACGCTCGCGCTCATGCAGTCGGCGCGGCGCATCGGCGAATTGCACGGCGGTACAGCCACTGCAGCGTCGATCGACTCGGGCACGAGCTTCAATCTCGTGCTGCCACTCGTCGCACGCGAGATGTAAAACGTCTCGGCCGTGAAATTCGCGCTTGCGATCTCACGTCGCAAGACTTATCGTGTGCCATGTTTTGTTCGCACTACCAGGTGGCATGTTGAACGCCGCTGATGGTGTGAGCGCCTCCCCTGATCATTGTTTCTCTGGACGGGAGGGCTGGTTGATCAGCCGTCATGCTTTCGGGTCCCGCCTCCGCACGCAGCGCGAGCGCCGGGGTGTCACTCTCGAGTCGATCGTCGAATCGACCAAAATCAAACAGTCGCTCCTCGAAGCGCTCGAACGCGGCGATGCCTCGCAATGGCCGCGCGGGCTCTTCAGGCGCGCCTACCTCCGCAACTACGCCTGCGCCATCGGCCTGCCGGTGGAGCCACTCGTCGCGGAGTTCGTGAAGCTCTTCCCCGAGGACGGCTCGCCGGTGAGCGACGACAGCCTTGCGGCCGCGCAGGAGCCGTTGCGCCTCACGTTTGCCATCGAGCCCGACACGCGCGTCCGCCGGCTGGCAGGCCTTGCCGCGTCGGTCGTCGCCGAGCTCGGCGGGGTGGTCGTGGCCGGCACTATCGTGTCCTTTGCCGCTGGATGGGAGCTGCTGACGGCGTACGCCACCGTCGCGCTCGTCTACTATCCGGTCGCGACGGCACTCACCGGCCGTGCGCTTTCGACGGCACACCTGCGCAGCATCCTGAAAGTGCATCCCGCAGGGACGGTACTGGACCCGAACGCCGAACCCGAGTCCACGCCGTTGTATCTCGTATCGCGTCAGCCGCCGCCTCTCGAGGTGAGCCTCGCGGCCGACGAGTTCCCGCAGCCGCGCACCGCGGCACGCTGACCCGGGCGAACACGGCCGCGCGAGGCGGTCTGGGTGCTCTCGTCCGGGGACTGCTGTCCCTCACCTGCGATAGGGTATCGGTGTGTCCACGATCGACGAATCGGACGTGTCGGCGCAGCTGCGTCAGCTCGAGCAGCTGACGCGCGAGATCGACAACTTCCGCGACATCGCCAAATACATCCTGCCGACGCCCGGCGAAACGCCGCGCCTGCAGGGGTTCGACATCTTTGGCGGCACGCTGCCCCTCAGCGGCTCGGTCGGGGGCGACCATCTGATCTACCTGGACTTCAAGCAGCGCTTCGACCTCGACGCGCGCATCGCGCTCGCGCGCGACCAGGGGCGGCCCGACGTGGTGACGCACCTCGAATGGTGCCGCCGCAAGGCCGGCATCGCGCTCGTGGACGTGTCGGGCCACCGCATGACCGACGCACTCCTGGCCGCGATGCTCCACCAGGCGTTTCTCCTCGGCGCCATCTACGAGCTCGACGTGCACGGGCGAATCACCCGCCGGCTCTTCGAGAACCTCAATACCCGGTTCTACCAATCGTCGGGCGCGCACAAGTTCGTGTCGCTGATCTACGGCGAGATGGCCGAAGACGCGACGTTCCGCTTCCTGTCGGCGGCCCTCCCGTTTCCGTCGGTGTTCTCGGCCCGCCACGACCGCTTCATGGAGGTCAGCCCGGATCTCCGCATCTCCTTCCCGCCGCTCGGGATGATGCCGTCGTTCGACGTCATCGATCGCAGCACCACGAGCAGCATGCTGGGGTTCAAGGACCACTACGCCATGAACAAGTGGCTCCTGATGGGCGAAGGCGACATTTTGCTGCTGCACACGGACGGCCTGACCGAGCACGTGCGCGGCAGCGAGGAATACTTTCCGGCGCGGCTCGAGACGGCGGTCCGCGACACCAAGCGCGGGTCGGCTCGCGACATCTTCGAGGCCATCAAGACGGACCTGCTGGCCTTCAGCCCGCAGAGGGACGACATCTCCCTGGTGGTCATCAAGCGCACCTGACCCGCAGCGGGAGTAATCTGTCCCTATGCGCATCCTTTCCGTCTTGAGCCTCGCCGCGGCCCTGGGGGCGTCGGTTGCCTGTGGGAGCACCACGCCCGCCGAGCCGGCCGCCGAGGGCGAGTTCCGCCCCACCAGCACCATCAAAGAGATCATGGACTCGGTCGTGGATCCGTCGGCCGACGTGCTCTGGGAATCGGTGTCGACCACCATCGACCGCACTGGCCAGACCGACAGGATGCCGCGCACCGACGAAGACTGGCAGACGGTGCGGCGAAGCGCGGTGGCGCTGGTCGAGGCGACGAATCTCCTGATGATCCGGCCGCGCCGAGTGGCGCCGCCCGGCGAAAAGTCGCAGTATCCCGGCATCGAGCTCGAGCCCGAACAGATTCAGGCCGCGGTGGACGCCGATCGAGCGGCCTGGGTGAAGCACGCCCACGATCTGCACGACGCGGCGATGGTGGCGCTCAAGGCCATCGACGCCAAGAACGTGAAGGGCCTGATGGACGCCGGCGAGGGCATCGACGAGGCCTGCGAAAAATGCCACACGCAGTACTGGTATCCAGAGAAGAAGCCGTCATGACGCGCTCGATCGCCGCCGCCGTGTGTGGCACGTGTCTGGCCGGTGTGGCGTACGCACAGGAGCGGCCGATCCCCAGCGACTCGGCGCGGGTCGCCATCCCGGGATGCGCCAAAGACCGCACCTTCATCGTGGGGACCACACCCAACCACGAACCGACGCAGGTGGAGATCGCGCCCGGCCGGCGCTTCCGGCTGAGCGGGCCGAAGGACGTGCTGAACGACATCAAGAAGCGCCAAGGCCGGATGATCGAGGTGACCGGGCTCGTGCGCAAGGCCGCGCTCACCGGCCCGGGCGGTATCCCGGTCGCCGGCGGCCGCATCCGCATCGGCGCCGGCCTGCCACAGTCGCCGACCGGCGATCCGACGCACACCCTGAGCGGCTACGACCAGGCCGTGCTCGACGTCGAAGGCTGGCGGCTGCTGGACGAGAACTGTTCGGTGAAGTAGAGAGGGCCGTTATTCCTGCCGCGGGGCCGGCGCCCCGGCGGGCGGCGGCGTGCCAGAGCCCGTACCGGCCGGCGTCGCGGGCGGGTCATCGGTCCGGCACACGGCCTGCGAGCTGTTCATCATCGCCAGCGTGGTGCCGCCGCAGCAGTAGACGGTGCACTTGTCGGGCGCCTTGTACGTCGCGCGCAGCGCCTTGCCGTATTCGGGATACGTGGTCTTGGCGCCGCCGCGCGCCGCCTCGGCCGGCAGGTTGTACAGCTGCGGGAACTCGGTCAGATACGGGTTCGCGCCCGGCAGGTAGTGCGGCACCTCGCCGGGGCTGCGGGGAATCTCCACCTGCGGCTCGCACGGCTCTGGCAGCACGCGCGTGTTCGAATCGAGCTCGAACGTGGCGCTGCGGATGAACGGCTCTTCCCAGTAGACCGGGTCGGTGAGGATCATCGTCACCGTCAGCATGTTTTCGTGGCGGATGTAGTGCTCCACCATCGTCGCCAGGTCGCTGTGCGGCACGCCGTTGCGCCACACCAGCCCGGTCGTCATGTGCGTGGTGGTGACCGTGAGCATGCGCCCTTCCCACCTGCCGGTGGAAAAACCGCCGGGCGTGTGCGGCGCGTTGGCTGACGGGCGCGGGCGGCCGTCCATCCATACGTCGTGCGGGGCGCGGTCCACGGTGCCGCTCAGGTGGTACGCGACCACCGTGCCCACAATCGGGTCGAGCTCCTGCTGGATGCGCAGGTTCTGCGGTCCCATCACGATGTACTGCGAGGTGTAGAGGATGCACTGCCGCTCGGGCATGTTCTGCATCGACACCTGGTAGGCGTCGGCCACGGCGCGAGCTTCGTCGTTGATCGGCAGGCCGGTGTAGTCGCCGATGTGCGGCCCCGGCGCACGCTCGATCCAATCCTCGTGCAGACGGTTGGCCCACGTGCCGGAGAGGTCGATGACGCTGCCTTGCAGCCGGCCCTGCGCCTCGGCTACGCCGCCGCCCTGGGCAAACGCCGGCGAGCCGCCAGTCAGCGCGATGAGGGTGAACGCCGCGGTGGCGATAGTGCGAGTCATCTGCATCGGGGTGCCCTTACCTCGCCGAACACGGCGACGGGTCCCACTTCGACCCGTTGGGTTCCTTCTTGAAGTTCAGACTGGTGATCCAGGTGCGTCCGAGATAGGTGGGGTCCTCGACGACGGTCGTGATGACGATCCACTCGTCGCCGTTGGGCTGTTTGGCCAGATCCCAATACTCGGTGAGCGTGGTCTTGTCGCTGTAGGGCACGCCGTTCTTCCGCAGGTAGCCCGGACGCAGGTTCCTGGTCACCGTTTTGAGGTTGCCGAACATGGGCGGCGGCTGGTTGGCGCCGCGGCCGCGCGCGCCGGTTTCCCACTGCGCGGTGGTGTCGCCCTGCCAGGTGGGTGTGCCGCCCGGGGCTTTCCAGTCGCCGAAGTGGAAGAGCCGCGTCTGCGTGCCGGCATCGGCTTCCATCTTCATCGTGTTGTCGTCCTGCCAGGTGAGGTGGAGGCGCGTGGGCACACGCATCAGCCCGGGCGCGCCGTAGGCCCTGCACGCCTCACCGGCGGCTTCATCCTTGGCCGGGTCCCACGCGTCGGCGACCTTCTTCGCGTCCATGTTGATCGGCAGGCTCGCGTAGTCGCCCTTCGGCGGCGTAATCATGCGCCACCGCCAGTCCTCGGTGATGACCGACACCCAGTAGCCCGTGAGGTCGATTGGTGCAGCAGTGCGGGCCGGCGGTGGCGGCCCGTCGCCGCCTCCTGGTCCGCCCGCACCACCGCGGCCCTGACCCGCGGCCGGAGCCGGAGCCTCGGGCGTGGCAGGCCCAGGGGCGCCGCGGCCCTGCGCGGCGAGACTGGCAAAGGTCAACGCGGCCATGGCGATGGCGGCGCCAGCCTGGACGCGGCGGCGAAGGGTCCCCACTACTTGCCTCCGAGGCTCTTGTACACCGCCTCGATGAATTGGTTCGTCGTCCACGGCCCGCTGTCGGCGCCGAACCGCCGCCGGTAGCCCTTGACCGGATCGGCCTCGCGGATCTGCGCCAGCGTCTGGCCCTTCTTCAGCAGGTCCTGTACCCGATCACGGATGATCGTGACCATGTCGCGATAGTCCACGACGTCGGCCTCGTGGCCGATGATGCCGCGCGCGCCGATCACCATGGTGCCGCCCTCCTGCCAGACGAGCGGAATCGGCGGTACCGTGATGCCGATGATGCGATTGAGCGCGTCGATCACGCCCTGGATGCTGCCGCCCTTCTCGAGATCGATGCGCGGGAAGCGCGTCGGATCGTAGACCTCGCCAGCCACCAGCACGTCGGAACGGCGGAAGAACACGATGCTGTCGCCGTCGGAGTAGGCGTTGGGCTGATAGCTGGTGATGATGGCTTCGCCATTGAAGTACAGGTCCTTCTGCGTCTCCATCAGGTCGGACGAGTAGGTCACGGTGGGCCACGCTCCCACTGGAAACGGCGCCTGCTCACCCGTGGGCGCGGTCATCGACGCCTGCACGTGTTCCTCCGCCAGGATCGGGGCACGCCCGCCGGCGGCGCCAATCTCGTTGAGGCCACCGGTGGGAATGACCGACTGCCCGGCCTTCGACAGGTCGTCGTTACCGCCGACGTGATCGCGGTGGGCGCTGGTATTGATGATGTAGCGGATCGGCCGCGGGGAAAGCTTCCTGATTTCGGCGAGGACGTCGGCCGAGCGCTCGCCCGATCCGGTGTCGACGACAATGACGCCGTCGGGCCCGAGCTGCACCGCGATGGTGGCGCCGGCGCCGATGATGGCGTAGAAGTCGGGGCGGAGCTGCACGACCTCAAGGGGCGTGGCCGCCCGCGGGGCCGGCGGCGCGGCGGCGCGCCCGGCCGCACCCTGCGCCGGTGGCGTCTGCCCGGTCGCCGCGCCAGGAGCGGCGGCAGCCGTCAACGCAACGGCCGCGAGCGCCAGCCCGAGCGCCCGGCGCATTGTTGCGACTGGGGTATAAATCATCAACCCGGGATTGTACCTGAGCCGACAACCGGTGCCCTGGCTCCGGGTCACCTGCGCGGCAGAGAGCGGATGATGCCGCGCAGTTGGGCGAGTGCTCCCGCCGTGGGCAACGCTTCGTCGGACGCCGTGCCGTCGGCGACGGTGGGGTCGAACAACGCCTCGGCGACGGCGACCTCGGCCTTGAACATCGGCCGGAGGGCCATGAGCGCGTCGCGGGCCAGTCCCATCTTCCGCAGATGGTTCTGAACGCGCATGTAATAGAGCACGAAGCGCTGCCCGACCCCGGGCGCCACGACGATGTCACCGATGATGTAGCCGACGTTGAAGCGCAACGGACTCCCGTCGGACCGGCGGGGGCTGGAGACGGTGACGTAGATCGGGAACAGCCGCTGCACCGGCTGCAGCGAGGCGCGCAGGTACTTGTCGACGAGCTCCGCCTCCCAGAAATTGAGGCCGTCGCGGCTTTGCCACTGGGCCATCAAGGCGCTGCGTTGGGAGCTGCCCTGTTCGAACCATTGCCGCCACTCGTCCGGGGCCGGCAGCGTCACCGCGGCGTCCATATCGGCCACCGACGGGACGCCGGGGCGCAGGTCGAGCCGGTGCAGGCAGAACCGCTGGAACCGCGGATCGAACGTCGCACCGGTGATCGCCCAGGTCGCGCACAGCATGCCCGACCACCCCCAGTGCTGGAACAGGTTCATCCAGCCGCGATTGTCCACGTGGTCGTAGTAGTCGTCGAGCTCGAAGTCGAGGAACACGTCCTCCATCAATTGCAGCATCTCGACGCAGATGTAGAAGCCGGCGCGGCGCTCCTCGTCGGTCGGCGGCAGCCAGTAGTTCACCTCGGGCCGCGGAGCCTGCACCGTTTGATCGATCAACCGGCCGTACGGAACGCCGGCCAGCGCCGGAAACTCCGGAAACATCTGGCTGTCGAGGAATCCGAGCACGTCGGTCGTGCGCATCGTGGTCCAGATCCGCTCGAGGGCGCTCGAGTACTTCCGCAGGGCGTCGGGCGGCGCCGGTGCGGGGGGGCCCCAGCGCTGCCGCAGCCGCGTAAAGATTTCGACGTCGTCGAGCGTCGTGCAGCGCTCGGCGCCGAAGGCCGATTCGAAGGCGTTGCACACCGCGTGGAAACCGAGCGCCCGGTAGCTCTCGAACTGCGACTCGTCGAAGAACTGATCGCTCGTGGATTCGTGGGGAAAGGCCTGATGCTGGGCGGCATAGCTGAGCACGTCAGGCGGCTCGTCACCGGTGAGCGAGGTCTTGATGTAGAGCAGCGTGCCCTGCGACAGCGGCGAGCCGTCGACGTCGCGGGCGTCGAGCCGGTCGTAGCGGATGGTGCCGATCGCGCAGTGCCGCTCGCTCCGGCGTGCCACCGGCGAGAGCTTGGCGAGATCGATCTCGATGTCCACACCGAAGTCGGCGCGGCACCGTTCGATCGCGTTGCCGAGGTCCTGGAACGTGACGTCGCCGTCCTGACCGGCGTCGCAGGCAATGATGAACCGGGACCGGCGCCTCACCAGTTCGTAGAGGCCGAGGTTTTCAAAATGACCACCGTCGGAGAGGTAGACCCATTTCTTCTCGTCGGTGGTCATGCCGAGGAGTTCGTACAGCAGCTCGCGTAGCGACAGGTTCGTTGACACGCCCTTCCACACTGAGGGGAAGCGGGGGTTGCGCAGCCACCAGCCGAGCCGCACGTTGAAGACCGTCATGAGGAAGGTCAGCGTGGGCGACGAGTGATAGCCCATGTTGGGCGACGCGGCAGCGCCGGACGTGGCAATGGCCAGCCCCATCGTGATCGACTCTTCGTCGTTCGCGTGCTCCCGCGTCCGGGCGTAGGCGCTGAGGCGCCGGACGCCGGCGGCACGCGCGGGCGCCGTGATCGCACCGCTCTCGTCCTCCTTCTGCCGCACCATGCGCTCTTCCGCGGCCCGCGCGGCCACGGCCCGGCGCTCGGCGGGCGGGTCGTCGTCGTCGCGGTACTCGAACCCGCAGTACTCGGGCGTGAAGACGAACGAGGCCGCCTTGCGCTCCTGCCAGGCGAGGTTCTTGCCCCCCACGAGATTGATGGCCGCGTTGAAGATGGGATACGGGCGCAGGGGCCGGTCCGGGGCGTCGGGGGACGGCGTCGCGAGCGGCACGTCGTCGTTGGGATCGAACCCGGTGAACGGATGCGCGTCGCGGTGGCGTGACGCGCCGAGAAAGCAGCGCACCAGGCGGTTGCGGTAGAAGGTGTGGAGCGAGAACTCGTTGAGGTTCACGCGCCACGAGATGAGCCACGCCAGCGCCACCGAGCCCACCAGCATCAGAAACAAGCCGCCAAACACGCCGCCATCGCTCACCCCGGCCGTCGCGGCGCAGCCCGGGTTCCAAGCTTGCGCGCCGCGCGCTTCGTCCGCGGCCAGGACGACAGCCAGCGGCCGCCCACTCGCGCGAGCCTGGAGTCGGGCCTCCACCTCGCACAATTTGAAGATGGGCGCGGTGCCGTCCCGCCACGGCGCGACCGCCAGCTGTGGCACGGCCACCTGGATGAAGGTCGCGAGGATGAGGAGATAGCCGAAGACGAACGCCACCGGCGCGACTCTGCCGATGAATTCGAGCGGCGAAGGTCCCCGCCCCATGCCGGTTCGATTCGAGCGGCCCACGAGGACACCCGCGGTCGTGACCAGGGCCCACGCCACACCCAGCACCACCTTGACCGTCGATTCAGGCAGATCGAGCACGGCGAGTTGCTGCCGTACCAGATCGAACGTGTGCGGGCCGAGCAGCGCCACCGCACTGAGAACGATGAGCGCCAGCGAGAGGAGCAATTGCACGCCGCCCGCCCGTCCCCACCATTCGCGGGTCTCGTCCGACATGAAATCGCCCGCCAGGCCGATGTGCGCGGAGGCCGCCAGCATCAGACATCCCAGGCAGGCGGGAAACGCCAGCAGGCCGAGCAACCAGGAGTGCGATCCCTGCTGACCGCCGGACGCCAGCGAGTGCATCACCAGGCCCATGAGGAGCGTCGCGAGCCATCCGGCCCCGGCGCCGGCGACGACCAGGGCCAGACCGGTCTTCGCCTCGCGCGTCGCGCCGCCGATCGCGCGCTCGCCCGCTGCGGCGGGGCGCTGCAGGCGCTGCCAGACGAAGCCGGCCAGCAGCCCGACCATCCACACGGCGCCGTAGCCGATCGCGCCCTTCCATGCCGCGCCGAGGAGCGCCCCGCCCGTCTTGAAGTAGCCGCTCCGCGCCCACGACCACATGAGCATGCTCACGAACCAGGTCCCGACGAGACTGGGCGCGATGACCAGGCCATAGACACCGGCCGTGCTCGACGCCGCGGCCAGCCTCCGTCCGCCCGACGGGGCCAGGGTGGCCGTGCTGGCCGCGACCACGAGCGTGAACAGGAGCCCGGCGGCGCCGATGAGCCACAGGGTATCGGCCGGATCGGGCACGAGTTGCCAGAAGACCGCCGCCCCCAGCCACGGCAGGTAGAGCGGTCCGATGAGCGACAGGCTGAGGATCGTGAAGTTGAGGATCAGATTGCGCAGGCTATTGCCAACCGCCGCCCAGGTGTCGCCGCTGAACAGGCCCAGCTTGGGCGTGAGGTAGTTGCTGTATCCGCGGAGGAAGCGGATTTCACGCGGCTCCTGGCCGCTGTCCTGCTCGAGCGCCGACACCCGCCCGTTGGCCGCGGCGGCTTGCAGCCACCCACCGATGTAGCCACCTCCGGACACCGTGGAGATGTAGTCGAGACGGTCGAACACGCCGAGCGAGTACAAGGCCTGCAGGACGCCGAGGCCGAAGGTGGCACTGCGGATGCCGCCACCGGAGAGCGCGAGGCCCACCAGCGGCTGGTCCGCCGATTTCTTGATGTGCTGCGTGCGTTCCCGTTCGTGGACGTCGGTAGACGTGACCGGCGGAATCGCCGGCTTCTGCATCGTCACGCGGGTGAAATCCCTTGAGTCGGCGGCTGCATGACGCGCTATCGAACAGCAGAACTGGCGTCGAATCAAGCGGAAGTCGAGCGAGCTCAGCTGTTTGGCGACGAACGTCCGTCAGGCCGTGAAAGAAGCGCTTGGTGAAACGGCGCCCCTCAGGGCATCGTATTTCCGCTTCGAACCGGACCGGACCACGTGTGTAACGGCCGGATGTTCATTCTGTTTCAGCTGGAGACGCCTGTGATGCTCGTGTCCCGTCGCCTTCGCGCCGCCGTGCTGTCGGCCGCGCTCTCGTGCGTACTTCCCTCGCTGGCTCTGGCACAGGCCGCGCCGGGCACCAAGCCGTTCGAGCCAAGCGTCGGACAGCCCGGCAAGGATGTCGTGTGGGTGCCGACGCCCCAGTTGCTCGTCGAGAAGATGCTCGATCTCGCCAAGGTCACGCCACAGGACTATCTGATCGACCTCGGCTCGGGCGACGGCCGCACGGTCATCACCGCCGCCAAGCGCGGCCTCAAGGCGCAGGGCATCGAATACAACCCGGACATGGTCGAATTGTCGAAGCGCAACGCCGCTGCGGCTGGCGTCGGCGACCGCGCGACCTTCGTCAAGGCCGACCTCTTCGAGACCGACTTCTCGAAGGCGCAGGTCGTCACCATGTTCCTGCTGCCGTCGATCAATCTGCGGCTGCGGCCGACGATCCTGAACATGAAGCCGGGCACCCGCATCGTGTCGAACTCGTTCACGATGGACAACTGGCAGGCTGATGAAACGGCGTCGGTCAGCGGCGACTGCACCAGCTGGTGCACCGCCTATCTCTGGATCGTCCCGGCCAAGGCGGAGGGCGCGTGGCAGCTCGGCACCAACACGCTGACGCTGACGCAGGAGTTCCAGGTGCTCGGCGGCACCATGGGCACGACGCCGATCACCAATGGCCGGCTGAAGGGCGAGGACATCGCCTTCTCGGCCAACGGCGTCACCTATACGGGCAAGGTCAACGGCACCTCGATGAAGGGCACGACCAGCGCTGGCGCGACCTGGAGCGCGACGAAGAAGTAATCAGGCGCCGGCTTCTTCGACGCGGCCGTCCGCGTGCCGGGCGTAGCGGCCGCGGTCGCGTGGGTGAACAGGCGCGTTCTCGGGAAACGGCCAGCCGCCGAACTGCGTGCGGCGGTAGTCCTGGAACGCCTGTTCCAACTCGGCGCGGGTATTCATCACGAACGGTCCGTGCTGCGCCACGGGCTCGCCGATGGGGCGCCCCTGGAGCAGCAGCACCTCCACCAGCCCCTCGACGGCCGCAATCCGCACGGCCTGGTCGGCGTGCACGCGGATGGCGGACGGGCCGCGCACGACACGGTCCTCCACCTCGAGCGCGCTGCCGCGGAACACGTGTAGCGTTCTCGCGGTGTCGGCATCGCGTGCGGCTGGCACGACCCACGATGCGCCGGCCTCGAGCGCCATCGACCAGATGGCGACGTCGGCCTCTGGCCGCGCGGCCCACGAGTTGGGCGGCGGCGGCAGCGGGTGCAGCCCATCGAGCGCGCCGGCGATGACGGTGATCGTGGCCGTGTGCCCGCCGGCATCGCGCTGCACGAGTCGCGGGATGTCCTGATCCCACAGCATCGTGAAGTAGGGCGCGACCAGCTTGTCGCGGCCGGGCAGGTTCAACCAGATCTGGAAGAGCTCGAGGTCGTTCGGCCGGTCGGCGTGCAGCAGCGGAAACATCTCCGAGTGCACCACGCCGGCGCCCGCCGTGAGCCATTGCACGTCGCCCATCCCGAAGCGCGCCGTCGCGCCCAGCGAATCGGAGTGATCGATGTAGCCGGTGCGTACGATGGTGACCGTCTCGAAGCCGCGATGCGGGTGCTGCGGAAACCCCGGCACCACGTCGCCGTGATACATACGCCAGCCGTCCGGACCCTCGAAGTCCTGACCGATGTCGTGACCCGCCAGCGAGGCGGCGGGACCCAGACGATCGTTGCCGCGCGGATAGTGATCGATGTGATGGACGCAGAACAGGAATGGGTCGGCCGTCTGCCACCGTGAGCCGAGCGGTGACGTCTCGATGATCGGGTCGCGCATGCCTTCACCATACGGCGACACCTCGAAGGGGTGCAACGGGCGCGGCCAAGCCGGCGCGACAGGCCGGTATAATCGGACGCTCCTCTCCCCCGAGGACGGATGCCCGGAACTTTTATCAGCTACCGCCGGGAAGACGCGGCGGGCTACGCGGGCCGGCTGCGTGAATCGCTCGAACGCCGGATGGGGACGTCACGCGTGTTCCGCGATGTGGACACCCTGCGTCCCGGACAGGACTTCGTCCAGGCGATCGAAGCGCGGCTCACGGACTGCCGGGTCATGCTGGCCGTGATTGGCCGCGAGTGGGCCGACGCGCGCGACATGACCGGCAGCCGCCGGCTCGACGAGCCGTACGACTTCGTGCGCCTGGAGATTGCCGCCGCGTTGACGCGACCGAACGTGCTCGTGGTGCCCGTGCTGGTCGAGGGCGCGTCGATGCCGGCCGCCACGGAGCTGCCCGAGAACATCCGCCCGCTGGCCCGGCGCCACGCCGTGAGCGTTCGCGACGAGACGTGGGACACCGACGTCGATCGCCTCGTGGGCGTCATCGAATCGGCCATGGGCGCCGTCGATCCCTCGCGCGCCGACGCACCGATTTCAGCGGCACGGCTGTGGGTGGCCGCGGGTCTGGCCGTCGTGATCATCGGCCTGCTGATCGTCAACGGCAGCCGCGGTGGGCGCCCGGGCGGCACCGGCACCGACCCTGGCGGCGTTCCGGCCACCGCGGCAGGGGCGACGGAGTCGGGCGGAACGCCGGTGTCGGCCGCCGGAGGCTCGCCCTACACGATCGACATCCCCCGCGTCGCCGAAGCCGCCTTCGGCGACGTCATCTACGCCGTGGTGTCGGGCAACATCGTGATGCGCGGCGAGACGCTGGAGCTGCGCCTCCGCATCCGGGTGATGAATTACAGCCGCATGGATGTGGGCTTCTGGGACGACTCGTTCCGCCTCGCGATCGGCGGCGACGTGCTCAGCCCGACCAGCGGCCTCAACACGATCGTGCCGGGTAACTCGTTACGTTACGGCATCGTGACGTTCCGGCTGCGGCCGCAGACGCGCGCCGGCACGCTGCGCGTCGTCGGCCAGCAGCAGGAGAGCGCCGACATTCCGCTGGACCTGTCGCCGACGGGCCGGCCGCCCGTGGACGAACAGGCGGAGATCGCCGATTCGGGCGCGCAGGCCATCACCGTAGCCGTCGTGCGCGACCCGGCGCCGCTGCTCGAGGCCACCGACGTCGGCGTGACGCTGCGGCGGGCGTCGAGCCGGCGCTTTGCCAACACGTTGCGGCTCACCCTGCAGATCCGCATGGCCAACCGCGGGCGTTCCGCGGCGCACAGCAGCGTCGTCACCATGCGCGCGTCGGCTGGCGGCGAACAGTATGCGCCGTTCCAGTTTCCCAACGAGAACCTCGAGCCGATGACCACGGTGTCGGGGACGGTCATCTTCGATCTGCCGACCACCACCACTCGCGCCGTACTCCGCACCACTATCGCGGATCAATCCGCGGAGAAGACCTTCGACCTGAAGTGACGCCTGGCCACATGCTCGACGGCACTTACACGTCCTACACATGCCCGCACGACTCGTCTCGAGGCGCCGCCGAATGTGACCAGCCTCATCGCAACCTCGTGGATACGGGTGCTTCCGATCTTGGCTGCCCGGGTGGCCGACCACCACGGGCGTCGGGAGGAAGCCCGTGGTGATACATTCCGCCGTATGAAAACAGCGCTGGCGTTCGTCGTCCTGACCCTGTCGTCCGCGACTGCCGCGTTCGCCCAGAACCCTCCGGCGCCGACGATGTCGTCCTGGCTGCGCGGCGCGTACACCAACAATCGCAACTACATCGCGCGCGCCGCCGAGAAGATGCCCGAAGCACTGTACGGTATGCGTCCAGGCACGCAGACCGAGGTCCGCACGTTCGGGCAGCTGATCGGCCACCTCGCGACTTACAACTATCTCTGGTGCTCGCAAGCCAAGGGCGAGAAGAATCCGGGTGAGGGCACGGACTTCGAAAAGCTCCCGAACAAGGCGGCGCTCGTGAAGGCCGTCAACGACGCGCTCGCCTACTGCGACGGCGTCTACGGTGCGCTCACCGACGCCTCGGGGCAGGAACTGCTGACGATCACGCAGGAGAACGGTCGCAACACGCAGTCGTTGCGGCTGGGGCTGCTGGTGCTCAACTACGGCCACAACAACGAGCACTACGGCAACGTCGTGACCTACATGCGGATGAAGGACATCGTGCCGCCGTCGTCGGAGCCGCGATAGACGGTACGTGGGGGCCGCCTTCAGGCGGCCCGACCCGCGTCTTCCGACCCGCGGGCAGCCAGAGGCTTCTGTCGGAGCCTCCGATCACTCGCCGCGGAAACACTCCTCGCGCGCGGCCTCCAGGGAAGGCCGCGCCTCGTCGTTTTTCATCTGTCGCTGGCGCTCGCGGCGGTGATAGTCGGCCCGACAGAACCTCTGGCCGCCCGCGGGTCGATGCATCGCGGTCGTGGGCCGTATTCAGTTTGCTACTGCGTTCGAGAGCGTGCGAGCGCTCCAAGCGACGAGCCGGCCCCGAGCCGCAATAGACGGTACGTGGGGGCCGCCTTCAGGCGGCCCGACCCGCGTCTTCCGACCCGCGGGCAGCCAGAGGCTTCTGTCGGAGCCTCCGATCACTCGCCGCGGAAAAACTCCTCGCGCGCGGTCTCCAGGGAAGGCCGCGCCTCGTCGTTTTTCATCTGTCGCTGGCGCTCGCGGCGGTGATAGTCGGCCCGACAGAACCTCTGGCCGCCCGCGGGTCGATGCATCGCGGTCGTGGGCCGTATTCAGTTTGCTACTGCGTTCGAGAGCGTGCGAGCGCTCCAAGCGACGAGGCGGCCCTGGGCCGCCTCGAAGGCGGCCCCTACGAACGAGGCTCGACGGCGTGCAGCGCGAGCGCGCCGCCTTCGGCCGGGGCAGGCGCCGGATGCGTGTGGACAGGCGCCGGACGCATGGCGGGCTCGCGGCGCCGCGCCAGGCGCAGGCGCAGCCCCTCGATGTAGGTGTAATACACGGGCGTGATGTAGAGCGTCAGCAGCTGCGACACGATCAGGCCGCCGACGACTGCCAGACCGAGCGGCCGCCGCGATTCGGCGCCGGCGCCGAGCCCCATCGCAATCGGCAGTGTGCCGACGAGTGCCGCCATCGTCGTCATCATGATCGGGCGGAACCGCACGAGACAGGCTTCGTGAATCGCCTCGGTGGGCGTCTTCCCCAGCTTCTGCGCCTCGACGGCGAAGTCCACCATCATGATGCCGTTCTTCTTCACCAGCCCCACGAGCATGATCACGCCCACGAACGCGTAGAGGTTCAGCTCCACCTTGAACACCATCAGCGTGAGCAGCGCGCCGAGGCCGGCGGCCGGGAGACCCGAAAGAATCGTCAGCGGGTGCGTAAAGCTCTCGTAGAGCACGCCGAGCACGATGTAGATGACGACGATCGCCATCAAGAGCACAAGGCCGAGACCGCGGAATGAATCCTGGAACGCCTGGGCCGCGCCCTGGAACTGAAGCGTGACCGATGACGGCAGCGTCTCGGCGGCGGTCGTCTGAATTTGCGCCACCGCGTCGCCGAGCGCAAAGCCGGGACGCAGGTTGAATCCGATCGTCACCGCCGGCAGCTGGCCGAAGTGGCTCACCTGCGTCGGGCCGACATCGGTCTTCAGCCGCGCGACGGACTCCAGCGGAATCAGACGTCCGGCGCTCGACCGCACATAGAGCAGCGACATGGCCGCGGGATCGACCTGGAACTTCGGATCGACCTGCAGAATGACCTGATACTGGTTGTTCGGCGCGTAGATCTGAGACACCTGACGCGTGCCATAAGCGTTGTAGAGCGCGTTCTCGACCTGCGTCGCGGTCAGACCGAGCGTGGACAGCTTGTCGCGGTCCATCTCCACCTGCACCTGCGGGTTGTTCAGCAGCAGGTCGCTGCTCACGTCCTCGAAGCCCGGGAGCTGCCGCACCTTGGTTTCGATGACCGGCGCCCACTTGTAGAGTTCAGCGGTGTCGGTGTCCTGCATCGTGAACTGATAGAGCGCCCGCTGTCCGCCGCCGCCGCCGCCGAGATTGATCGGCGGCTGATTGAGCATGAAGACGCGGAGGCCGGTAATCTCCGCCATCCGAGGCCGCAAGCGCTGGATGACCTCGTCGACGCTCTCGGGACGCTGGTCGCGCGGCTTCAGCTCGACGAAGATGCGCCCCTGATTCGATCCGCCGGTCGCGTTGTTGCCGAGCGGACCGACGTTCGAGCTCACGCCCAGAATGTTCTCGTCGGCCATCAGGAGATCGGCCACGCGCTGGTGATGGCGGACCATCTCGTCGAAGCTGATGCCCTGGGCGCCTTCTGTATTGACGTTGAAGCGGCCCTGATCCTCGCTCGGCAGGAAGCCCTTCGGGACGATGCCGAACAGGTAGACGGTCACGCCGAGCAGCACGATCGAAATCACCATCGTCACGGCGCGGAAGCGCAGCGTGCCGCGGAGCGTGATGTCGTAGAGGCGGCGCCAGGCATCGAACAGCTTCTCGAAAGCGTTGTAGAGCGCGCCGTGCGCGTGCGGCGGCTTGAGGAAGCGGCTGCACAGCATCGGCGTCAGGCTGATGGAGACGAACCCGGAGACCAGAATCGCCGAGGCGATGGTGACCGCGAACTCGTGGAGGAGCCGGCCGACGATGCCGCCCAGGAACAGCACCGGGATGAAGACCGCCACGAGCGACAGGGTCATCGACAGGATCGTGAAGGCCACTTCGCGTGAGCCGTCGTAGGCCGCCTGCATCGGCGGCTTGCCCATCTCCATGTGCCGCACGATGTTCTCGAGCATCACGATGGCGTCGTCCACGACGAAGCCGACCGAGAGCGTGAGCGCCATGAGCGACAGGTTGTCGAGGCTGTACCCGAGCAGATACATGACCGAGAACGTGCCGACGAGCGATCCAGGGAGCGCCAGGCTGGGGATGACCGTCGCCGACAGGTTGCGCAGGAACAGGAAGATGACCAGGATGACGAGACCGACGGTCACGAGCAGCGTCACCTTGACGTCGTGCACCGATTCCTTGATCGTCAGCGAGCGGTCGCTGCGCACGTCGAGCGTCACTGACGCGGGCAACTGCGCCTCGATCGACGGCAGCAGCGCCTTGATGGCATCGACCACCTGCACGACGTTCACGCCGGGCTGCTTCTGCACCGGCAGGTAGATGCAGCGCTCGCCGTTCGACCAGGCGGCCGTCTTGTCGTTCTCGACGCCGTCGTACACGTGCGCCACCTCGTCGAGCCGCACGGGGTTGCCGCCGCGGTAGGAGATGATCGTCGGGCCGTAGGCCGAGGCCCGCATCAGCTGACCGTTGGTCTGGACGACGAAGGTCTTGTCGCCGTAAATCGTGCCGGTCGGCAGGTTGGAGTTGGCGTTCTGCACCGACGACGCGACCTCGTCGATGCCGATCGAGCGTGCGGCGAGCTCCCGGGGATCGACGTCGATGCGGACTGCGAACTTCTGCGACCCGAACACGTTCACCTGCGCGACGCCGCTCACCATCGAGATCCGCTGCGCCACGACCGACTGCGCGATTTCGTCGAGCGTCGAGAGTTGGAGGGTTGGCGATCGCAGGATGATGAAGAAGATCGACTGATCGTTCGGATTGACCTTCTGGAACGACGGGGGCGCCGGCATCTGCGGCGGCAGCTGGCGTGAGGCACGCCCGATCATCGACTGCACGTCCTGCGCCGCCGCGTCGATGTTCCGGCTCAAGTCGAACTGCAGGGTGATGTCGGTCCCGCCCAGCGAGCTGGTCGAGTTGATGCTGGTCAGACCCGGAATGGAGGTGAACTGCTTCTCGAGCGGAAGCGCAACCGACGACGCCATCGTTTCCGGGCTGGCGCCAGGCAGCGAGGCCGACACGCGAATCGTCGGAAAGTCCACGCTCGGCAAGTCCGCCACCGGCAGGTCCTGGTAGGCGAGCGTGCCGAAGACGAGGACGCCCAGCATCAGCAGCGTCGTGGTGACGGGGCGCGTGATGAAAACCGACGACAGGTTCATGACCCCTCAGTCTCCCGATCGCGTGGA